>OLPI01003310.1_pt1 | contig 11563 bp, 9 predicted proteins | sample 1672361 | NCBI WGS metagenome assembly OLPI01 (sample SAMEA3136675, study PRJEB25190) | human gut metagenome
AAGAAATAATTATAGAAAGAAAAATAATTATTCAAGAGACCGCAGAAAGCCATATGCAAATAGAGAGCAGAAGAGAGATTAGTGTGAAAGGCTGAATCTTAATTGGATTCGGCCTTTTTTTTCTGAAATCGGAGGTAATATGTTTTACGAAGATACCATTGCTGCCATAGCGACTTCATCCAAAGATGGCAGTATCAGTATTATCCGGATCAGTGGTCCGGAAGCAGTGAATATAGTAAGTAATTCTTTTGTTGGCAAAAGCGGAAAGAAGATCGATCTGTCACAAAAGCAGAGCCATACCATTCATTTTGGATATATAAAAGATTCCAATGGAGAAGTGATCGATGAAGTAATCGTACTTTTGATGAAGGCACCAAAAAGTTATACTATGGAAGATGTGGTGGAAGTACAATGTCATGGTGGATCTTTTGTATGTCAGATATTGCTGGAACATTTTGTGAAAGAAGGAGTCCGTATTGCACAGCCGGGTGAATTTACAAAAAGGGCATTTCTAAATGGAAGAATTGATCTGTCTCAGGCGGAATCTGTGATGGATGTAATTCAGTCGGACAGTGAACTGGCTCTGCACAATTCATTAAATCAGCTTCGAGGTGATATTAAAGTTGAAGTTGAAAAAATGAGAGAAGTACTTCTGACAGACATTGCTTTTGTTGAGGCAGCATTGGACGACCCGGAACATTTGTCATTGGATGGGTATGTGGATACAATATTGAATCATGCCAGACAACTGTTGGAACAGGTAGAACATTTATTGAAAAATAGTGAAAATGGAAAGATAATTAAAGAGGGAATTCAGACAGTTATCGTTGGAAAACCGAATGCTGGAAAATCATCTGTGTTAAATGTATTACTTGGAGAAGAACGAGCAATCGTCACAGATATTGCAGGAACAACAAGAGATACGTTAGAAGAATCTATTCAGATTAAAGGGATTCCGTTGAATATCATTGACACAGCAGGAATCAGAGATACGAATGATCTCATTGAGAAGATCGGTGTGGATAAAGCAAAAGATTTGTTGACAAAAGCGGATCTTGTATTATATGTTGTGGATACTTCAGATCCATTAACAAAAGATGATGAAGAGATTATGGAGCTGATTGAAGATAAGCAGACGATCGTATTATTAAACAAAGCAGATCTTGATCAGGTGGTGAAGGTATCAGATCTCAAAGAAAAAGGATTTGAGCAGATTGTGCAGATTTCAGCCAAAGAGCAGACTGGAATTGAAGAATTGCATCAGCTGATCCAGGATATTTTCTTTGAAGGACATGTATCCTTTAATGATGAGATTTATTTGACGAACATGAGACATAAAACAGAAGTAAGTGAAGCTTTAAAGAGTCTTGCTATGGTGTTGCAGAGTATTGAAGATGGAATGCCGGAAGACTTCTTCTCCATTGATCTTTTGGATGCATATGAGCATTTAGGATTTATCACAGGAGAATCTGTGGGAGAAGATCTGGTAAATGAGATTTTTGCAGAATTTTGTATGGGTAAATAAAGATGAATAATTTAGAAGAAAAATATGATATTATTGTTGTAGGTGCAGGTCATGCCGGATGCGAAGCTGCACTTGCAGCAGCCAGAATGGGATTTGAAACGATTTGTTTTACAGTAAGCATGGATAGTGTTGCATTGATGCCATGTAATCCTAATATTGGAGGAAGTTCCAAAGGACATCTGGTAAAAGAAATTGATGCATTGGGCGGTGAGATGGGTAAAAATATTGATAAGACTTATCTACAGTCTAAGATGTTGAATAAATCGAAAGGGCCGGCAGTGCATTCTTTAAGAGCACAGGCAGATAAGAAGATGTATTCTATTTCCATGACACAGGTGATGGGAAATACACCAAATCTTACACTTCGTCAGGGCGAAGTTACAGAGATTCTTGTTGAAGATGGGAAAATCAAAGGTGTTAAGACATATTCAGGAGCTGTTTACTATGCAAAAGCTGTTGTCTTAACGACAGGAACATATTTAAAGGCGCGCTGTATTTATGGAGAAGTCAGCAATCATACAGGACCAAATGGACTTCAGGCAGCAAATTACCTGACAGATTCCTTGAAGAGTCATGGAATCTCCATGAGACGATTTAAGACAGGGACACCAGCCAGAATTGATAAGAATACGATTGATTTTTCTAAGATGGCAGAACAGTTTGGAGACGAGAGAATTGTTCCATTCAGTTTTACAAATAAGGAAGAAGATATTAAGAGAGATCAGATTTCCTGTTGGTTAACTTATACGACGGAAGAAACACATGAAATCATTAAAGAAAATATTCACAGATCACCGTTATTTTCTGGTGCAATTGAAGGAACAGGACCTAGATACTGCCCATCGATCGAAGATAAGATTGTGAAATTCCCAGATAAGAATAGACATCAGGTATTTATTGAGCCAGAGGGCGAGTACACGAATGAGATGTATGTTGGTGGTATGTCAAGCTCGTTGCCGGAAGATGTACAGTATAAGATGTATCACAGTGTGCCAGGATTAGAGAATGCTAAGATTGTGAGAAATGCTTATGCAATTGAATATGATTGTATTGATGCGACACAGCTAAAAGCTTCATTGGAATTTAAAGAGATTGACGGGTTATTTTCTGGTGGGCAGTTTAATGGAAGTTCAGGATATGAAGAGGCAGCAGCACAAGGTCTGATGGCAGGTATCAATGCTGCACGCAAACTGCAAGAAAAAGATCCAATTATTTTAGATCGTTCACAGGCTTATATTGGAGTTTTGATCGACGATCTGGTAACAAAAGAAACACAGGAACCATATCGTATGATGACATCAAGAGCAGAATATCGATTGTTGCTTCGTCAGGATAATGCCGATCTTCGTCTGACCAAGATCGGATATGAAGCAGGACTGATCAGTCAGGAAAGATATGATAAATTATTAGTAAAAGAACAGCAGATCGAAGATGAGATGAAACGACTAGAGGATATTAATGTGGGTGCGTCTAAAAATGTGCAGTCATTACTTGAAGAGCTTGGAAGTACAACATTAAAATCATCTGCTAAAATGACAGAACTGATCCGTCGACCGGAGCTTACTTATATGGATTTGGCACCGATCGATCCAGAGAGACCAGAGTATGATCTGGATGTTCAGGAACAGGTAAATATTAATATTAAATATGAAGGATATATCAAACGCCAGCTGTCACAGGTAAAACAGTTTAAGAAGATGGAAAAGAAGAGAATTCCGGAAGATATTGATTACGAAGATGTTGGAAGCTTACGAATTGAAGCGAAACAAAAGTTATCAAAGATCCGCCCATCTTCCATCGGACAGGCATCTAGAATTTCAGGAGTATCACCAGCGGATATTTCTGTATTACTGATTTATCTGGAACAGATGCACCACAGGAGATAATAGATGGAGAGATTAAGAGAAAAAGCAGCTGCATTTGGAATTAAATTGAGCGATCATCAGTTAGAGCAGTTTGAAACATACTATGAGATGCTTGTTGAGAAGAATAAAGTGATGAATCTGACAGCAATCACAGAGAAGAATGAAGTGATCGATAAACACTTTGCTGATAGTCTTGCATTGATTAAGAGTGGAGTTCCTTTAACTGGTCAAAAAATTCTTGATATTGGAACAGGTGCGGGATTTCCAGGAATTCCATTAAAGATCGCATTTCCAGAATTAGAGATCGTGTTACTAGATTCTTTAAATAAGCGTATTAAATTCTTAAATGAAGTGATAGAAGCACTTGGACTTGAAAAGATTACAGCAATTCATGGAAGAGCGGAAGATTTTGCAAAACAAAAGGAATATAGAGAACAATTTGATTATGTTGTTTCAAGGGCTGTTGCCAATCTGACAGTTTTATCAGAATATTGTCTTCCTTATGTAAAAGAGGATGGATATTTTCTGCCATATAAATCAGGAGATATTAAAGAGGAAGCAGCAAATTCAAAGAAAGCAGTGAAAATTTTAGGCGGCAGCATTGAGGATATTATTTCTTTTGAGATTCCGGATACGGATATGGCGAGAACGATCTTAAAGATTCATAAGACAAAAGCAACACCAAAACGTTTTCCGAGAAAAGCAGGATTGCCGACAAAAGAACCGATTTGCTAGAAGTTTATACTTTTATTTCTTTTCCTTATCGTTTATGATAAAAAGAAAGTGGGAAAATTATGGAAAAAAACAAAGATAAAAGTCACCTGATCGATCAGTTATATGACTATTTGGAAGAACAGATTCAGGAGTTGAAAACTGATCGAAATCAACTGAATCATAAGATGCAGGATATGATTCAGGAGAAGAATGAAAAAGAAGGTGCGATCAATAATCAGCAGAAGATCTATCAGATCCGAAAGGTATTTTCTCCGCTTCCACTGGAGATTGAGGAGGAGAAGCAGCCTGTTTCTGAAGATATGATTCAGATTGAGAAAGAGATTCATGAATTTCAGATGATCCTGCGTGAAAAAGAAGAAAAGATAACAAAATTACATGATTACCAGAAGGGACTGGAAGAGACTTGCCTTTTTGCAGAAGAATTTGTGGAAAGGGAAGATCAGAAAATATTGTTTGTTCCAGCATTTGAACAGTTGATGGGATATGTTAAGAAACTTTATCCAACACAACGTATCAATTATCAGGATTCATCAGAGAGTTCAAAAGTATGCATGACATTTTCATTTTTAAAAGGTTTTCAGGCAGTGTTGGAGAGTCTTTTAAATGAGATAGGTGTTTTTGTTCTTAATTTTGAAATGAATATTGATGAGTATAAAATATTAATTAATATTGAAGCGAAACCAAAAGTGATAAAAAATGCAAAAGATTTCTATGAGAAGCGTTCTGTTTTAGAAAATAAACTAACAAAAGAATTTTCTATTGAACGATGGAAAACAAATGCAGTGGTGATCCAGACTATGATAGAGATGTAGAAAGGGAAGATTATGAGAAATAAAGTTATTGATCTACTAGATCAAACAATTGAAGAATTAGATAAAGAAAAAATTGATGGGATTCTTGAAATACCACCAAAAGATGATATGGGAGATTTTGCATTTCCATGTTTTCAGTTAGCAAAAGTATTTCGTAAAGCTCCGAATATGATCGCAACAGAGATTGCAGAAAAGATTCCTGCAAGCGAAGATGTATCAAAAGTAGAAGCAATGGGACCATATGTAAACTTTTTCTTGAATAAAGAGAATTATGTAAAAGAAGTACTGGCAAAGGTAAACGGTACTTATGGTGCACAGGAAATTGGAAAAGGAAAAACAGTATGTATCGATTATTCTTCTCCAAACATTGCAAAGAACTTCCACGTTGGACATTTAAGAACAACGATTATTGGAAACTCTTTATATCATATTTTTGATAAGCTTGGATATAAGGTAGAAAGAATTAATCACTTAGGTGATTGGGGAACACAGTTTGGTAAACTGATCGTTGCATATAAAAAATGGGGAAGCAAAGAAGCAGTTGAAGAAAAAGGTATTCCAGAACTGTTAAGAATCTATGTAAAATTTCATGAAGAAGCAGAGAAAGATGATACATTAAATGATCAGGCACGTGAATGGTTTGCAAAGATGGAACAAGGGGATGAAGAAGCTTTATCTATCTGGGAATGGTTCAAAGATATCAGTATGGTAGAATATAAGAGAATTTATAAGATGCTGAATATGGATTTTGATCATTATACAGGAGAAAGTTTCTATCGTGATAAGACAGCAGCAGTTGTAGAAGAATTAAAAGAAAAGAATCTGCTAAAAGAAAGTGAAGGAGCAATGATCGTTGATCTTGATGAATATGATATGGCTCCTTGTCTGGTTATGAAGAAAGACGGAAGCAGTATTTATGCAACTCGTGATCTTGCTGCTATTTTCTATCGTAAGAAAGAATATAACTTTGATAAATGTATTTATGTTACAGGATTAGAGCAGAAATTACATTTTGCTCAAGTATTTAAAGTTGTTGAGTTAATGGGATATGAATGGGCTAAAGAAAACTTAATTCATGTACCTTATGGATTAGTAAGTTTAGAAGGTGGAAAACTTTCTACAAGAAGTGGTAACATCGTATATGCAGAAGATATCTTAAAAGAATCAGTATCTAAGATCAGAGAAATTATTGCAGAGAAGAATCCAGATCTGAAGGATAAAGAGGATGTTGCACAGAAAGTTGGAATCGGAGCAATTATCTTTAATGACCTATATAATCAGAGAATTAAAGATGTAACATTTACATGGGAGAAGATACACAGCTTTGATGGGGAAACTGGTCCTTATGTTCAGTACACATATGCACGTGCGGCAAGTGTATTAAGAAAAACAGGAATCACAGAAGTTGGAGAGATCGATCCATCTTTAGTAACAGATGAAACATCTGTTGCATTATTAAAAGAGATTGAAAGATTCCCTGAAGTGATCAAGGTGGCAGCAGATAGATTAGAACCATCTGTAATCTCAAGATATGTAATGGGAGTAGCTCAAAGTTTTAACCGTTTCTATCATGAAAACCAGTGTAATGTGGAAGATCAGAAGTTAAAAGAAGCGAGAGTTAAGATTGTGATCTTAGCAAAACAAGTAATTAAAGATGGTTTGGATCTGTTAGGAATTCAGTGTCCTGAACAAATGTAATAAAATCAAATTTGAGTAAATAAATAGCAGATGATAAGATTTTAAAAAATATGTGGAATTATGGAGTGTTCTTATTTGTGAAGACACTCCATTTTTCTTCTTGAAAAATAGTAGTATGCATTGATTATTTAATAAATGTTTCACGTGAAACATTCAATATAAAAACGAAAAGAATCTTAATAGTTATAAAAGCGAAATTGCACAAAAATTAATAAATGTTTCACGTGAAACATGTAGCAATGAAAAATAATTAGTGTTATAATATTGTTCAAAAGGAGAAAAAAATGGGAAGAATTATTGCAATTGCCAACCAGAAAGGTGGAGTTGGGAAGACAACGACAGCGGTAAATCTTTCGGCAGCATTAGCTGCAAGAGGAAAAAAGACTTTACTCGTTGATATGGACCCACAGGGGAATACCACCAGTGGCTTGGGATTAGAAAAAAACGAGCTGGATAAGACAACTTATGAGGTGATTACAGGAGAAGAGAAGATACAGAATTGTATCGTTAAAGACTTGTTTGATAATTTATCCTTACTTCCAGCAAATCGAAATCTGGCCGGAGCCGAGATCGAATTGATGACCGTTGATAAGATGCAGTTCATCATGAAACATAATCTTGAGAAAGTAAAGAAACAATATGATTTCATAATTATTGACTGTCCGCCAGCATTGGGAATGCTAACGGTTAATGCGATGACAGCAGCGAATACAGTGATCGTTCCAATTCAATGTGAATTTTATGCATTAGATGGATTAACTCAGTTGATCTATACGATTGAATTGATTCAGAAGAGTTTGAATCCAGATCTTACAATAGAGGGTGTTGTATTTACAATGTATGATGCCAGAACAAATCTGTCATTGCAGGTTGTTGAGAATGTAAAATCATATTTGAATCAGAATATTTACAAAACGATCATCCCAAGAAATGTACGTCTGGCAGAAGCACCAAGTCATGGACTTCCAATCAATTTGTATGACCCTCGTTCTTCAGGAGCAGAAAGTTACGACCTTCTGGCAGAAGAAGTTATCGAAAATGGAGGTGAAAATTAATGTCAGCAAAAAAAATGGGACTTGGAAGAGGTTTAAATACGCTGATTCCAAAAGCACCAATCGTTGACGAAGAAGACGTTGAGCAGGTAAAGAAAAAAGTTTCGAGATCGTCGAAAACAAAGAAAAAAGAAGAAACGAAAAAGGAACTTACTTTGCCAATCGATAAGATTGAGCCGAATCCAGATCAACCAAGAAATCAGTTTGATGAGGATACGTTGCAGGAACTTGCAGATTCTATTAAACAGTATGGAATGTTACAGCCAATCCTCGTTACTCCAAAGGATGATTTCTATGAGATCATTGCAGGGGAGAGAAGATGGAGAGCTGCAAAACAGGCAGGATTGAATGAAGTTCCAGTTATGATCAGAAAATACAATGAAAATGAAATTGTAGAAATTGCACTGATTGAAAACATTCAGAGAGATAACTTAAATCCAATCGAAGAAGCAATGGCTTATAAGCGATTGATGGAAGAGTTTGAATTAAAACAGGATGAAGTTGCGACGAAAGTAAGTAAGAGTCGTGCATCAATTACCAACTCATTAAGACTTTTAAAACTAGATCCAAGAGTACAGAAGATGCTAGAGGAAGAGATGATCAGCACAGGACATGCAAGAGCTTTATTAGCAATCTCAAATAAGGATAAACAATATGAAATTGCTCAGAAAGTTTTTGATGAAAAATTAAGTGTTAGAGACATTGAAAAGCTGGTAAAAGATCTGAAGAAAATCAAAAAAAATAAAAAAGAAGAAAAAGATGTTCATGATTTCCTTTACACTGAATTAGAAGAATCTATGAAACAGATTTTAGGAAGTAAAGTCAGTATCAAAAATAAGAAGAATAATAAAGGAAAAATAGAAATTGAGTATTATTCACGCGATGAGTTAGAACGTATCGTGGATATGATCAGATCAATTTAGGAGGAACATAAGATGACAGATTTTTTTAACAGTGTAGGCATGGAATATGTAGTGATTGGTCTTGCAGCAGCATTACTTTTAGCACTGATTCTTGTGATCGTTGCTTTAGTAAAAGTTGGGAAATTAAAAAAACGATATGAAAAGTTTTTATCTGGGAAAGATGGAAAATCGTTAGAGGAAAGTATCGTTAAAAGATTTGATAAATTAAATGAGATCATTGTGGAACAAGACTTTCTTGAACAGGAAATACAGAGAATTGACGAAGAGCATAAGAGTAGTTTTTCTAAGATGGAAGTCTATAAATATAATGCATTTTCTGATATGGGTGGAGAAACAAGCTTTGTAATCGCATTACTTGACCATAATAATAATGGAACACTTTTAAATGGAATGAGCAGTCAGAATGCAACTTATGTCTATGCAAAAGAAATTAGAAATGGTGCTTCAAAAGTAGCATTATCAAATGAGGAAAAATTGACATTAGAAAAATGTATCAATAAATAATTGGAGGAAAAAATGTTAGATATTAAATTTTTAAGAGAAAATCCAGATGTAGTAAAACAGAACATCAAAAACAAATTCCAGGATCGTAAATTACCGTTAGTTGATGAGGTCATTGAACTGGATAAAGAAAACCGTGAGATCAAACAGGAAGTTCAGGCACTTCGTGCGGATCGTAATAAATTATCCAAACAGATCGGTGCACTGATGGGACAGGGTAAAAAAGAAGAAGCAGAAGAAGTAAAAAAACAGGTTACAGCATCTGCTGATCGTATTGAAGAATTAAGTGAAAGAGAAAAAGTTGTTGAAGAAAAGATCAAAGAGATCATGATGACAATTCCAAATATCATTGATCCATCTGTACCAATCGGAAAAGATGACAGTGAAAACGTAGAACTTGAAAGATTTGGTGAGCCAGTTGTTCCTGATTTTGAAGTTCCATATCATACAGAAATCATGGAAAGTTTTGATGGAATCGATCTTGACAGTGCAAGAAAAGTTGCAGGTAATGGATTCTATTATCTGATGGGAGATATCGCAAGATTACATTCTGCAGTCATTGCTTATGCAAGAGACTTCATGATCGATCGTGGATTTACTTACTGTGTACCACCTTTCATGATCAGAAGCAATGTTGTAACAGGTGTTATGAGTTTCGCAGAGATGGATTCCATGATGTATAAGATCGAAGGAGAAGATCTGTACCTGATCGGAACAAGTGAGCACTCTATGATTGGTAAATTCATCGACACAATGTTAGAAGAAAAACAGCTTCCACAGACACTTACAAGCTATTCACCATGTTTCCGTAAGGAAAAAGGAGCTCACGGTATTGAGGAGCGTGGAGTATACAGAATCCACCAGTTCGAGAAACAGGAAATGATCGTTGTATGTAAACCGGAAGAAAGCAAGATCTGGTATGATAAATTATGGCAGAACACAGTAGATCTGTTCCGATCACTGGATATTCCGGTACGTACATTAGAGTGCTGCTCAGGTGACCTGGCAGATCTGAAGGTAAAATCTTGTGACGTAGAAGCATGGTCTCCAAGACAGAAGAAATACTTCGAAGTAGGAAGCTGCTCTAACCTTGGTGACGCACAGGCAAGAAGACTTGGTATCCGTGTCAAAGGTGAAGACGGAACAAAATACTTCGCACACACACTGAACAATACAGTAGTAGCTCCACCGAGAATGTTGATCGCATTCCTGGAAAACAACCTTCAGGAAGACGGATCAGTTAAGATCCCTAAGGCATTACAGCCATACATGGGTGGAACAGAGAAGCTTGTACCTAAAAAATAAGCAGTTATAAGGATAAGCGTATGCATCAATATATGAAATCCATTGGATTTGGAAATATCAGAGACAAAAAACAGTTAACACAGATTTTAAAAGATGTGGAAGAATCCTATACACAACATCAGCTCGTTACACAGGATGAAACAACGGATCTTTGTGAGTTTGAAAAAGAATATGGAGAAGGAATCGGGATTAAGGTGTGCGGAGATATGGACATCGATGAACAGTTTGAGTACCGTTATTATACACCATATTTCAAAGGATCCGGTGTGACATCCTATGCGGATGTCAGTGTGGAACGAAGGATAGACCGGGAAGCATATGTGGGCATCTGTGAAGATACAAAAGTAGGCATTAATCTGGTATTTTATCTTCAGAATATGATGGAATATCTGAGGGAAAGGCAGCTTGGTGGAAGAAGTATCAAGTATTCTTCCGTGACATTGTCCGGTCTTTGCAATGAGGGAACCATTCTGCTTCCGGTGCTGAAAAGTAAAGAACAGGAGCGGGAACAGCAGGAAGATGTACACAATCGTATGCTGCTGTTAAGCGCAGCAAAATCTGGCGATCCACAGGCGATTGAAAGTCTTACTCTGGATGACATCGATACATATTCCAAAGTATCAAGAAGATTGATATCGGAAGATGTATTTACGATCGTGGATACGTACATTATGCCGTACGGAATCGAATGTGACCGGTATTCGATCATGGGAGAAATTCTGGAATATCGTCTTACCAGAAATGAGATAACGAGAGAAGATATCTGCATCATGAAACTGGATGTGAACGGCCTTCTGTTCGATGTATGTGTACCAAAAAGAGAGGTCATGGGCGAACCGGCAGTCGGACGCAGATTCAAAGGAAATGTGTGGCTGCAGGGAAGAATCAACTTTTAATCCGCCATGCATTCGGAAGAAGCTTCCGATGGCAGACCCTTTATATGTGGATAAATAAAGAAAAATGTGGATAAATATTTTTGAAAGATACAGGGAGGGGGAAAACCATCCCTGTATTGACTTTTACAGGATTAATAGGTAAAATAATAAAGTACGAGTTAGTCAGGCTCCCTTAGTTAAATGGATATAACAAGCTCCTCCTAAGAGAAAGCCGAGGCATTCCCCAAAGGGAAAAAATGAAAAACAACTTT
>OLPI01003312.1_pt1 | contig 11561 bp, 10 predicted proteins | sample 1672361 | NCBI WGS metagenome assembly OLPI01 (sample SAMEA3136675, study PRJEB25190) | human gut metagenome
CCAGTTCGCCAATCTGGATTCTGCTGTGTAAATTCCAGGCAGGAACGCCCCATCAATATTTACGATTGTAATACCAGTAGCACCCGGTATAAACGAGCGATTGAATACAAGTCAGCGCGCAGAGAACTTTGCCAATGAGCGGCTGATGGAAAACCAGAATTGCTGCGAGGACGGCAAGCAGCTGCGCGTAAATGCAGATAAAAAACGTCAGACTGCGCGCCTTATTTGCAACATATGCTGTTCGCTCGTCCTGAAGCGAAGCATCATAATCAGCCGCCTGATCGGGATCACGGCTGAGCCGGGCTGCGCGCAGCAGACGGACAAGCCCAAGCACGCAAACGCCGCCGCCAAACGATGCAAGCCAACTGCTTTTTATAAAATATCCTGCGATCGCCAAAACGGCTCCAAGTACGAAATACAGCATACCAAGTTTTTTCTGTTCCTTCAGTTTCATATATCTTCCTCCCCGAAAATAAAAATATCCTCAATTCGCGCATCAAATATCTGTGCAATTTTGTGCGCCAGAAGAATGGACGGATTGTATCTATCGTTTTCCAACGAAATAATGGTCTGCCGCGTTACACCAAGCAGGCTTGCAAGTTGCTGCTGCGTCAGCCCGCGTGCTTTACGTTTTTCCGCAATGCAGTTTTTCATGTATACACCTCTTTTCAAAAAGTCAAGCTTGCTTTACATCAACATTATAACGCCAGCGCCGTAAATGTCAAGCTAATTTTACATTTACGTTTCAAATTTTATGGCAAAGCAGTTGGACACGGACCTGAAAATGCTTCTGACGAAAGCAGAAGCGCAGGAATCTCTGATCAAGATGCAAACGAGCGCAGAAAATTTCGAGAAACAGGCTGGGAGCCTGAACGAGAAGTATTCTTCCGGCTGCAAGGCGCTGACCGAGACTACGAAGAACGCCCTGACTACGATTCTGGACGATACGAGGAAACAGCTTTCGGAGACAGTGCGGGAGACGAAAAAGAAAATCCGGACGTGCGCATGGATCTCAATTATGGCGGTGATCTGCTGCGCGGCGCTGTGCGCCTTGGTCGTGCTGTGGAGCAGATGACGGATGATTCGCCGAAGCGGGACGGAACAACCACGTCGCTACACATTGACAGCAAGCGCCGGAAGAAGCTCAAGCAAAAGAAAACCGCCCTCGGTCATGCCGAGGACGATCATGTGGATTGGACAATGGAACAGCACTTATAAAAACAGCCTCCAGTGGGAGGCAGAAAGGAAGCCTATGAAAAAGGACTGGGAGATTTATCGGGACACCGGTATTCTCGGCGGATACATACCGGAGCAGGCAAAGCTTCGGAGAACAGAGGACGGCGAAGTCGCAACTGTTTTCCGGGACACAACAACACGTATAGAGGGAGACTGCATCGCAAAACAGCGCGAGATGTTGATCGGCAGCAAACGGTTCTGTATCACGTCTGTATTTCCGGCAGAGCCGTCTGCGACGGCAACGGACAAGCTGCTCGCATACATTGATGCGGAACTGAAAAAAGAAGCGCACAGCGCGTGAGGTTCTCATAGACTTGTGCCAGCCGGTGCGGTATACTTGCCTTACCGTACCGGCTTGCCCCACAGAAAAGGAGGTTACAATGGCAAGCCAAAAACAACAATACACCATTCTCTATGGGCGGCTCAGTCAGGAGGATGAACGCGCTGGCGAATCGAACAGCATTCTGCACCAAAGAGAACTGCTTGAAAGCTACGCACAGGCCAAGGGGTTTGAAAACACACTGTTCCTTGCGGATGACGGTTACTCAGGAACAAATTTTGATCGTCCCAGCTGGAAGAAGATCATAGAAATGATCGAAGCTGGTGAGGTGTCTACCCTGATCGTTAAAGACACATCACGCCTTGGCCGCGAGTACCTGCAGGTCGGTTCCTACATGGAAATTTATTTCCCGCAGAAGAACGTGCGGTTCATTGCAGTCAACGACGGTGTAGATTCTGCGGTGGAAAGCAGCAATGATTTTAACCCCATCCGCAACTGGGCAAACGAACTCCATGCAAAAGATACGAGCCGGAAGGTTCGCGCCGTCAAGAAACTGCAGGCGGAACGCGGCGAACGGCTGGGCGGCAAGCCGCCCTACGGCTACAAGACGTCCGAAGCAGACCCGACGCATCTGGAACCTGACGCAGAGGCCGCAGAGGTCGTCCGGCAGATCTTTACCCTCTGTGCTTCCGGGAAAGGACCGAGCCAGATCGCGCGGATTCTGACAGAACAGAATATCCTGACACCGGCAAATTACTACTTCCAGAAAACCGGGAAAACGCACCATGGGCGCGATCCGCTCCGGCCATGTGCGTGGTCCGGCACAACAGTCAGCGACATTCTCGGCAACCTTGTATATCTGGGACACACGGTCGGCCTGCGGCGGACCACGATCTCCTACAAGAACAAGACGATCGTGCAGCGGCCAGAGAGTGAACAATTTCTGGTGGAGAACACTCATCCGCCGCTCATCTCACAGGAGCAATGGCAGATCGTGCAGGAGGTGCGCCAGCATAAAAAGCGGACCGCAAAACAAATGGACGAACCAAATCTCTTCTCCGGTCTGGTATTCTGTGCAGATTGCGGAAAGCCAATGGTGCTGCATCGTGCCACGACCATGAAAAAGCTGGAGTACAATTTCAAGTGCTACACCTACGGCAAGAAAGGAAAAACTGCCTGCAGCGCGCACCACATCCGGGAATGTGATCTCACGCAAATCGTGTTGGATGACCTGCGGCGGGTCACACACTTCGCCAGGATGAAGGAGCGACAGTTCGCGGCGTACATCAATCAGAAAAACAGCGCAGAGCTGCGGCAGGAGATCAACCGTATTCTTCGGGAACTGGATACGGTGAAACGCAGAAGCGCAGAACTGGCAAAGCTGTTCAAGCGGCTTTATGAGGACAACGTGCTGGGACGCGTGACCGACGAGCAGTATCGGATGCTCGCCGGTGATTACACAGACGAGCAGCGGCTGCTGGAAGAAGAAATTCCGAAAAAGGAAGAACGGCTGGCACAGCTCAAATCGCGGGAAGCCAACGTGGAGGCGTTCGTTGAGAAAGCCAAACGATTCACAACAATCGACGAGCTGACACCAGAGCTGCTGCGGCTGTTTATCCAGCGTATTGAGATTGGAGAACGAGAAGTGAAATACTCTCGCAATTCCAGCCAGTCTATCCGCATCATTTACCGGGACATCGGCACAGTGGACAGCGCCATGCAGCCGGATGAGAAGCAGCCGAAGATGCTCCCGCCGCTGAGCGAGGTCATTCAATTCCCAGCATAAGACAGCAAAAAGAATGAGGGAGCGGATAACTCCGCTCCCTCAATGGGGGTGACAGGTTGTATCCCTATAAAGGGGAACAGAACGACTTCCGGGCTTTTTTGCGCCCATTTTTAGAGGCGTGACAAAAAATACCAAAATGGACTTTGCCAAATTCGATGGACCTGTACCTTTACCCAAGGCTTTTTGAGCCGCTTTTCCGAGGATTTTTCGGGAAAGCGGCTCGTTCTTGCTCTCGGCAAAACGTAGAATTTGAGCAGGCTTTTTTGTTGGTGTTGCTGGATAGACATTCCGAGTGTATGTGCCATTGTGTTGACACGGGCAAAGCCCAAAACACACTATTGCAGCATAACACATTCACGACATTACCGATATTTGCTGTGGGTTCTGCAAAACGCGCCGCAGCTGAGCGAAACTGATGAAGCATGGGCTGAAAAGCTGCTTCCCGCAAATGCCCCGGAAGAATGCTATGTGCCTCATAAATAAAAGACCGCCATCTCGGTGAGCAGCAACTCGCTTTGAGATGGCCTTTTTATACGCGGGGAGGTTTGACGGTTACAGTGCCGCAGAAAAGATGGAGAATTTCATGGCACAGGTGATGTAAAAGCAAGAACAGAACGAGACGGGAAGAATGACATGAGCATTCTTCCCGTCTCACTCTGTATCGTTCCGCGTGTGGGTCGGCCATTATACGGTTATAAGTACAAAAATGCGGCCGCATTCTTCCCACAGATATTTTCCACGATCTGCCCCAGCGTCCGTTCATCCGCCGGGTACTGGCCGGCCTCTACCGACTCGCCGAGCCTCTGGCAGAGAATACGGCGGTAATACTCGTGGCGTGGGAACGAGCTGAACGAGCGTGAGTCGGTCAGCATACCGACGGACTTGGCCAGAAGGCCGTTTTCCATCAGCTCGTCAATCTGGCGGCGCATGCCGCGGATGGTGTCGTTGAACCACCATGCTGCACCAAACTGTACCTTCGGCGCGAAGTTGACTGCCATGGTGGAGAGAACGGCGTTGTCGGTCGGGTTCAGGTTGTACAGGATCGTGTTCGGCAGGCTGTTTTCGCGTGCCAGGTCGCCCAAAAATGCGCCGAGCTGGAACGGGTCGGTCGTAAGGCCGACGCTGTCGCCGCCCGCATCCGGACCGACATCCGCAAGCAGGCGCGGATTCTGATTGCGGATGGGGCCAAGGTGCAGCTGCATGGCAACGCCATGCGCATGATACGCTTTGCCGAGAACGTGCAGCAGCTCTGCCTGTTTTGTGCCCGGAATGTAGGCAAATCTGCTGAACCCGTGGTCGGAGACCTTGCAGCCGTTTTCGCAGAAATAGTCCAGCGCCTTTCCCAGCGCTTCCGGCAGGCTGCCCGTGCCGTATTTTTCGCACAGTGCGCATTCTGCGTCCGGATTGCCGCCGAGATAGTTGTCCGGCCGGAACGACGGCAGAACGCGGAACGGGATCGTGGGGTCAGCCGCGATTATTTTGTGCCATTCCAGCGTGTCCGCCGGATCGTCCGTCGTGCAGAGCACGCGGACGTTCATCTTTTCAAGGAGCGAAACCGCATCGTAGGCTTTCAGCTTTTCTTTTGTTTCCTCCCAGATAGCAGGCGCAGTCTCCGGCGTCAGCGGTGCGTATATCTCAAAATACCGCTGCAATTCCAGATGCGCCCAATGGTACAGCGGGCAGCCGACAAGCTGCGGCACGACCTCCGCCCATTTCTGGAATTTCTCGTACTCCGGCGCGTCACCGGTGATATACCGTTCGTCCACGCCGCAGGCGCGCATGGCACGCCATTTGTAATGATCCGCCGCCAGCCACAGCTGCGTCAGGTTTTCGTACTGCTTCCGCTCCGCGATCTCGCGCGGCGGCAGGTGGTTGTGATAGTCGTAAATCGGTTGGTTTTCTGCGTACTTGTGAAACAGCGTCCGCGCCGTCTCATTTTCCAGCAGGAAATCTTTGTCCATAAATGCTCTCATATTCAATCCTCAAATTTCTCGCGATTGATCCAAAGTCCCAATGCGGGGTTCGGGATATAATAGATTTCTTCGCCGTCCACGGTGTTATAGCCGTAGTGCAGCTTCTCCGGGTCATATTTTTTCGCCAGTTCGTCATAGCTTGCCGACTGGAAGCCCACACCATCAATTTCCTCCTGCGAAATCGCTTTCACAGCATAGGTAATGGAGAAGCGTCCATCCGAAGAGCCATGAATCAGATGTGCAGCCGCGCCCATGTTGTCGCGCAAGTCCTGATTTTCCGGCTTGTTGAATTCCTCCAGCGTGTGCAGCCTGCCCTTATAGCCGTATTTGCGGATGAGCTTGTCGCACTGCGCGTCCTCGCCGAATTTTGTCACGCCGGGGGCTAAGATGATCAGCTCGCCGCCGTCCGCAATCGCCATGCGGGTACGATAGACGGCCTTATTGCCGAGCCATGTACTCTTGAATTCACTGGGGTCAAGGTAGACCACGCATTTCTGAATGCCATGCTCGACGAAGTCAATATTCTTCTCCTGCGCCAGCTTGACCGCTTCCGTCAGGCAGCTTCTTCCCTCGCCGATAAACAGGCCGTGCATGACGCTTTTGCCCTCTGGGGCCGTGCAGACGGTCAGGACAAAGAGGATCGGGCGGTTGCTCAGGAAATGTTCCATGCCGTAGTCGAAGATCTTCCGCACGGGCGTATGATCTTTTCCCATCATGCGCTCCATGCCGTAAACTGCGCCGACCATGTGCGATTTGTTGATCATATCGCTGCCGCCGACGCCGACGAACAGGTTCTTCGAGTGGTTCGCCATGCCAATGACCTCGTGCGGCACGACCTGACCGGGGGAAATAATGAGGTCGTAGCTTTCGTCCATCACGCGGCGGTTGATCTCCACGCTGACCGGCTCGTGCCAGAGACCCTCTGTGATTTCTTCCAGATAGCTTGCCGGTACTTCGCCGATTTTGACCACATCATGCCGCCAGTCATGGACGATCATGCTTTCATAGGGAATGCCCTTGAACATGATCTCCCACTGCGCTTTGGAAATCGGCTCATGCGTGCCGAGTGCGGGCATGATATCGACCTGTGCGCCGCGCTCGGTCAGCAGATGATAATAGATGCTTGTGATCTTGCCCGCCTGCGAGTGAAAGCGCGTGAAATCCGGTGGGATGATGAGCACCTTTTGAAGCGTTCGGCCTTCCAGAGACGCTTTTAATGCGTCTTTCAGCTCTGCGTCCGAAATGCCGCCGTTTGCGGCAATTTTATAGATATCTTCCATGTCAGACACCGCTGTAGGCCGAGAAGCCGCCGTCCACGGGGATGACCACGCCGGTCACGAACGACGCGGCCTCGTTGTTGAGCAGGAACAAGAGTGCGCCCAGCAATTCTTCTGCCTGTCCGAAGCGGCCCATCGGGGTCGCAGCCAGAATTTTCTTTGTCCGCGCGGTCGGCGTGCCGTCCGGATTCCAGAGAAGGGAGGCATTCTGCTTGCCGGAGAAGAAGCCCGGCGCAATGGCGTTCACACGAATGCCGACCCTGGAAAAATGCACCGCCAGCCACTGCGTAAAGTTCGACACAGCGGATTTCGCGCCCGAATACGCCGGAATTTTGGTGAGCGGCGTGTAGGCGTTCATCGATGAAATGTTGATAATATTGCAGCCCTCGCGCGCGACCATATCGCGGGCGAACGCCTGCGTGGGGATGAGAATCCCCATGAAGTTGAGATTGAAAACGGAAGCAACGCCCGTCTCGTCCAGATCGAAAAAGCTCTTGGTGTCGGCGTCCAGATCACCCGGCTCGTAATATTCCTTGTCGGTCGTCGCGCTGGGGTGGTTGCCGCCCGCGCCGTTGAGGAGGATGTCACAGGGGCCAAGGTCCCGCAAAACCTGCTCATGGCATGCGAAAACAGCGGCCTTGTCCAGCACGTTGCATTCGTAGGCTTTCGCAGTGCCGCCCTCGGCGGTGATCTCGCCGGCCAGCTTCTGCACGTTGGCGTATGTCCGGCCCAGCAGCGCGACCTTCGCGCCGCTCGCAGCCAGTGCCTTGGAAAAGACGCTGCAAAGCGTTCCCGCTGCGCCGGTCACGACCGCGACTTTTCCGGTCAAATCCGTGTTCAAAGGAAGATTCATATCGTTGCCCTCCTTATGCGTTGTAGGTGGACGCGGCAGTATTCCCGCCGTGGCCTGTCCAGTTGGTGTGGAAGAATTGGCCGCGCGGGCTGTCCAGCCGCTCATAGGTGTGCGCGCCGAAGTAATCGCGCTGCGCCTGCAACAGATTTGCAGGCAGGCGGTCGGTGGTATAGCCGTCGAAGTAACTCAGCGCCGCAGTCATGGCCGGAGCCGGAACGCCGTAAGAGACAGCGCTAGATGCGACCTTGCGCCACGCGGGGATGAGTTTTTCCATCGTCTCCTTGAAATACGGGTCGAGCAGGAGGTTACGAAGCTCCGGATCTTTGTCATACGCTTCCTTGATCTTGCCGAGGAAGACCGAGCGGATGATGCAGCCGCCGCGCCACATGAGGGCAATGCCGCCATAGTTGAGATTCCAGCCGTAGGTCTTCGCCGCCGTGCGCATGAGCGTGTAGCCCTGCGCGTAGGAGATGATCTTGGACGCATACAGCGCCTGCCGGATAGCTTCGACCATCTCGGCTTTGTCGCCTGTAAAGGCCGGGATTGTGCGTGCGTATTCCTTCGCTGCCTCGACGCGCTCGTCTTTCATGGCGGACAGGCAGCGCGCAAACACAGCTTCGCCGATGAGCGTCAGCGGAACGCCCTCGTCCAGCGCTGCAATGCCCGTCCACTTGCCCGTGCCCTTCTGACCGGCGGTGTCGAGAATCTTTTCCACGATGGGCTGGCCGTCGGTGTCCTTGTAGGCAAGGATGTCGCGGGTGATCTCAATTAAGTAGGAATCCAGCTCGGTTTTATTCCACGCGGCGAAGACCTCGTGCATTTCATCGTCGGACATTCCAAGAAGGTCACGCATGAGCTGGTAGGCTTCGCAGATCAGCTGCATATCGCCGTACTCAATGCCATTGTGCACCATTTTCACGAAATGTCCTGCACCGTTTTCGCCGACCCAGTCGCAGCACGGCGAGCCGTCCTCGACCTTTGCGCAGATGGACTGAAAAATGGGCTTCACATACGGCCACGCGGCAGGACTGCCGCCCGGCATCATGCTGGGGCCTTTCAGCGCGCCCTCCTCGCCGCCGGACACGCCGGTGCCGATGTAGAGCTTGCCCTTGGATTCCACATACGCCGTCCTGCGGATGGTGTCCGGAAAGTGGGAATTGCCGCCGTCAATGAGAATATCGCCGTCGTCGAGGAGCGGCAGGAGTTTTTCAATCATGTCGTCCACGGCCTGTCCCGCTTTGACCATCATAAAGACTTTGCGGGGCTTTTCCAGATTGTCAACCAGTTCTTTGAGACTGTGGCAGCCGATGATGTTTTTCCCGGCGGCTCTGCCGTTTACAAATTTGTCCACTTTTTCCGTCGTGCGGTTGAACACGGCCACGGTGAAGCCTTTCGACTCCATGTTCATGACCAGGTTTTCACCCATAACGGCAAGGCCGATCAGACCAATATCTGCTTTTTTCATATGTATGTTTCTCCTTACCGCTGCACGCGGGCGTTGCCCTTGTAGATGTCCCAGACCTGCTTTTCATCCGCGGGTTCGGCGTAGTCATTCAGGCTCGAAGCCGCCAATACGCCGGTCGCCCAGCCGAATTGCAGACACTTTTCCGGCTCCCAGCCGTTCAGCACACCGTACAGGAGGCCACCGGAGAAGCCGTCACCGCCGCCGATGCGGTCGAGCACCTGAATCTCGCGCGGCTCCTCGACATACCACTTGCCGTCCGCCAGCAAAATCGCGCCCCAGAGGTGCTCATTCGCCGAAATGACCTGCCGCAGCGTCGTGGCAAACATCTTCGCGTTCGGGTATTTTTCCTGTACCTGTGAGATCATGGCCTTGAAGGACTTAATTTTGGAAGCAAGATCTTTACCGCCCGCTTCGGGGCCTTTAAAACCAAGGCAGAGTTGGAAATCTTCTTCGTTGCCGATGAGTACGTCGGCCAGCGACGCGATCTCGCCGAATGCCTCGGAAAGCGCATCCTCACGGCCTTTCCAGAACGTCGCGCGGTAATTGAGATCGAACGAAACGAGCGTACCGTACTGCTTCGCGGCCTTTGCCAGCGCAAGGCTGCATTCCGTCGTCTCGTGGCTCATGGCTGCAATCAGGCCGGACAGGTGGAGAATGCCGACACCCTCCTGCCCGAAGATACGCTCGATATCAAAATCTTCGATAGAAAGTGTCCGACCAACTTCACCAGCACGGTCATTCCAGAGACGCGGTGCGCGCAGCCCAAAGCCGGAATCCGCAATGTTGAACTGGTGCCGATAGCCCCACGGCCCGCCCTGTTCGACTTCGACACCCTCAAAGCGGATGTTCCGCGCGCGGAGCTGGCGCTTGATGAAATCCGCAACAGGGCTGCCCTTGACGAATTTCGTGAGCGCGAGGCACTCGTGGCCAAGGCTAGACGCAACGTTCAGCACGTTCGTCTCCGCGCTGGTCGCCTGCATATAAAACAGGTTGCTGTTCTGTACCGCCATCCGCTCCGGCGGCGTGATGCGCACACCCATGCTCGTCGGGCACGCAATGGCATATTGATAGGTTTTCTTCATAGAGTCCTTTCTTTGATTCGGTTGAACCATCAAAGGCCGGGTGCACGCATCCGGCCTTTGTGTATGTTGGGTGTTCGGACTTATTTAGCGTCCGGCTTGCTAATGGTGGCTTTCGATTTAACTGCGATAATACCGAAATAGAATTCCTCGCCCACAAAGTCGCTGCTTGTGAGTTCTTTCTCAAAATAGGTCTTGTCATTGATTTTCAGAAGTACCTTGACGGTGCTCTCATTCACATCAATGATGCCAAATTCGATATTGTATGGCTGTCCATCGTTCAGACTTGGTACTTCGGACGTTACAAAAACCGCCTGTTTATCCTTGCCGATGCAGCGCAGAACGGCACTGTCTTTGTTGAAATCCACATAAATGCCTCCGGCACCCCAATACACATTGTCCGGCCCGGAACCAAGCGTGAATCCGTCATAACCGTCGTCGGCATAGCGCGTCCGCGTATATTTGAAGCGGAAAATCGTGTTTTTGTAGGTCTTTCCGTTGTAGCCGCCGACAGAGTAGGTAGAACTCAGGTCACCGTCTGCTGTGACATTGCCATTCTCAAATGTAAGCGCCTTATTCCAGCCGGTCGTCCAATTCTTCGTATCCGCCAGCAGTTCCGTCACATCGACCACGTCGTATGTGGGTTCGGGCTCAGGATCGGGGACGACGACCTTGCCGGTCTTTTCAATGGTCACGGACGCGGTGTTGACGCTGCCGAAGCAGAAGTAGCCCGCAGTATTCGCCAGCTTGGAGTCGGTGTAGACCTCATTGAACCATTCCGCGCCGTCTACCTTGACGATAACGCGAAGCTGGTTTGCCGCGATCTGGCAGACGCTGAGCGAAATGTCATACGTTTTGCCATTGTCCAGCGTCAGACCGCTTGTTGTCTTTGCAATCAATCCCGCATCGCCGCGCGCATAAAGCGTAGCTTTTCCATTTTCAAAGGCAATCATCACGCCGCCGCTGTTCCATGGAAGATTTGTGACACTGTTTTCAAAGCTCCAAATGATCGCGCCGTAGTCGTTGCCCTCGCCCGTCGTTTGGGTGTATTTGAGTTGGAATTCCGTGTTGCGGTATTTTTCCTTCTTGTATCCGGCCAGCGCATAGGCCGTCTCGGTCGTACCGGCAATGGAGACCGTGCCGTCGCCGAACGTCGGAGCAGTCTTAAACCCGGCCCACGAGAAGTCCGTCCAGTTTGCCGTGTCTGCGATCAGCGTGTCCAGCGGAAGCTCCGTTGTCTTGTTATAGTGCTTGTCGTTGCCGGACAGGTCGTTCAGCGTGACCTGCACACCGCCGGGGCAGGCAATCGCGCCGAAATATCCGCCTGCACCGCGGAGCGTTGCGTCGGTGATTGTCTCGTCAAACAGCGTCTTGCCGTCCACGGTCACGAAAATGCGCACATCGGTGGAGTTCACGGCCACAATGCCGAAGCTCACGTCATAGATCATGTCGGAGCGGAAAATTTCGCCTGAGGCAATTACACTTTCATAGTTCTTGTCGCCGCGAAGCTGAAGCTCCACCTGCTTTTCCTTGATAACGACCAGAACGCCCTTGTCTGCCCACGGCATTGCGACCGGATCGTTCAGATTGAAGTAGAAGCCGCCCCATTTGC
>OLPI01003313.1_pt1 | contig 11560 bp, 10 predicted proteins | sample 1672361 | NCBI WGS metagenome assembly OLPI01 (sample SAMEA3136675, study PRJEB25190) | human gut metagenome
GGCGCCGTTCTCCCCCATCAGTGCATGGACGGTACCGGGACGAACTTTGAGATTTATCTTGTCCAGAGCCTTAACGCCAGGGAAACTTTTCGATACCCCGCGCATCTCCAATCTGTACTCTGCCATCCCATTCTCTCCTTTCATAAAATCGGGTGTGCCAACTGGACACACCCGACACATTTTTATCTATCCCCTCGCGGAAACAGTAGATTGTTACAAGAATTATTTAATGAGTTCCAGAATCTCGGAAGCATTCTCTGGTGTAACTTTTACATAGTCTACCATGTATACGTTGTCAACATCTTTGCCGTTTACGAAATCAAGAGCTACATCTGCTGCTTTGTGAGCCTGTCCGAAGTAATCGTTGAATACGGTACCGGTCATCTTGTCGTTCATAACGTTCTCAACAACCTCTACCAGAGCATCAACGCCTACTAAGTAGATGTCTTTGTTTACAGTTCTGCCAGCTGCTTCGATTGCCTGCAGAGCGCCAAGTGCCATTGCATCGTTGTTGCAGAATACAACATCGATCTTGTCGCCATACTGGGACAGAGCGTTTGCTGTGATCTCCTGACCTTTGGTCTGATCCCAGTCACCACGCTGTTTGGTCAGCTCTTCTACTTCGATATCCTGAGACAGTCTCTCGATGGATTTCTCGGTTCTGTACTGAGCATCTACGTTCTCCGGATCACCCTGAACCATGATGTAACGAACAACGCCGTCGCCGTCTGCATCGCCCTTGTTCTCAAGCTCAGCGATCTCTTCGCCCTGATATGTACCGGACTGTCTAGCATCAGCACCTACATAAGTAGCTTTGATACCATCCGTTACCCAAGCCTCTTCTCTCTCAGCATCCGGCTCACGGTTGATGTAAACAACCGGGATACCTGCTTCGTTGCAGATGTTGGTAACATCCGGCTCGGAAGAAGCCTGTACCAGGTTTACGATCATAACGTCAAATCCCTGTGTAACGAAGTTACGGATCTGGTTCATCTGCTCGGACTGGTCATTCTTACCATCCATGATGGAGATGTTCTCTGCCTTTAAGCCAAGCTCGTTTACTAAGTAGTTCTGAAGCTCGTTTCTATAAAGTGTCATGAAGTTATCAGCGAACTGATAGATGCAGACACCGATGTTGGCAGAGCCGGCAGCAGAAGCAGCGGTGCTGGAAGCAGCAGCGGAAGAAGCAGTGGAAGCAGCAGTAGAGCTGGCGGAACCGCCACATGCGGTCATGGCAGCGGTTGCGCCCACGACAGCAGAAGCCTTCAGGAAGTCACGACGAGAAATCATTTTCATAATTGTGTTCTCCTTCATTCGTATCATAGCAATTTCACAGGCGCATTTATTGCACGCACCTGGATTTCCTGTTTGTATTATAACCGCCTGCGAAGAGGTCTGCAAGAGAACAAGTCCACAAGAATCTGAGATTTCTTTTGTGCTGTTTCAACAAAAGGAATTTTCAAAGGACAAAATAATTTCCGTAACAAGCACAATTTTTCACAAACGTGCAACTTCTGGATAAATCGGTCGGAGCAGGGTCGGATTTCTTTCAAAAAGATTACAAAATGTTGCATGACACGGTTCGACCCTTCCGGACAGAAACCGTGCAGCTCCCGGAAATTACCGGGAGAACTGAAAAAACTTTTCAACTGTGGGGGCTTTCCGGCAAACCGCTGCCGGGCAGCGCGCCCCGCAGTTTTTTTGCGCTCCGGACGGAATTACTGCAAACGGATTTCTGGAAGAAAAAACAGCTTTTTCTGAAAGATGCGATAGAACGGAGTTTTTTAAGACTCAAAATTATACGATTTGAAAAAATCGTGTTTAAAAATACGAAATGGCCCTGAAAAAGCACACACTGTTGCGGCAGCACGAGGCGTGGTAAGCTGTTGCCATAGCCCGGAGCCGCCGGGCAGAAAGGAGGAACCAACACGAACCATGGGGCAGAGGAAAACGTCCAAGGGGCTGGACAGCCTGAGCAGGGCCACCGACATCCTGAGCACGCTTCTGGCACAGCAGGTGCGGGAACTGAATGCCCGGCAGCGGGAGAACCGCCGCAGCGGGGCAGAGGACCCCGGGACGATGAAGGGCCTGAAGGAGGCCACGGCGGTGCTGAAGGATCTGGCTGCGGTGGCGCGGTCGCTGAACGACCAGGGCGTGCAGGCGGAAGGAACGGAGAGCGGTGTGGTGCTGCTGCCGCGGGTGGAGGAGGAAGAACCATGAACACAGAGGAACACCGGACCCTGGTGGTGTGGCGGCCCCAGCCCCGGCAGGCCGAGTTCATGCGAAGGCCGGAGCCGGAAGCACTGTACGGCGGCGCGGCCGGCGGCGGAAAAAGCGATGCATTGGTCATCGAGGCACTGCGTCAGGTGGATATTCCACATTACAGAGCGTTGATCCTGCGCAAAACATACCCGCAGTTGTCGGATCTGGTGGACAAAAGCCAGATGTACTACCGCCGGGCCTTTCCGCAGGCGCTGTACAACGCCACGGCCCATGTGTGGAACTTCCCCAGCGGGGCCAAGATCTACTTTGGCTCCATGCAGTATACCAAGGACCGCACCAATTACCAGGGCAAGGCCTACGACTTCATCGGCTTTGATGAGCTGACCCATTTTGAATGGGAAGAGTACAGCTACATGATGAGCCGCAACCGCCCCACCGGGCCGGGCACCCGGGTGTACATGCGGGCCACCACCAACCCCGGCGGCATCGGCCACGGGTGGGTGAAGGCGCGGTTCATCACCCCGGCCCCACCCGGCACGCCCATCGTGGAGGAATACACGGTGCGGCGGCCGGACGGCACCGAACAGAAGCTGCAGCGGGCAAGGGTGTTCATCCCTTCCAGCATTTTCGACAACCCGGCTCTGCTGCAGAACGATCCCGGTTATCTGGCCAGCCTGGCTGCCATGCCGGAAGCGGAAAAGCAGGCGCTGCTCTATGGCAGCTGGGACAGCTTTTCCGGCCAGGTGTTCACCGAGTGGCGCAACGACCCGGCCCACTATCAGGATCAGCGCTGGACCCACGTCATTGCCCCGTTTGCCATTCCCAAGCACTGGCAGATCTACCGGGGGTTCGACTTCGGGTTTTCCAAGCCGTTCTCGGTGGGGTGGTATGCGGCCGATGAAGAGGGGCGGCTCTACCGCATCAAGGAGCTGTACGGCTGCACCGGCCGCCCCAACGAGGGCCTGCGCATTGACCCGGTGGAACAGGCCCGGCGCATCCGGGAGGCGGAGCAGAACGACCCCGTGCTGCGGGGGCGGGTGATCCATGGCGTTGCCGACCCGGCCATCTTTGATGAGAGCCGGGGCGAGAGCATCGCGGCCATGATGGAGCGGAGCCCCAACTTCCTGCACTGGAAGCCCGGCGACCACACCCGCCTTGCGGGAAAGATGCAGTTCCACTACCGGCTCAACTTTGATGCCGACGGCCGCCCGATGCTGCAGGTGTTCAATACCTGCAAACATTTCATCCGCACGCTGCCGAACCTCGTGTACGACGAGAGCAACGTGGAGGATATCGACACCCGGCAGGAGGACCACATTTATGATGAGTGCCGGTATGTGCTGATGGAGAACCCCATCAGCCCGCCGGCCCGGCGCACGGCCCTGCCGCCGCCGGATGACCCGCTGGACCTGCACCGGCAGGCAAGATTTTACAGGATCTGAAGGAGAAGAACGATGGACGATTATCAGAACGAAGCGATGCCGGTGGGTGCGGCGGAGGTGGCTGCGGCCACACAGACCCTGCAGCGTTACAAGGCCGGCAAGGCGGCACTGGACAGGCGCCTGGTGGACAACGAACTGTGGTTCCGCATGGGGCACTGGAAGAACTACCAGAACCCCATGATGCCCGGCAAGGCGCAGCCCAGCAGTGGATGGCTGTTCAACAGCATCGCCAACAAGCATGCCGATGCCATGGACAACTACCCGGAACCCAATGTGCTGCCCCGTGCAGCGGACGATGAGGCAACCGCGCGGGCACTTTCCAGCGTGCTGCCGGTGGTGCTGGAACAGGCAGATTACGAGCAGGTGTACAGCGACTGCTGGTGGCGCAAGCTCAAGCAGGGCACCGGGGTCACCGGTGTGTTCTGGGACCCGGCAGCCCGGGGCGGCGTGGGGGATATTGCGGTGCGGGCCATGAACTTGCTGATGCTCTACTGGGAGCCGGGCGTAGCGGACATCCAGGACTCACCGGATTTTTTCAGCCTGAGCCTGGAGGACACCGCACAGCTCACGGCCCGCTACCCACAGCTGGCAGGCCACACCGCCGGGGTGCTGGATGTGCCCCGCTACATCCACGAGGACGGCGCGGACACCGCTTCCCGCAGTGTGGTGGTGGACTGGTACTATAAGCGCCCGGACGAAAGCGGCCGCATGGTGCTGCACTACTGCAAGTTCTGCAACGGGGTGGTGCTGTACGCCAGCCAGAACGACCCGGCACTGGCACAGCGGGGCCTGTACGACCACGGGCAGTACCCCTTCGTATTCGATCCGCTGTTCATGGAAGAGGACAGCCCGGCGGGTTTTGGCTACATCGACGTGATGAAGGATTGCCAGACCGCCATCGACCAGATGAACCATGCCATGGACGAGAACGTGCTGCTGTCGGCCCGGCAGCGCTATGTGCTCAGCGACACCGCCGGGGTCAACGAAGAAGAGCTGGCCGACCTGAGCCGGGACATCGTGCATGTGGTGGGCCGTCTGAACGACGACAGCTTCCGCCCGCTGCAGACGGCCGGTCTGCAGGGCAGCAGTCTGAGCTACCGTCAGAGCCGCATCGAGGAACTGAAGGAGATCAGCGGCAACCGCGACATGACCCAGGGCGGCACCACCGGCGGTGTGACGGCAGCCAGTGCCATTGCGGCCCTGCAGGAAGCCGGAAGCAAACTGAGCCGTGATATGCTCAAGAGCGCCTACCGGGCCTTCTCCCGCCAGTGCTACCTGATGATCGAGCTGATGCGGCAGTTCTATGATGAACAGCGCATCTTCCGCATCGTGGGGCCCAGCGGTGAGAACCAGTTTTTGCCCTTCTCGGCGGCAGCCCTGCGCCCGCAGCCGGTGCGCGAGGTGGGCGGCGTGGAGCTGGGCAGCCGGGAGCCCATTTTTGACATCGTGGTCAGCGCGGCCAAGAAGAGCACCTTCAGCCGCCTGAGCCAGAACGAGACGGCAAAGGAGTGCTATCAGCTGGGCTTTTTCGACCCCGCCAATGCCGACGCGGCCTTGGCGGCGCTGGAAATGATGGACTTTGAGGGCATCGAGAAGGTGCGCCAGCGGGTGCGGCAGAACGGCACACTGGCCCAGAAGCTGGCACAGCTGCAGCAGGCGGTCCCGCCGCAGACCGGCACCGGTGGTGCGGTGCTGCCCGGCAGTCTGCCGGTGGCCGCTGCGGCCCGCGCCATGAACGTGAAACTGTAAGGAGGTGAAACAAGAATGATGAAAGTATGTTACAGCGAGCTGGATGGCCCTGAGGGCCTGAGCTGCCGACTGGAGGCTGCCGGACATGCAGGCTTTGCCCCTGCCGGGCAGGACATCGTGTGCGCCGGGGCAAGCACCCTGATGCAGGCACTGGTGTACCTGCTGGCCGGGGAAGAAAATGCCCATGCCGACGCCTGGGAGGAACCGGACGGGCCGCGTCTGGCCGTGCAGGCCGACGCACCCTGTGCCGCATGGATGCAGGGTGCCTTTGAGCTGGCCAAGGCGGGGTTCACCCTGCTGGCCGAGCGCTACCCGGACAACGTCCGCTTTGCGGATGTGAGCCGCCGGGGCGAACAGAGCATGATGGACCTGCAGATGTTTGCAGAAGAGGCAGCGCCTGCGGCCCCGGCCCTGAGCCCGGCACAGGCCCGGCAGGCCGTTGCCTCCGGGACGATGGAACCGGGGGTGAAAACTGCGCAGCCGGTGCCGGAAGCAAAACCGGATCCGGAGCCGACCGAACCGGAGACGCCCCAGCCGGAGCTGCCCCGCCCGGCGGTGCCGCCCCTGCCGCTGCAGGCCCGAAACGCGGTGCGGGAGCTGCATGCCCGCTGGGCGGCTGAGGAAGCCGACCTGCGCCGCAGCCAGCCGGAGTTCCGCCTGCAGGAGGAGCTGAAGAACCCGGAGATGCGCCGCCTGATGCAGCTGCCCGGCATGCGGATGCAGGACGCCTACCGTCTGGCCCACTACGACGAGAGCCTGCACCGTGCGGCACAGGCCGTGGAGCAGGGCGTGGTGCAGCGCATCCAGCAGCGGGCCGCCCGCCCCGCAGAAAACGGCATCCGCCCCGGTGGTGCGGCCACGGTGCACCCGGATGTGGCCAGCATGACCCGCGCCCAGCGCGAAGCCTTGGAGCGCCGTGTGCTGCACGGTGCTCAGATCGAACTGTAAACCCGACAAGAGAAAGGAAAAACGTATGATGAACTTCAACATCCAGCTGTTTGCCGACAACCTGCAGAACACCACGGCCACCATGTCCAAGGAGATGAAGACCTTCTATGAGAAGCGTCTCATCGACCAGGCAGAGCCGCGTCTGGTGCATGACCAGTTCGCGGATTACTACCCGGTGCCCCAGAACGGCGGCAAGACCATCGAGTTCCGCAAGTACGACAGCCTGCCCAAGGCCAGCACTCCGCTGACCGAGGGTGTTACCCCCAATGGTCAGGCCCTGAACGTGACCAGCATCACCAGCGACCTGCACCAGTACGGCGGCTGGACCCCGCTGACTGATGTGCTGCAGATGACCGCCATCGACAACAACGTGGTGCAGGCCACCCGCGTGCTGGCAAGTCAGGCCGGCCGCACCATGGACAGCATCACCCGCGATGTGCTGGCGGGCGGCACCAATGTCATCTACGCCCCCAAGCTTGGCGCAGACGGCACCGAGACCGCCGTTACCAGCCGCAAGGCGCTGGACAAGAGCTGCACCCTGACCCCGAAGCTGTTCTTTCAGGCAGCGGCGCAGCTGGGCGCAATGAACGCTGACCCCATCGGCGACAGCTACGTTGCCATCATCCACCCCTATGCGGCCTATGACCTCAAGACCTGCAAGGAGTTCATGGAGGTGCACAAGTACGCCGACCCCGACACCATGTTCCGCGGCGAGATCGGCAAGCTGGGCAACATCCGCTTTATCGAGACCAGCGAGGCCAAGATCTGGAAGGACGACACCTGCCCGACGGGTCTTGCGGTGTTCGGTACGCTGGTGCTGGGCGCCCACGCCTACGGCGTGACCGAGCTGGAGGGCGGCGGTCTGGAGCACATCGTCAAGCAGCTGGGCTACGGCGACGACCCGCTGAACCAGCGCGCTTCCGTGGGCTGGAAGGGGATGCGCGCCGCCGAGCGTCTGGTGGAGCAGTACATGGTGCGCATCGAGAGCGTGTCCAGCTACTCCGCCACCGCTGCCGCCAACTAAGGAGGTGCCCATGGCTGAAAAGAACGTGCGCATCCGGCTGTTCAAGGACAACAGCCGCTACAAGGGTGACCTGTTCGTCAGTGTCAACGGCGTGAACTACAAGATCCGCCGTGGCGTGGAAGTGGAGGTGCCGCCCGCCGTGGCCGAGGTTCTGGAGCACAGCCAGCGTCAGGACGAGCTGACCGCTGCCCGCATTGCCGCTGCGGAGAATGCGGCGCAGTAAAATCTGCAATATCAACGCTGCCCGGCTGGGAGAAATGCCCCCGGCCGGGCTTTTTATAAAAAGGATGTGATGAGATGACCATAGGAGAGGCTTTGGAGCGTGCCGAGCAGCTGCGCCCCAACTGCCGCATTGAAACCGAGACCCGGCTGCAATGGCTGCGGGAGGCGGACGCCCTGCTGCGCACAAAGCTGTTTGACCGCGCCGCCGCCGGGGCGTTTGACGCCGTGGGCGCAGACCGTCCGTGGGAGCAGCCGGTGCAGGACGACCAGACGCTGCTGGCACCGCCGCCCTTTGATGCCCTGTACCCGCACCTGCTGTGTGCGCAGATGGATGCCGCCTTGGGCGAGACCGACCGCTACGCCGGGGAGCAGGCGCAGTACAACGCCCTGTATGCAGAGCTGGCGGTCTGGCTGCGGCAGAACTACCCACCCCGCAGCCGGGCGCAGTGGCGCTGGTAAGGAGGTGAGGTGATGGTACTGGCAGACAGAATACGGCTTGCCAACACCCGGCAGCTGCTGCGGGCCTTTGGCGGCCTGAACGAGACCTACGGCTGCTCGGAAGCAGAGTACAGCGCCGGAGTGAACTTTTCCACCCGGGACTTCCCCGCACTGAGCACCCGCACCCCGCGCCGCAGACTGCGGGCACTGACCGGGCTGAACGGGATGTACCACCTGAACGGTCTGCTGACCGTCTGCGGACGGGATGTCGTTTATACCCCGGACGATGCCGCCGCCCCGGCGGTGACGAAGCTGGACGCCGTGACCGACGGCCGCAAGGCGCTGGTGGGCATCGGTACAAAGATTCTGATCTTTCCGGACAAGCTGGCCTTTGATACGGCAGACGGCAGCGTGACCGCACTGGGAGCACTGTGGACGGCGGCGGGCAAAAGCGTGACCTTTGCCCCCTGTGATGCCGCAGGCAAGACCTATCAGGTGGAGGCCTTTGGCCGGGAGGAGCCCGCCGAACCGGCAGACGGACAGCTTTTCTTAAAAGTAGAGGATGCCGACCATCCGTGGCGGTACGACAGTACGCTGGAGATGTACAGCAAAAACTCCGGCAGCTGGGCGGCCATCCCGCTGGAATACTGCCGCATCACGGCGGCAGGGCTAGGCAAGCTGTTCCGGCAGTGGGATACCGTGACCGTGCAGGGCGCAGCCGCCGAGGCGGCGGGGCAGAGCCCGGAGCTGAACGGAGATCAGATCGTATATGACGTGGGCGAGGACTGGCTGCGGGTGCGCTGCACCCCACAGGGTGAGTATTTCTACGGCACACTGGTGCAGAACGCCGCCGCCGCCCAGTGGCAGAGCATGGACGGCAAACAGCACCGCAGCGTGGAAGCCGCCCAGACGGTATCCATGGAGCGCCGGGTGCCGGAACTGGATTTTGTGACTGAGTGCGACAACCGGGTGTGGGGCTGCAACAGCAAAGAAAACGTTATCTACGGCTGCAAGCTGGGCGACCCCACCAACTGGTTCAGCTACCGGGGCATCGCCGCGGACAGCTACGCCGTCACCGTGGGCAGCGATGGTGCCTTTACCGGGGCAGCTTCCTGCATGGGCTATGCATTGTTTTTTAAGGAGAACACCCTGCACAAGCTGTACGGCTCCAAGCCTTCGGATTTTCAGCTTTCCAGCCTGCGCTGCCGGGGCGTAGCCAAAAACGCCGCCCGCAGCCTGTGCGTGCTGAACGAGACGTTGTATTATCTCTCGCCGGACGGTGTTATGGCGTGGGACGGCAGTCTGCCCACCAAGGTGTCCGGCGCGCTGGACGCTGCAAAGCTTTCCAACGTGCAAAGCGCTGTGGGTGGTGCGCTGGATGGCCGGTATTACCTGCACATCTCCCGGGAGAGTGCACGTCTGCTGGTCTATGATACCGAGAAGGGGCTGTGGAGCGAGGAGGACGTCTGCTCCTGCGATATGACCAGCACCGGCGGGCAGCTTTATCTGTGGGACGGACAGGCGCTGTGGGCGGCAGACCCCACCCGCGAGCCGGACTGGCAGAGCACCGACGGCGTGGAAACGGACATCCCCTTTGAACTGGTTACCGGCGATGTGGGGCTGGACGGCACCGAGCAGCGGTATCTCTCCCGGCTGACCTTGCGGCTGGACGCCGAGTGCACCAGCACAGTAGAAGTGGCGGTGAGCTATGACGGCGGCGCGTGGGAGACAGTGGCCTCCCTTGCCGCCCAGGGCAGCCGCCGCAGCTATGACCTGCCCTTTGTACCCCGGCGGTGCGGGTCGCTGCGGCTGCGGCTGCGCGGCAAAGGGCAGATCACCCTGCGCGGACTTGTGCGCACCATCGCCCCGGCAAAGGGAAAATTATGGGAGGAGGATGCCTCATGGCAAGCATGAACGGCCTGAGCAAGCTGGGCCTGCCCAAGTTCAGCGATCACATGGACCCGGAGGATGCCCGGGCACTGCGCAGCTATCTGTACCAGATGCAGGAGCAGCTGCAGTATGTACTGACCAATCTGGATACGGAAAATATGTCCGACACCCTGCGCAGCAAGCTGCAGGGATTATAAGAACGAAAGGAGAATTATATGGCATCCAAAAAGAAGGAGGAACTGCTGCAGCCGGAGGTGCAAACGCAGGCACAGCCCGCTGCGCAGTCCACTTACAGCGCCGAGGGGTTGAACAGCCGCGCCGATGTGGAAAAGGCCATGGCAAACGTCAGCTACCGCCCCGGTCAGCAGGTGACCGATGCGGCCGATGCCCTGAAGCAGTGGCAGCAGAACCGCCCCGCAGACTACCAGAGCAGCTATCAGGATAAGATCAACAGCCTGCTGGGGCAGCTGCTGGAACGGGAGAATTTTCAGTACAGCTACACCCGTGACCCGCTTTACCGCCAGTACGAGCAGCTGTATACCCAGAACGCCCACAATGCCAGCGCGGACGCGGCGGCACAGGCTGCTGCTCTGACCGGCGGATATGGTTCCAGCTATGCCACCAGTGCGGCGCAGCAGGCCTATCAGCAGCAGATCGGCGGGCTGGCCAGCGCCATCCCCACCCTGTACAATCTGGCGCTGGATACCTACCAGAGCGGCGGCGAGGAGCTGGTGAACCGGCTGGACCAACTGAACGGACAGGAGCAGAACGCCCAGACCCTGTACGACCGTCAGCTGCAGGACTACTACACCCAATTGCAGCAGAAAGGCGAGGCGTACAACGACGCCTATGCCAAGGACTACGGCCAGTATCAGGAGCACCTGAACCGGCTGGACACCCTGCACGGCTACTACACCGCGCAGGAGCAGGCGGAAATCAGCCAGCGCCAGCAGACTTTCAATAACATCATGACGGTGTTGGGCGTCATCGGGGACGTGGTGCAGCTGGCCATTACCGGCACCACCGGTCTGGGCACGTTGGCGGGCAGCCTGCTGAACACCGGGTACAACATCTACTCCGGCAACCGCGCCTACGAGGCCGAGCGCGCCGATACCCAGTGGAGCCAGCAGATGCAGGAAAAGCAGCGGCAGGACGCACTGACCCAGCAGCAGTACGACAACACCGCCAGCGAGCGCGCCTATCAGGATGCGCTGAAGCAGCAGGCCTTTAACAACAACGTGACCAGTCAGAAGCTGAACATTGCCAAGGGCGAGTGGGCACTGAAGCAGGCTAACGCCCAGCAGAAGGCCGCACAGGCCGCCAGCAAGGCAGCGGCTGCGGGCACAAAGTCCGGAAGCTCCAGCAGCGGAAAGGCCACCGGCAGCAGCGGCTCTGCTTCCGGTAGCAGCCGCAGCGCCGTCAGCGCCGGAGTGCCCTACACAGCAGCGCTGCTGCTGCAGGGCAGGATAGGGCTGCAGAGTACAGTTGAGGGCGTCTGTATGGCTGGCGAAGATCTTATCGTGGTGGGTCATGATGGTGGCCCGGTTCAGATTCGGCTCCAGGGCGCCGGTGGAATAGGGCAGACGGGGGAGCGGGTAGGGGAAGGTCATGGACAGCGCATCCT
>OLPI01003330.1_pt1 | contig 11517 bp, 7 predicted proteins | sample 1672361 | NCBI WGS metagenome assembly OLPI01 (sample SAMEA3136675, study PRJEB25190) | human gut metagenome
CTCCCGGGATTTCGCGCAAGGGGTTTTTTGAAAAATCTTTCATCCGCACGAATGGCCCCTGAGACGGCCGAAATTCCGTCGCAATACGTTATGCGTCGCCTCGTTTAATTGCCATGACGGCCGTGACCATATCCCTTACCGGCCCCTTGGCCATGTCCGTGGCCCTCGTAGGAATCGCCCTCCTGGCCGCTGTGGCATGCGTCGATGCGATCACGCAGCTGACGCATAGTCATAGAAGCACACTCCTCGAGCGTGTATGAGGGATCGAGGCTCATCAGCTCTTGGGCAGCCTGATAGCGACCAACGCCCAAACCCGCCGCAGCTGCCGCATCGCGAGTGGCGCTATCGGCACGGCGACAAGCATGTTCACAGGATGCAGAGGACAGCGCCTCGTCGCTTTGAGCAACAAGGCTCTCCCCCAAGCGATTGTTCTCAGAAACCACGTTGACGTCAATAAACGCATCTTTCTCAGCATAAGAGCCGAATGCGTCACTCGACAGCAGCGCGCCGATGACGTCGCCGTAAGGGCGATTCAGCATATCAACAGCGCCGAGCACGACAGCGCCATCATCATTGAGCGCTTCGGCTTCAATCACGATACCGAACGTATTAACCGTAAGCTCAAGAGAGGGATTCACCTCAATGTCCACGAAAGCAGACGGCGCACGATACACGCCATAGGCACCGACGAGGGCCAGCGCGAGCAAAAGGCATGCGGCCCAAGCAGTGACGACACGCACTCGCGGGCGACGCCGCAGGGAGGCGCGATGCACCTCAACAGAAGGAGCATCCGGCCGCCTCTTCCGCTCTTCCTCGAGAAGGGCCAGCGTGCGTCCGCGGAGCGCCTCGGAAGCATGCTGAGCATCGTAGGCCTCACGGATACGCTGCTCAAGATCGGTCATGAGAGGGCCTCCTTCAGCGTCTTTTTGCCGCGGGCAATCCAGGAATACACGGTATTCACGGGGACGTCGAGCATCGAGGCGATCTCCGGAGCCGTGTAGCCCTCGTACAGGGCAAGATACACGGGAGTGCGGGGAGGGTCATCGAGGTCGCTCATGGCATCGAGCACTTCTTTCACACGCGAATCGGGCTGAGCCTCCTCATCGCGGGACGCGAGCGATTCGAATGAGGTCTCATCAAGCGGCACATTCTTACTCGCAGCCGCCCGCCGCATATCGCGGCACGTGTTCGAAGCAACGCGAATCAACCACGCCTTGCGATGTTCCTCTTCACGAAACTGAACATCATCTGCGAGTGCGTATTTTAGAAATGAATTCTGGAACGCGTCCTCGGCATCCGCATGGCGACAAAGCGCCGTAAGGCAAACGCGCCACACGGTATCGCCATGACGCGCCATAGTCTCTTCTATGTCAGGGGCAGATCTCACGCACTCGCAGGGTTTGTTTAGCGAGCGCAGCCGTGGCCGCCGCCATGGTGACGGCCATGGCCATGACCCTGGCCGTTCCCGCTGCCGTAGTTGTCGCAGACGCCATCACCGTCGGCATCCACGTAGCCCGGGCAGTTCGCTCCAGCACCGGCGCAGTTGTCGCATATGCCGTCGCCGTCGGCATCCACATACCCAGAGCACGCGCCGTCTTGGTAGTTGTCGCAGACGCCATCGCCGTCGGCATCAGTGTAGCCGGGGCACGCACCATTCTCATGCCGGTCGCACGCACCGTTGGCATTGCGGTCGGCGTAATTCGGACACGTCGCCGCAGCCGAACGGGAGCCGATCGCCATCGGCGACGACGGGGAAAGGGCGGCGAAAGCCACCGCCGGCACGCAAAGCGCCAACGCGAGCACCACGACAACAACGAAGGTAGACTTCTTCATAATTCAGGTTCCTCCTTGAGTTTTCTTCCGTCTCTGCAAGTAACACGATTCAGCCACGCGAATCCTTGCAACTTTTTTCATTTCTGGAAAAAACTCCTCTAAGCGGAAAACGCCGCTGGCACTCAGCCGGCAAACCTCAGCACACTTACGCCGGCCTCAAAAGCTACTCGAAGCGCACGAACTTCTTCTTCCCCACCTGCACCTCGGCGCCGGCGAGAACCTCGGGAGCCACGTTGTAGGCTTTGGGGGCAAGCGCCTCGCCGTTGACCTTCACGCCGCCGCCGTCGATAAGGCGACGCGCCTCGGAGGCGGTGCCAGCCACGCCGGCATCTACCAGAATCTTCGCCACATATACCAGGCCGTTCTCATCCGGCGTCAGATCGGGCGCGAAGATGGGGGCGTCGGCCGGGAAGCCGTGCTCCTTGAACTTGAGGTCGAAGTCGGCCTCGGCGGCCTCGGCGGCCACGTCGTCGTAGTAGGCGGCCACGATGTTGCGGGCGAGCGCGCGCTTTACCTTGTTGGGATGCAGCTCGTCAGCAGCCAGCCCTGCCTCGATACGGTCGATTTCGTCCACAGCCTCGGTGGAGGCGAGGCGGTAGTACTTCACCATGAGCTCGTCGGGAATGGACATGACCTTACCGAACATGTCGGCCGCCTCGTCAGTGAGCCCGATGTAGTTGCCGTAGCTCTTCGACATCTTCTTCACGCCATCGGTGCCCTCGAGCAAGGGCAGCGTGAGGCAGACCTGGGGCTCCATGCCCATCTTCTCCATGAGCTCGCGACCGGCGAGCAGGTTGAACAGCTGGTCGGTGCCGCCGAGCTCCACATCGGCCTTGATGACCACGGAGTCGTAAGCCTGCATGACCGGGTACAGGAACTCGTGCAAGCTGATGGACTGCCCTGACGTGTAACGGTTGTGGAAGTCGTCGCGCTCCAAGATGCGGGCCACCGTGAAGTTCGCGAGAAGCTTCAGCAGCGACTCCATGTTCAAATCGAGAATCCACTCGGAGTTGTAGCGCAGCACGGTCTTCTCGGGATCGAGGATCTTGAACGCCTGGTCAACGTAGGTCTGCGCGTTCTCCTGAATCTTCTCGCGCGAGAGCTGCGGGCGCGTGGTGTTGCGCCCGGACGGGTCCCCGATGAGCGCCGTGCCGTCGCCGATGATGAGTGTCACCTGATGCCCCAGATCCTGGAACTGGCGCAGCTTGCGCAGGGGCACCGCATGGCCCAGATGGATATCGGGGGCTGTCGGATCGACGCCGAGCTTCACGTTCAGCGGCACGCCGCGCTTGAGCTTCTCCAGGAGCGCCGATTCGGGCACGATCTGCGCCGTACCGGATTTGATAATGTGCAGTTGTTCCTCAGGAGTAAGCATGATGCCTCCGCTTTTCTTTAATATCGCGATACCTTTATACAAGTGCTGGAAATTCTAGCACAGCCGCTACGAGACGCCGCGGTAGAGGTGGCCGGAGGTGGTGTTGGGCATCTTCGCGATGGCGTTGCCGTCGTTTTGGGCCACATGCAGGGCACGAATGGCGCGTCCCACGGCGTGGGCCGTCTCCTCGGCGTTCATGAGGGTGGCGTCCACCATATAGGAGGAGATGCCGGCCGCGAGCAACTCGGGCATCGACGAGGCGATATCCAGTTCCACCGCGTTGTAGAGGTGGCTGCGGCCCATGGCGTCGGTGACGACCGGGAACTCGTAGCCCTTGCGATCCTTCAGCACATGGGGGCTCTTGCGACGCGGGCATTCGGCGCAGTTCTCGTCGCACGGGCCCTGGCTCATGAGCATGCAGTGCTCGGTGACCATGAGTTCCTGGGCGCCGATGAGCAGCACGCCCAGCTCCACCGGGGCATCTTTGGCAACCTCTTCGATTTGCCGCAGCGTGAGCTCCGGCGAGAGCCACACGCGCGCGGCCCCGAACTCGCTAGCGACAGCCAGCGAGAGCCCGTTGGTAATGGGCACATGGGAGCCGACATCGAGCAGCGCCCCCTCTTCGGAAGCCCGTTCCATAGCACCGAGGCTTTCGGCCAAAAGCGGCTTGCCCTCAGCAGCATACTTCCACACGTCGGCATCGACGACCGCTTCGCGCGCGCCGCCAACGGCCTCGTGATCGGCCACAGGCATGATGGGAATGCAGCCCTTGGGGTAGCCGGCCTGCTCGGCAGCGGCGTTCTTCTGGCCGGCGATAACCGCCTCGCCGCGCCGGTAGTTCAGAGCCGGCACATAGATGAGGTGCGCGCCGGCGCGCTTGGCGGCGCGAGCGCAAGCGGGGTTCGTGACCGTGACGGCCACGCGACAGCCGGTGGGACGCGCTGCGGGCAGCGGCTCGCGCGGGATGGTGCGGGGCAGGGTGCGGCCGTGGCCCTCGGCGGTAAGCACCTCGGTGAGGACGTCCAGCGCCGCCGCGCGCACGCCATGCAGGGCCGAGAAGCCGATGCCGACGCCGTCGTCCATATCGATAGTAAGGTTCACCAGCTGGTAGGGCGTGTTGCCAAGGCGGTCGATGTGGGCGGCGACGTCGTCGAAGGAGACGGCGCGGGTGCGAGCCGCCTCTACGGGCGCGCCTTCGGCGACACCGGAAACCCCATCGGGGAAGGCAGCTTGCAGGCGACGGGCAACGGCGAGGGTGGTGCGGGGAGCGCCTTCGATATCGGCCTCGGCGGCGGGGTGGAATTCCATGCGAAGAGGCTCGCCGATGTGGAGGGTGGCGGTGCCGACGAGGGGCACGCGGGGCTCACGGGCGTCGTCTTCGAAGGCGGCCTCGGCACTGCGGACGCGGAAAACGCGGTCGCCGGCCTTCACCGTGCGCGTCTTGCCTTCCAGCGGCAAATGGTAGCGGCCCTTCTTGTCGGTGCGCACCGGCCCCAGCGTCAGCGTGCCGTTGCCCTTGCGCGTCCAGAACTCCAGGACGTCGCCTTCTGTCAGAGCATGGGCGCTCTTCAAATAGGCGGCGCCATCGCGCACCTCGTCGACGCGGCCGAGGAACAGGCCGCGGTTGTTGGGACGCTGGTAACTCATGATATCGTTGCCGCGTTTGCCGTCCAGATAGGCCGTGGTAAACCCGCGGGAGAAAGCGTCGGTGAGGCGGTCGCGATCGGCATCGGTGATAGCCGCGTTCTCCTTCGCCAAAGCAGCATCGAGAGCTTTACGGTAGACGGAGGTCACGGCGAAGACGTACTCGGGCGACTTCATGCGGCCCTCGATTTTAAGCGACGCCACGCCGGCGGCCACGAGGTCGTCCACGCGATCCACCGTGCACAGATCCTGGGGCGAAAGCAAGTGATCGCCCGGCGAGGGAAGGCTCTTCTGCAGAGCCTTGTTCTGCAGCTCATAGGGAAGCCGGCACGCTTGAGCGCACATCCCCCGGTTGGCCGAGCGGCCGCCGATCATGGAGGACATGAAGCACTGGCCCGAGTAGCACACGCACAATGCGCCGTGGGCGAACACCTCCACTTCCATCCCCTCTTCGGCCGCCGCCGCGCACAGAAGGGCGATCTCGTCCAGCGACACCTCACGGGCGAGCGTAATGCGCTCGGCCCCTAAGCGGGCCGCCGCGCGCACGCCGGCGAGGTTGTGGGTGTTCATCTGCGTGGAAAGGTGCAGCGACGCTTCGGGGAGCGTGCGGGAGATCTCCGCAGCCAGGCCGATGTCCTGTACGATGAAGCCGTCGGCTCCGGCGCGGTAAGCCTGGCGCACGCATTCCAAGGCCTCCCCTACCTCGTCGGGCAGGATGATGGTGTTCATGGTGACGTAGACGGAAACCCCGCGCAGATGCGCGAAGTCGCAGGCCTCCCGCAGCGTCTCCAGGGTGAAGTTGTCGGCCCCGCGCCGCGCATTGAAGGTCTCAAGCCCCAGATACACCGCATCGGCCCCACCAGCCACCGCCGCATGCAGCGCCGCCATATTGCCGGCCGGCGCCAACAATTCTACGTTTCTCACTCTTTATCTCCTCATCATAGGTTCGCCCAAGGAAGTCAGCGAGGGCCCGAAAGGTGCCTGCATCTGTGCTGAAAAGCGGCTGAGCGTACTTCGTACGCGACGGCAAGCTTTGAAGCGCAGAGGCAGGTGCCTGTCGGGCCCGCAGCGTCGGCTCATTCCGCTTGACCCGTTAGGGCAAGCGGAACAGACTAGTCTTCATTCAGCTTCAAAGCCTCTTCGTCGGCGGCCTTCAGTTTGTCGATGCCCTCGTTGTAGGCGTCTTGGATTTCCTTCACGCGCCCGTCGTAGGCGCTGAAGTCGAAGGGCGCCTCCTCGGTTGCGCTGCTGATCTCCGTGTACAAATCGATGTAGCTGTTCAGGGCATCCTTCAGCTTGTTGCAGCCGTCGACGTAGTTCGTCTGCAGATCTTTCATGGCGTCCGGCGTATCGATGGCCGCCAGAGCGTCAATGGCCTCGAAGGCGCTGTTGGCCTTGTTGCGCATATTGACGACGCTCTCCTGAGCCACCGCCTCGTCGAATTCGCCGAGGCGCGTATTCAGCTCCTCCACCGCCTGGTTGACCTTGGTCATGTAGGTGCGATTGGCCTGCTGCTGGTCGGTGGCTCCAGTGGCCGGCGACTGGCAACCGGCAAGAGCGCCGAGGGCCAAAGCCGCGCCAAGGGCCACAGCCAAAACCCGCGCGATGGTACGTTTCCTCATGATTTCTCCCGTCTTCGGTGCCTTGAGGCACCGGTTGCTTGCTCAGGGCAGCCTCGTCGAGCGAGGCTTTGGTTTCTCATTCGCTATGATAGCAGTCCGCACCCCCGGGCCCGTACCGCCGTCACGGTATCGCAACAATTATGTCGCGGCTACGCTGCTTTAGGCACCCTCGCCGCCACCGTCGTCCGGGGCTGGGTCGGGCGTCGGCTCCGGCGTCGGCTCCGGCGTTGGCTCGGGCTCCGGGGTAGGCTCCGGCGTCGGTGTCGGTGTCGGCTCGGCGTTGCCGCCGCCCTCGTTGCCCTCTCCGCCTTCGTTGCCGCCGTTCTCGTCGCCGTCGCCCTCGGGCGTCTCCTCATCATCCTGCTTCGTGGTCACCTCGGTGTCGTCTTTCTTTTTCTTGGAAGAGTAGTAGCCGCCGATATGGTTGTCCTCGTCGCGGTAATCCTTCTTGTACTCGGGCTTCTCCGCCTCGAAGAACTTCACCGTCTGCGTCGGGGAGATCATCTTGTCGATGAAATCGCCGAAGACGCTGGCCGCCGTCGTAGTCGTCGCCTGGGCCTCGGAATAGTCGGAGCGGTCGCCCAGCCAGATGGCCACGGCGTACTGCGGGGTCACACCGCAGAACCAGCTGTCCTTCTTGTCGTCGGTGGTACCGGTCTTGCCGCCGGCCTCCTGGCCGTTATCGGGGCGAGCCGCCTTGCCGGTGCCGTTGTCGATGACCACTTCCATGCAGTCGAGGGCCGCCCGGGCCACTTCGCGAGAGAACACCCGCTCGCCCGTGGGGTCGGTGTTGTCCACGATGACGTTGCCGTTCTTGTCCTCGATGGAGATGATGCACTCCGGATCGTAGTGGACGCCGCCGTTGGCCACCGTGGCATAGGCGTCAGCCATTTCGAGCGGCGTGACCGAACCGATGCCCAGGGTAAGGCCCGCCACCGCCGGCAAATCGGAGGTGATGCCCATGGCGTGGGCCATCTCGATCACCTTATCGACGCCCACGGAGAGAAGCAAGCGAATAAACGCCGTGTTCGACGACACGCCGAAAGCGCTCTTGATGGTGCGCGTGCCGTAATCGGCCTTATCGTTGTTGTAGACAGGCTCGCCGCCCTCCAAATCAACCTTGTAGCCGGCATCGATGAGCGTTTCCGGGTCGATGCCCTCGTTGATAGCCGCCAAAAGCGTGAACAGCTTGAACGACGATCCGGCCTGACGGCCCGCGCCGCCCTCGCCCGTGGCCATGTTCACCTGAGAGCTCTCGTAATCGCGACCGCCCACCAGCGCGTCGATGTAGCCGTTCTCGGGGTTCACAACGGCCATGGCCACCTCGAAGGGATCGCCGGCCTCCTCTTCCTTTTCGGCCGCAGCCTCTTCGGCGGCGGTCTGGGCCTCGATATCCAGCGTCGTGATCACCTTCAACCCGCCCTTGAACAGCTCGGAGGTGGAATAGGCGTACTTGCCCTCGGGGTTGGTCAGCTGGTTGCGCACGTAGCTCGTGAAGTAGGGGTAGGCCAGAATGCCCGTCATGGAGGGCTCGGAGGGGTTCAGCTCGATGGGCTCGGCCTTCACCGCGTCGGCCTCCTCCGCCGTGATAACCCCGTTGGACACCATGCGGTCGAGCACGGTGTCGCGGCGCTTCAGGCAGTTGTCCGGATAATCGATGGGGTTGTTGTAGGTGGGCGACTGGGGAATGCCCACGAGCGTGGCCGCCTCGTTCAACGTGAGGTCCTTCGCGTCCTTGGAGAAGTAGCGCTCGGCGGCGGCCTCGATACCGTAGGCACCGGAACCGTAGTTGATAGTGTTCAGGTACATGAGCAGGATCTCGTCTTTGGAGTACTGCTCTTCCAGCTTCTGGGAAATGTACATCTCGCGGATCTTGCGCTTGAAGGAGATGTCGCGCATCTCGTCGGAAAGAATCGTGTTGCGCACGAACTGCTGAGTGATGGTGGAAGCGCCCTCCAGCTCGCCGCCCATGAGGTTGTTCACGAGCGCGCGGGCCACACCGAGGTAGTCGACGCCGGAGTGGGTGTAGAAGCGCTCGTCCTCGGTGGCAACGGTGCCCTTCAGCACGTACTCGCTGATCTGGTCGAGAGCCACCGGGTCGCGATTCTCCAGCTGGAACTCGGCGAGCAGCGTCGTGCCGTCCGATGCGTAAACCATGGTTGGCTGCGCCGTGTTGTAAGCGTCGGCGTTCTGGTAGTCGGGCAGATCCTCCAGCCAGGAGTTGCACAGCGTCACCACGCCGAACACGCCCGCCGCGATAAAGGCGACGAACACGCCCAGCACCGACAAAACGATGACCTTCTTATTCTTTACTTTCGTGCCCTTACGGCCCTTCATTGCGCGAGAACCCACGAATTAACCTCCATCAGTTATAGGTCTGGCCATTTTACCAATGAGTTATGGAGGGTTCATAAGATGGAGCCGCCACCAGGAAATGCACAGAGGACAGCCCAGCAGTCTGTCCCCCGAACGTAAGATACTCGTGATTGTAATAATCACGAGTATCTTATTTCCCGCTATGGAACAGGCCGAGCCTCAGCCCTTTGAAAGCGAGCCATGCGCAAGCACCTTACAGCTGCGCCTTGGCGGCCGCCAGCTGCACGCGCACCGCTTCGGGGGCCGTGCCGCCGAAGGTGGTGCGGGCGGCAACGATGGCGGGCAGGTTCAGGCACTCCACGATATCGGATTCGAAGAGATCGCTCTCCGCCTTGAAATCGTCCAGCGTGAGGTCTTCCAAATCGCAGCCGCGCTGCTCGCAGGTGAGCACCAGATGCCCCACGATCTCGTGGGCCCGACGGAAGGGCAGGCCCTTCTTGGCCAGGTAGTCGGCCACATCCGTCGCGGCCAGATAGCCCTTCTTCGCTTGAGCGGCCATGGCATCGGCGTTCACCGTCATGGTGGCGATCATGCCGGCGGCACACACATAGCAGTCCTCCAAGGTGTCGGCGGCGTCCATGGCGCCCTCCTTGTCCTCCTGAAGATCCTTGTTGTAGGCGAGCGGCAGCGACTTCAGCGTCATCATGAGGGCCACCAGATCGCCCACGACCCGGCCCGACTTGCCGCGGATGAGCTCCGCGAAATCGGGGTTCTTCTTCTGGGGCATGATGGAGGAGCCGGTGGAGTAGGCGTCCGACAGCGTGATGAAGCCGAACTCCGCCGACGACCACAGCACGATCTCCTCGCACAAACGCGACAGGTGCAAGCACGACACGCTACAGGCGTAGATGAGGTCGAGCAGAAAGTCGCGGTCGGACACAGCATCGAGCGAGTTCGGGATGGGATGGTCGAAGCCGAGCGCCTCCGCGGTGGCGAAGCGGTCGAGCGGATAGGTGGTCCCGGCCAAGGCCGCGGCCCCCAAGGGGCATGCGTCGGCGGCGTCGCGGGCGGCGGCGAGGCGATTCCAGTCGCGCGCAAGCATCTGCACGTAGGCGAGCATATGGTGCGAGAACAGCACCGGCTGGGCGTGCTGCAGGTGCGTGTAGCCCGGCAGGATGACATCGAAGTTCGCCTCGGCCTGGGCAATGAGCGCCTCGCGCAGGGCAACGTTGGCGGCCATAAGCTCGCCGGCACGGCGCTTGGCGTACAGGCGCGTGTCGGTTGCCACCTGGTCGTTGCGCGAGCGGCCCGAGTGGATTTTCTTGCCGGCATCGCCCAGGCGGCGGGTGAGCATCAGCTCCACCTGCGAGTGGACATCCTCGGTGCCGGGTTCGATTTCGAAGCGCCCGGCCTCGATCTCGGCGGCGATCTCTTTCAGTCCCGCCGTCAGCTTTTCCAGTTCGCCGGCCGTCAGCAGCCCGATCGTTTCGAGCATGGCGATATGCGCCAGCGAGCCCTGGACGTCGTAGCGCGCAAGCCGCATGTCCAGTTCGCGGTCGTTGCCGACGGTATATTCCTCGATCATCTTGTCGGGCTCGAAGCCCTTGTCCCAAAGTTTCGTTGCCATATTGTGTATATTCGTTTCTCTCTTTGTTCCGGCTCCCTATTGCCGTCGGCCGTCGGCTTGCGGCGGTGCGCCGCGTTTGCCGGGCTGCCATCTGCCTCGGAGGGGGCTCTTTCGCAGCGGGGTTGCAGCCTCCTGCCGCGGGCATCAGAGGGTTTCAGCCAGTTGTTTTATGAATTTTTCGTAAATTCCGATGCCCTCTTCGATCTCCGAAAGCAACACGAATTCGTCGGCCGTATGCGAGCGCGAGGATTGTCCCGGCCCCATCTTGAGCGACGGGAAGGGCATCAGCGCCATGTCCGACGTGGTGGGCGATACATAGCTTTCGCGTCCCGTGGCGGCGGCCGCCCGTGCGAGCGGATGGGCGGCGTCGAGCGCCGAGGCACGGATGCGTGTCGAGCGGGGCGTCACCTCGCTGCGCAGTGCCCGACGCAGGATTTCGACTGTTTCCTCGTTGGTGTAGGCGTCCGTGGTGCGGACGTCGGCCACGAAACGGCAGGTGTCGGGAACGACGTTATGCTGCGTGCCGGCCGCGATCTGCGTCACGGCGATGCCGATGGGGCCCAGCAGGTCGGAGCAGCGGTCGAAGCGGAAAGTACGCAGGCGGGCGATGTCGTCGAGTGCGATATAGAGCGCGTTGACGCCCTCGTTGCGGGCCGCATGGCCGCTTTTGCCGCGGGCTTCGCAGTCGAGGACGACCAGCCCCCGTTCGCCGACGGCGGCCTGCATCCCCGTGGGCTCGCCCACGATTGCCATGTCGATCCGTCCCAGCTGCGGCAGCAGGGCGCGCATACCGTGTTCTCCCATGCACTCCTCTTCGGCCGAAAGCGCCAGCAGGAGGTTGAACGGCAGGGGGTGTGCGCGCAGCGTCAGGAAAGTCTGCGTGAGGCTCACCGCCGAAGCCCCGGCGTCGTTGCTCCCCAGGCCGTAGAGGCGGTCGCCTTCGACGGTTGGGGCATACGGGTCGCGGGTGTAGCTGGCTGCGGGGCGTACCGTGTCGTGGTGGGAGTTCAGGAGCAGCGTCGGGCGCGCCGGGTCGAAGCCTGCGGAGCGGGCGAAGACGTTGTTGTGCAGTCTTTCGGGTACCGCGCCGTGTTCCGCCA
>OLPI01003335.1_pt1 | contig 11503 bp, 7 predicted proteins | sample 1672361 | NCBI WGS metagenome assembly OLPI01 (sample SAMEA3136675, study PRJEB25190) | human gut metagenome
TGCTGAAAGATTACCAGGTTTATAATCCCAGAGCTGTTGTCAGCGTAATGCTGAAAGGAGAATATAAGAGTTACTGGTCGGAAACAGCCTCTTATGAAGCGATTGTGCCTTTTATCAATATGAATTATGATGGCTTGAAAACAGCAATCATCGAAATGCTTTCCGGTGCAGAAGTTAAAGTGAACACAGCAACCTTTAAGAATGATACAGTAAATATCAAGAATAAGGACGATGTCCTGACCTATATGATCCATTTGGGATACTTGGGGTACAACGAAAATAAAAAAACTGCTTTTGTGCCTAATGAAGAAATCCGGCAGGAACTGACGGTTGCTGTTGAGAGCAAACTTCGCTGAGCAGTGTACTGGCAATAGCGTATCTGAGTGCAATGGAGTATTATTTCAAACCAATTCGGGAACTGCCGACAGGTCGTGGCTTTGCTGATTTCGTATTTGTTCCTAAACCGGAGTACAAAGCTGACTATCCGGCATTAATTGTAGAATTGAAATGGAATAAAACAAAAGAAGCTGCGATTGCACAGATAAAAGAAAAGAATTATATGAATGTGCTGAAAAACTATCACGGAAATATTCTGTTAGTAGGGATTAACTACAATCAGGAAACGAAAGAACACAGTTGTCTGATTGAAAAAGCATTTTGCAACAATCCTTGACATATCAGGCCCCGAAACGTATAATAAATGCTGGATAAAAAGAGAAAAAAATGGAGGAAATCAAATGGCACTGAGCAAAAAGCCGGTCAACGGCATGAAAGATATATTACCTGCAGAGATGGAAATCCGTGATTATGTGACGAGCGTGATCAAAGATACCTACCGCAGCTTTGGATTTACGCCGATTGAAACCCCATGCATGGAAAATATTGCAAACCTTTCCAACAAGCAGGGCGGCGAGAACGAGAAACTGATCTTTAAAGTATTAAAGCGTGGGGAGAAGTTAAATCTGGAGACCGCAAAGGAAGAGGCGGATGTGGTCGATTTCGGTATGCGTTACGATCTGACCGTTCCGCTTTCCCGTTTCTATGCAAACCATGCCAATGATCTGCCGACACCGTTTAAGGCATTGCAGATCGGAAGCGTGTGGAGAGCCGACCGTCCGCAGCGTGGACGTTACCGTCAGTTTACCCAGTGCGATATTGATATTTTAGGAGAGCCGAGTAATCTTGCAGAGATTGAGCTGATCACTGCGACAACCACCACAATCGGCAGACTCGGATTTAAGAATTTTGAGATCCGCATCAATGAGCGCCGGATTTTAAAGGCAATGGCAGCATACAGCGGATTTGAAGAGAAGGATTACGACAGCATTTTCATCACCCTCGATAAGATGGACAAGATCGGTCTCGAAGGTGTGGCAGCAGAACTCGGGGAAGAGGGCTATGCAAAAGAGTCGATTGACAAATACTTAGAGCTGTTTGAGTTATTAAAAGACCGCAAGGATGTTGCGGAAGGTGTGGCATTCTTAAAGGACAAGCTGGGAGATTTCCTGGATCAGGAAGTGGCGGACAGTCTGACAGAGATCGCAACGGCAGTCAATGCGACAAAGAATGCAGAGTTTACACTGGTCTTTGATCCGACACTCGTGCGCGGCATGAGCTATTATACCGGAACCATTTTTGAGATCGCAATGCCGGAGCTTGGTGCAGCCTGCGGCGGCGGTGGAAGATACGACAAGATGATTGGAAAATTCACAGGCAACGATGTGCCGGCATGTGGTTTTTCCATCGGATTTGAGCGTATTATCCTGCTTCTGATGGAGAGCGGGTTCAAAATTCCGGAGCGTCCGAAGAGAGTTGCTTACTTAGTAGAAAAGAAGTATCCGGCAGAGAAACTTGTGGATGTGATGAAACAGGCAAAAGAAGCCCGCGAGAACGGACAGCAGGTATTGGTTGTCCGCATGAACAAGAACAAGAAATTCCAGAAAGAGCAGCTTTCCAAAGAAGGATACGAAGAATTTGAGGAGTTTTTTAACAAATAGAATAAGGAGAGTATAAAGGAGACAATCATGGCAGAATCAATGAAAGGCTTACACAGAAGCCACAGATGTACCGAGGTAAGCAGTGCCAACATCGGTGAAAAAGTAACCGTTATGGGCTGGGTACAGAAGAGAAGAAATTTAGGAAGTCTGATTTTTATCGACCTGCGTGACAGAAGTGGTCTGTTACAGATCGTGTTTGATGAGGAGAGTGTCGGAGCAGAGGGATTTGCAAAGGCAGGAACTTTAAGAAGTGAATATGTAGTGGCTGTTGAAGGAACGGTACAGAAGCGTTCTGCAGCAGTTAATGAAAACTTAAAGACCGGAGATATCGAAGTGATCGCAACCAGCCTTCGCATTTTATCCGAGTCACAGACACCTCCGTTTGCAATTGAGGAGAACAGCCAGACCAAGGAAGATATTCGTCTGAAATATCGTTATCTGGATCTGCGCAGACCGGACATTCAAAAGAACTTAATGCTGAAAAGCCGTGTGCTCGGGCTGATGCGTCAGTTTATGGCAAACGAGGGATTTTTAGAGATCGAGACTCCGATCCTGTGCAAGTCTACACCGGAAGGTGCCAGAGATTATCTTGTGCCAAGCCGTGTGCATCCGGGAAATTTCTATGCACTGCCACAGTCTCCGCAGCTGTTCAAGCAGCTTCTGATGGCATCCGGCTATGACCGGTATTTCCAGATCGCCCGCTGCTTCCGTGACGAGGATCTGCGTGCAGACCGTCAGCCGGAGTTTACACAGGCAGATATGGAGCTTTCCTTTGTTGATATCGACGATGTCATTGATGTCAACGAGCGTCTGTTAAAATTTGTATTTAAGGAAGCCATCGGTGTGGATGTGCAGATTCCGCTGCAGCGTATGCCGTGGCAGGAAGCCATGGATCGTTTCGGTTCCGATAAGCCGGATACCCGTTTCGGTATGGAACTGGTCGATGTATCCGAGACCGTAAAGGGCTGTGGATTCGGTGTATTTACCGGTGCACTGGAAAACGGTGGTTCTGTCCGTGGTATCAATGTCGAGGGACAGGGACATATGCCGCGTAAGAAGATTGACAAGCTGGTGGAGCATGCAAAGGGCTGCGGTGCCAAGGGACTTGCTTATCTGTGCATTAACGAAGATGGCACTTACAAGTCTTCTTTCGCAAAGTTTATGACAGAAGACGAGTTAAACGCACTTGTTGCAAAGATGAACGGCAAGCCGGGCGATCTGCTTTTGTTTGCAGCAGATAAAAATAAGATCGTATGGAACGTACTGGGCGCACTTCGTTTACAGCTTGGAGAAGAACTTGGACTGATCGATGAGAACAAGTACAATTTCCTGTGGGTAACAGAATTCCCACTTCTGGAGTGGTCCGATGAAGAGAACCGTTTTATGGCAATGCATCATCCATTTACCATGCCGATGGAAGAGGACTGGGATAAGATCGACAGCGATCCGGGTGCTGTCCGCGCAAAGGCATACGATATCGTATTAAACGGTACCGAACTTGGTGGTGGTTCTGTCCGTATTCATCAGGATGACATTCAGGAAAAGATGTTTGAGGTGCTTGGATTTACCAAGGAGCGCGCACATGAGCAGTTTGGATTCCTTCTGGATGCATTCTCCTATGGTGTGCCGCCACACGCAGGACTGGCTTACGGTGTAGACCGTATGATTATGCACATGGTACATGCAGATTCCATCCGTGACGTGATTGCATTCCCGAAGGTAAAGGATGCTTCCGATCTGATGTCTGAGGCACCGGGTTCTGTGGATGAGAAACAGTTAGAAGAACTTGGTATTGCGATCGTAAAGAGTGAGGATAGCGAAGAATAATTTCTATGAAAAAATGGAAAGCAAACTGGAAAAAAATACTCATTGTACTGATCCTTATCTTGCTTTTGGTGTTTGGAATTCTGATGTATGGCAAAGTCAGTGAGCTGACCAACCAGCTTGCCTATCTGCAGGATACGACCAACATCATTCTTTCGGATGTAGGAGGAATGCAGTCAAGCATTGAAAAAACACTCGAAGAAGAGGCCAGTATGGTCGAGGATTATTCCATAGAAGTAAAGGATATGGATTTTGCCCGTCACGAGTATAAGGTGGAAGTTTCCGTGATTCCGAAAGAGTATACCGATAATACAACGATGAGCATCTATTTCGGAACAACGGAATGTCCGCTGAAAGCAGATGGTTACATGTTCAAAGGAAATATCACACTTCCGCTTAACAAAACATTCAACGGAAATGTCACGTTCCTTCTTGCAAACGGGAAAAAGAAGACAACGGAAGTGGTGGAAGACTTTGATGGTGTCAGCGGAAAATTTGATCAGGTTTTATCGGGAACTTTAGATGGAACGCCGGCATTAAAGGACGGAAAACTTTCTCTGAAAGGAAAGTGTACCTATACGCTTGATAATGTTGCGATGTATCATTTTAAAAGTTTTGAAATAGCAGCATCCCTGGATGGAGAGGAAATCTGGACGCAGGATCTGATGCAGAATCTGCTAGAGGAAAAACAGGAGTTATCAAAGGACGATAAGGATCTGGTGACGACAGAACAGGCGGTGGAGGAGAATTCGGAAGGATCTACCGTTGATTCAGGTTCCGGTACCGTTACCTGCAGGATGGTATATGAGAAGCCACAGCAGCAGAAAGAAGACGTAGAACAGACGCAGGCACAGGAAGGACAAACCCCTTCGCGGAAACCACTGCGTATCTATCTGCGGGCTGTGACAACGGAAGGGTATCGGTTTGAAACGGATCTGCTGCGGGAAGATGCCATGGAAGAAGAAAATAAATGGTCTCTGGATAAGGAAAGCATAGATACAAAGATGTATCGCAGTGTGTATGACAGGAAGGATCAGGAACTTACCATTGACTGAAAAAAGAAGTACGGTCAGTTATGACTGTACTTCTTTTTTTGCGAGTGGCAGGGTAAAGATGAACTCTGTTCCCACTCCTTCGGTGCTGATGACGTTGATATGTTCATTGTGTGCCTGAATAATTTCTTTTACAATAGCAAGTCCCAGGCCGGTTCCCCGTTTATCTTTTCCCCGGGAAAGGTCCGTTTTATAAAAGCGGTCCCAGATTTTTTTGATACTTTCTGCAGGAATTCCGATTCCGGAATCTTTCACGGAAATAAGAACTTTTTCATTTTTGATGCTTGTTTCAATCTTGATTGATGCATCATTGTGGGAAAACTTTGTGGCATTGTCGATCAGGTTATAGAGAACCTGCTGGATTTTGCTCATATCACCGTGAACATATAACTTTTGTCCTGTTAAGACAAGATCAAAGGAAAGCCCTTTGGCAGAACAGGTTCCTTCAAAGGTGAGGATGGTCGTCTTTATCATGCGGTTGATATCGAAATCTGTAAGGTCAAGCATCATACCCCGGTGCTGTCCAAAACGGTTCAGATCCAGAATTCCCTGTGTCAGTTTGGTCAGACGTTCGGTTTCAAACAGGATGATGTTCAGATATTTATTCTGTAGCTCCGGTGGAATGGTTCCGTCTAACATGGCTTCGATATATCCTTTGATTGATGTCAGCGGAGAACGGAAATCGTGGGAAACATTCGAGATAAACTTTCTTTGGTCTTCTTCAAGTGTATCCAGTTCATTCGCCATATAATCCATGGTGTTGGCAAGATATCCCAGTTCATCGTTCCGGTGGATCTGTGTGCGCGGTTCAAAATTTCCTTTGGCATAACTTTCGGAAACGATTGTCAGCCGGTGCAGTGGACGGTAAAATCCATGTGCAAACAGCAAAAGGAGGAACAGTGCTGTCAGAAAAACAAATTCAATGGTATAAAAAACAATGTTCATAAAACCGTTTGCATTCTGTGTGATGGAGGACACGGTCTTATGGATCATGACATAACTGTGAATCCGGTAATTGCTGGTGATCGGAGAAAATACCGTAAGGTTTTTTTCGGAAAACGATCCGTAAAAGTTACCGGTCATATAATAACGGTTGCCAAAGTCGGAAGTGTTGAAACCTTTGAGCGTTTTATAATTGGCATTTGCTGCATCTTTGCCGACGGATTCATCGGTAGAATCAAAAAGAATATTTCCCTGATTGTCCATGATCCAGATTTGGGCAGAAAGATATTCGCCAAGACTTTGCATCTGTTTTTGAAAATCCTGCAACGAAAAACTGTATTTATTATAATTGTCAGCATAACCCGATGCAATCTGTACAGATTCCCGGTATAGCTGCTGTGCCTCCCGATTTTCGGCATAATGCGTGATCGCATGCTGTGTGAACGTACACAGGATGATAAAGCCGAGAACCACAAACAGGACATAGCTGAAAATGAGTTTGGGGATCAGTGTTTTTTTCATCCTTTTACCTCAAATTTGTAACCGATTCCCCAGACAGTTGCGATCGACCAGGTTTCATGGTCTTTGATCTTTTCCCGGAGACGTTTGACGTGGACATCTACTGTGCGGGTATCCCCGATGTATTCATATCCCCAGATGTGATCCAGCAGCTGTTCGCGGGTAAACACCTGGTTGGGAGAAGCTGCAAGGAAATATAACAGTTCCAGTTCTTTTGGAGGCATGTCAATCGGATGCCCATTGTACATGACCGAATAATTGGACAGATTGACAGTCAGATCCGGATATTCCACACATTTTAATTCTACAACGGACTCGGTTTTGGCAGGCTGGAAACGGCGGAGAACTGCTTTGACGCGTGCTACCAGTTCCTTGGAATCAAATGGTTTTAATATGTAATCATCCGCACCGAGCTCTAGTCCGAGTACTTTATCAAAGATTTCGCCTTTGGCGGAAAGCATGATGATCGGAACGTTGCTTTTGGTACGGATTTCCCGACAGACCTGATAGCCGTCAATGCCCGGAAGCATCAGATCAAGCAGGATCAGGTTAGGGTTATAGTGTTCAAATGCGTGCAGGGCTTCTTCCCCGTCATTGACGATTTTGGTATCATAGCATTCCTTGGTCAGATACAGGGAAATAAGTTCTGCAATATTATTGTCATCGTCCACAATCAGTATTTTCTGTTTGGACATGGAAATCCCTCCTTATTATAAAAAATCAATAGGTATTTAAACATCAAAAGCAGCAATGGTCACACCGGCACCGCCCTCAGACGGCTCTCCCATCCGGTAAGATTTCACGTACCGCTGGTTTTTCAGATGTGCCTGCACGGCATTGCGCAGTGCACCGGTTCCTTTTCCGTGAACGATCCGGACGGATGGAAGATGAGCCACATAGGCATCATCAAGATATTTATCCAGATGGGCAATGGCTTCGTCTACCGTCATACCAATCAGATTGATCTCTGTAGAAACGGATGCCGCTTTGCTCATTTTTATTTTTCCGGAAGAAGTACCTCCGTATTTTTTTGCTGCCGGAGAGGCATCTTCATCAATCAGTACCAGATCTTTGATGTTGACCAGGGAACGTAAGATTCCCATCTGGACATACAGATCCCCTTTGGCGTTTGGCAGTGTGTGCACGGTTCCCTTTAAGTTCATGGACAGTACACGCACGGAATCACCGATGCGCAGCTTTTTAGGTACTTTGTGGTTGACCGTTTCCTTTTTCTTCATGGAGAGTGCTTTTTCACTGGCACTCATTTTGTCACGTACACGGCTGCGTTCTTTTTCCATTTTGGACATAGGCGCCTGTCCCTGTCCGTACTTGTTGAAATTGCGGATGGTCTCATCGGCAAGGTCTTTGGCTTCTTTGAGAATCTGTACGGCTTCTTCATTGGCTTTGCGCAGGATCTCGTCACGGCTGTTGTCCAGACGCTCATTTTTGGCGGTCAGTTTCTTCTTTAAATCTTCAATTTCTGCTTTGTATTTCTGGATTTCCAGCTGTTCTTTTTCAATGGTGATACGGCTCTGTTCCAGATTGGCAAGCATATCTTCGAAATTGACGTCGCGCTCACTCAGGCGGCCTTTGGCATCTTCAATGATATTTTCTGCCAGTCCGAGTTTGGAACTGATGGCAAACGCATTACTTTTTCCCGGAATACCGATCAGCAGACGGTAGGTAGGACTGAGCGTATCGACATCAAATTCACAGCAGGCATTTTCAACACCTTCTGTGGAGAGCGCATAAACTTTCAATTCACTGTAATGCGTGGTAGCCATGGTGACCGCTCCATACTGGTGCAGTTTGTTTAAGATGGAGATGGCAAGTGCGGCACCTTCGGTCGGATCGGTACCGGCGCAGAGTTCATCAAACAGACACAGGCTCTGGTCATCCGCCTTTTGTAAAATGCGGACGATATTGGTCATGTGGGAAGAAAACGTACTCAGGCTTTGCTCAATACTCTGTTCATCTCCGATATCTGCAAAAATTTCGTGAAAAATGGCAAGTTCCGAGCGATCTCCGGCCGGAATGTGCAGACCGGACTGTCCCATCAGAGTCAGCAGTCCCACCGTTTTTAAAGAGACGGTTTTACCACCGGTGTTTGGACCGGTCACGATCAGCTGCCGGAAATCCGCACCGAGACGTACATCAATCGGAACCACTTTCTTAGGATCTAAGAGTGGGTGGCGGCCTTTGCGGATGTTAATCCGCCCCTCTTCATTAAAGACAGGGGCAACACCGTTGTAACTTTTGGCAAGTTCGGCTTTGGCAAAAATAAAATCCAGTTCCGCAAGAACAGTATAATCCTGACGGATTCCGTTTGCGTTTTCTGCCACACGGTTGGAAAGATCTGCTAAAATGCGGTCAATTTCTTCCTGCTCTTTTAAAAACAGTTCCTTAAGTTCGTTATTTAAATTGACGACAGCCATTGGTTCAATAAATAAGGTAGAACCGCTTGAGGACTGGTCATGTACCATACCGGGAACCGAGGTTTTGGATTCGGCACGAACCGGCAGACAGTAGCGGCCGTCACGCATGGTAATCACAGCATCCTGCAGATAGCTGCGGGTGGTTGTGTTGTTCATAAGACCAGTCAGCTGTGCGTGAATGCGGTCGTTCATCCCCCGGATGGATTTACGGATTTTAGAAAGTGCCGCAGAGGCGTCGTCTGCAATTTCGTCTTCCCCGACAACACAGCGGCGGATTTCATCCAAAAGGGGAGAAAGCGGCTGGATCTGTGAAAAAAGCGGTGACAGGGAATCTGTTTTTTCATCGTTGCGGTCGCTTCGGTCGTATGCTTTGACCCGCTTGGCAACTTCCAACAGAGAACAGATCATAAGGAGCTCTGTGGTATTTAAGGTGCCACCGATATCGAGACGTTTCAGGGAAGCGTTGACATTGTGAACGCCGGAAAAACTGATGCCACTTCCGCGGTACAGGCGGCTGAGTGCGTCTGCCGTAGTTTCCTGCAGATGTGCAATTTCCGCAGGATCGGTCAGGGGAACCAGTTTGTGACAGCGGTCTTTTGCCTCTTCACAGCTGGCATAATCTGCCAGACGCTCCAGTATTTTATAATATTCAAGTGTATGATAAACTTTCTGATTCATAGTGATATTCCTTTTTATATAGTATTCTCTCTTGTATTATAACGCAAAGTGCCATTTTGGAAAAGAAAAATAATGTGATTGTTGCAAGTGCATGGAAATGCGAATATAATAGTGGTTATGAGTGATAAACAGCAACCAAAGAATGCGTTTGTCAGAGAACAGATTAAGGACAAACCAAAGAATTATAAACGTATGTGGGTCCGGTTGGGGGAATCTGCTGCCTGTGGGGGTGTATTTGCGCTGGCTGTGTGTCTGGTGCTGCTTTTTATGATTCCGGTTCTGCGGCAGGAGGAAGGTTCTGTGCCGGATACCGGAGCACAGGATTCACAGCAGGCATCGGTGGAAGAAACGGAGCAGGGGTCTGAGGAAAAGGAGGAGACACAGACTCCGGAAGAGAGACAGCCGATGACGCTAGACGATTACCAACAGATTCAGACAGAGCTGTACGCCATTGGAAATACGGCAAATAAGTCCATCGTTACGATCACGGGGGTGGTCAGTGATACGGACTGGTTTAACAACTCTTATGAACGGGAAGGTCAGGGCTGTGGCACGATCATTGGAGAAAGTGGAGGTAAACTCTGGATTCTTACGGAGAAAAAAACGATTAAAGATGCTGCAAAGATCAAAGTTACCTTTATAAATGATGCGGTGGCAGAGGCAAAGCTGGTCAGATACGATGGGAATACCGGTCTTGCGGCACTTACCGTGGATCTGGAGGATCTGGAGACTTCCACGCAGAATGCCATTACCGTGATGAAAACAGCAGGCTCGAATACTATACATAAGGGGAGCATTGTGATTGCTCTTGGCAGCCCGCTTGGAACGAATTATTCGATTTTGACCGGAACCATTACGGCGACCAACAATGAAATTTCCACTCCGGACAATAATTACAGTGTATACACGACAGATATTGTTGCCAGTGAAAATGGAAGCGGTGTGCTGATCAACACGGATGGGGAACTTGTCGGTGTTGTGATGCAAAGCTATAGTGCGGCTTCTGCAAATACGCTCACTGCAGTGGAAATATCAGAACTGATGCCAGTGATTGATCTATTATTTGCGGACAAAGAGGTGCCGTATTTTGGTGTGCACATTTCTACTGTTACCCAGCATATTGCGCAGAAATACGATATTCCAAAGGGCGTATATATCAAAAAAGTTGAGATGGATTCGCCTGCCATGGATGCGGGACTGCAGAGCGGGGATGTGATCCGTTCCGTTGCAGGCCAGGAGGTTGCAAGTGCAGAGCAGTTCCGGGAGGTGCTGTTGCAGCTGACACCGAAAGAAACCTATTCGGTTACGGTTATGCGGGAAGGTACTAAGGGTTATAAAAAGATTACCTGTAAATTAAAAGCAGGGGTTTTGCAGTAAAATTGGAAATAAGGAGTTATTATGAAATATATTGAATCTCTCCGAGAAGGAGAAAAAGTAAATGAAGTATATCTGTGTAAATTCAAACAGGCGGCACTGACCAAAGCCGGAAAAGCATACGACAATGTGATCCTGCAGGATAAAACAGGAACGATTGATGCCAAGATCTGGGATCCGGGTTCTGTGGGAATTGATGAGTTTGACGCGCTGGATTATGTGGCGGTTACGGGAGATGTCACCAGCTTTCAGGGAAATCTGCAGATGTCGATCCGGCGTGCACGCCGTGTTTCAGAGGAGGACATTGATCCTAAGGAGTATCTTCCTTGTACGGACAAGGATGTGGAGGAGATGTATGCCGAATTGACAGGATATATTGATTCTGTGAAAAATCCTTACCTGAACCAGCTGCTGCACAGATTTTTCGACAATCAAACATTTGCGGACCGGTTTAAATTTCATTCGGAAAAAAAGAGTGTACATCATGGATTTGTCGGGGGTCTGTTGGAACATACCGTCAGCGTGACAAGAAACTGTAATTATTTTGCGCAGAATTATCCGTTTTTGAATCGGGATCTTCTGATTACGGCGGCGATTTTCCACGATATCGGTAAATTAAAAGAGTTGTCGGCGTTTCCGGCAAATGATTATACCGATGCAGGACAGCTGCTTGGGCATATTA
>OLPI01003339.1_pt1 | contig 11498 bp, 9 predicted proteins | sample 1672361 | NCBI WGS metagenome assembly OLPI01 (sample SAMEA3136675, study PRJEB25190) | human gut metagenome
TGCATGAAGATCTGTCTGAAGAAAATGCCTCCTTACGTGGAAGTGGGCGAGAAACATCGTTCCGCCTGCTGGCTTCGGGTTCAGGAGCTTATGAACAAGGAGGAGAAATAAATGGCAGAAGAAAAGAAGCTTCTTGAAATTGAGAATTTACGAAAATATTTTCCGGTAAACGGCATAAAAGGTCCGGGGGTACAGGCTGTACAGGATGTTTCCCTTTATATCAAAAAAGGTGAAACACTCGGTCTTGTAGGAGAGTCCGGATGTGGAAAGACCACACTGGGAAGAACGATTCTTCGCCTTTATGAGCCAACCGGAGGAAAGATTATTTATGATGGCGAAACCATTTACGACAATCCTCTGGATAAAGACGGCAAACCTCTTGGAAAAGCCAAAGCTGCCAAAATGCTTCCCTACAGAAGAAAAATGCAGATCATTTTCCAGGATCCGTCCGCTTCCCTGGATCCTCGAATGACAGTTGGTGAGATCATTGGAGAGGCCATTGATATCCACAAGCTTGCAGCGAGTAAGAAAGACCGCGCTGACATGATCAAAGAGCTGCTGGCGCAGGTTGGATTAAATACAGAGCATGCAAACCGTTATCCACATGAGTTTTCCGGCGGTCAGCAGCAGCGTGTTGGTATTGCCCGCGCCCTTGCAGTAAAACCGGAGTTCATCGTCTGTGACGAGCCGATTTCCGCATTGGATGTTTCTATCCAGTCACAGGTGGTAAACATGCTGGAAGACATGCAGGAGCAGATGGGTCTGACTTATCTGTTCATTGCCCATGATCTTTCCGTTGTCCGTCATATTTCCAACAGAATCGGTGTTATGTATCTTGGCTCTCTTGTTGAGTTGGGCGAGAGCTATGAGCTGAACAGACATCCGATCCATCCATATACACAGACCCTGCTTTCCGCAGTTCCGGTTCCGGATCCAAAGCTGAGCCGGACAAGAAAGCGTATTATTCTGGAAGGAGACGTGCCAAGTCCTATGAATCCGCCAAGCGGATGCCGTTTCCACACCAGATGTCCATATGCCACTGAAAAGTGCAGCCAGGTAACTCCTGTGTTCAGAGAGCATGAGCCGGGCCACTGGGCAGCCTGCCATTTGCTGGACAAATAAAGGAAGTTTAGGTATTTCGTTCTTCTTCACGGAAGAGCTGATGAATACAAGCGTCGATTCTCATCTCTCATGCGGCGCAAAAAAGCATAAAGGAGGAAATGTAATGAGAAGAAAATTTATGTCTATGGCACTGACTGCAGCTATGGTATTAAGCATGGCAGCAACTCCTGTATTCGCCGAGGATACAGCATCTGACGAAGGATTCAACCTGAACCTTTGTATCGCATCTGAACCACAGACAATTGACCCTGCACTGAACTCTGCAGTTGATGGAGCTATCATGTGCAACCATATGTTCGAAGGTCTGGCTAAATGGGTAAATGATGGTGAAGGAAATGCTGTCACAGCTCCTGGACAGGCTGAGTCCTGGGAAAAGGCCGAGAACGAAGATGGTACAGTTACTTACACTGTTAAACTTCGTGACGGAATCAAATGGTCTGATGGACAGGCTGTAACAGCTGGTGACTTCGTTTATGCATGGCAGCGTCTAGCAAATCCTGAGACAGCAGCAGATTACTGCTACATGATCGACATGGTAAAAGGATATGACGCAGTTGCTGACGGAAGTGCGGATCCAAGCACTCTTGGAATTACAGCAGTTGATGATCAGACTCTTCAGATCGATCTTACCTATGACTGCCCGTATTTCGAAGAAATCATGGCATTCCCGGCAACCTTCCCGGTTCGTCAGGATATGGTAGAGAGCAGTGACAACTGGACATTTGATCCAAGCACATACATTGGCAATGGACCATACAAAATGACAGAGTGGTCTCACAATGCTTACATCTCCATGGAGAAAAACGAGAACTACTATGACTATGAGAATCTTGGACCGGATACTATCAAGTTTACACTTCTTGATGACAACAACGCAATGCTCAAAGGTTACAACAACGGAGAGCTTGATTTCATCGAGAACCTTCCTGTAGACGAGATCCCGACCTACCTTGCTTCTGGCGAGCTTGAGATTGGTGACTATCTTGGAACCTACTATGTATGCTTCAACACAGAGGACGAAGTTTTCTCTGACCCTAACATCCGTAAAGCGTTCTCACTTGTAATCGACCGTAACTACATCGTAGAGAACGTTTCCCAGGCTGGTGAGGTTCCGGCTGACGGATATGTACCGAACGGTGTAAATGATGCAGCTGGTGCTGGTAGTGATGACTTCCGTACAGTAGGCGGTTCTTACTACAGCATTTCCGATGAGGATTATGAGGCTAACTGCGAAGAGGCCCGTCAGCTTCTTGCAGACGCTGGTTATCCGAACGGCGAAGGCTTCCCGACTGTAGAGTATCTGTACAACACAGCTGATAACCACAAGAAGATCGGTGAGGCTCTTCAGAACATGTGGCAGACAGAGCTTGGTGTAACTGTTAACTTGAACAACCAGGATTGGAACGTATTCCTTCAGAACAGAAAAGATGGTAACTTCCAGATCGCCCGTAACGGCTGGATCGCAGACTACAACGATCCTTGCTCATTCCTGGATATGTGGTACACAGACGGCGGTAACAACGACGCTCAGTACTCTAACCCAGACTATGATGCAGCTATCGATGCAGCAAAAGCTACTTCTGATCCGGAAGAGCGTATGAAAGCATTCCACGAAGCTGAGGATATCCTCATTGGACAGGACAGCGTACTTGCTCCGATCTACTTCTATACACAGCCATATATGCTCAATCCAGACATTGACGGCATGTACTACACACCACTTGGATACTTCTTCTTCGGTTATACAAGTAAGAAATAATCAAGTCAAAAGAATATAAGTCTTTTGGTATTACTTAAATGTGATGCAGAAGAAAATGACAGGCATTCGGAATTTTTCCGGGTGCCTGTTTTTTGAGCAGCAACGAAAGCAGGATAAAATTTGCGAAGCTGTTTTATTCTGTTGACCGATTATGCATGATAGCGGTATAATAAGCAGATAATGGTTATTGAACCAGACAGGAGGAACATATGATGAGAGCCAGCGGTATTTTATTGCCTATATCCAGTATCCCTTCCAACTATGGAATCGGATGTTTTTCTAAAGAAGCTTACGCTTTTGTAGATCAGCTTGCAGAAGCGGGTCAGAAATACTGGCAGATCCTGCCACTTGGACCTACCGGATACGGGGATTCCCCTTACCAGTCTTTTTCCACATTTGCAGGAAATCCTTATTTCATTGATTTGGAGGAATTGATCCAGAGAGACCTTCTCACAGCAGCAGAATGTGCAGAATGTGACTGGGGCGGCAGCAAAAGCTATGTGGACTATGAGAAGGTTTATCTTTCCAGATTTTCCCTTCTTCGGAAGGCTTACAGACGTTTTTACCAAATGGATGGGAAAGAAAAGGAGCTTCAGCTGATCCGTGAGGAGATGGAAGCCTTTGAGAAAGAGCAGGGCTTCTGGCTTGCAGATTATTGTCTTTATATGGCAGTAAAGGACAGCCTGGAGGGAATTTCCTGGAATCAGTGGCCGGAGGACTTAAAGACACGTAAGCCGGAGGCGCTTGCTAAGGCAAGAGAGGAGCTGAAGGAGGATATCAGCTTCTATGCCTTTCAGCAGTTCTGGTTCTACCGCCAGTGGAACCGGCTGAAGAAATATGCAAATGACAGAGGTATTAAGATCATCGGTGATCTTCCTATTTATGTGGCTTTTGATGGCGCAGATGCATGGGCGAACCCGGATCTGTTCCAGTTTGATGAGGAGGCTACACCGGCAGCAGTGGCAGGATGTCCTCCAGACGCTTTTTCCGCAACTGGTCAGCTGTGGGGAAATCCACTTTATAATTGGGAATATCATAAGAAAACAGGTTATAACTGGTGGATCCTTCGTATGGCTCACTGTATGAAGCTGTACGACAAGGTCCGGATCGATCATTTCCGCGGTTTTGACGAGTACTGGTCAGTTCCCTATGGAGATGAGACCGCTGAGAATGGAAAATGGGAAAAAGGTCCTGGAATAGAACTGTTCAAGGTCCTGGAGGAAAAAATTAAGAATCTGGATGTGATCGCAGAGGATCTGGGATTCCTTACAGACAGCGTCAGGGAGCTTCTGGCAGAATCCGGATATCCGGGTATGAAGGTGCTTCAGTTTGCCTTTGATGAAAGCGGCGAGAGCGTATATCTTCCTTTCCGATATGACAAAAACTGTATTGTATACACTGGAACCCACGACAATGAGACTACGAAGGGCTGGCTTGGAAACCTTACCCAGTCAAACAGAGACTATGTGAACCAGTACACAGCCTGTGAGGAGAAAGACACAGATGAATGTGTATGGGGGCTTATCCGGGCGGCACAGTCCTCAGTAGCAGAAGTGTGCGTAGTACCTTTGCAGGATTATCTCTGTCTTGGAAATGAAGCGAGAATGAATACGCCTTCTACTTTGGGAGACAACTGGAAATGGCGTCTTACAAGAGGTCAGCTTACGGATGAGATCATTCATAGAATTAACGCAATGACCAGATTATATGGACGAATCCAGGAGAATAAGAAGTAAGATGAAGAGATTGCTTATATTTTTGAAGGGCTATGAGAAAGAAAGTTTTCTGGCTCCTTTGTTCAAAATGCTGGAGGCCACCTTTGAGCTGATCGTGCCTCTGGTTGTTGCAAGAATCATGGATATCGGCATTAAGAATCAGGACAATGTCTATATCTGGCACCAGTGTGTGATCATGGTACTGCTTGGAGTGATCGGCCTTGCATGTTCTCTGATTGCACAGTATTTTTCTGCAAAGGCAGCCATGGGATTCAGCACTGCCCTTCGCAAGGAGCTTTTTTCCCATATCAGCAGACTTTCTTACAGAGAACTGGATATGCTTGGAACTCCTACCCTTGTGACAAGGATCACCAATGACGTGAATCAGGCACAGACTGGTGTGAACATGGTACTTCGTCTGTTCCTTCGTTCTCCTTTTATTGTTGTGGGTGCAGTGATCATGTCCTTTACCATTGATGTGAAGATTGGTCTGATCTTCCTGATTGCGGTTCCGGTGATCTCCATTGTAATTTACGGAATTATGCGTACAACAGTGCCAATTTACAAAAAGGCTCAGTCATTTCTGGACCGAATTTCACTGATCACCAGAGAGAATCATGTGGGTGCCAGAGTGGTAAGGGCTTTTGGAAGACAGCAGGAAGAATATAAAGAATTTTCAGAAGTAAACGACGATTACACCAAGGTGCAGGTAAGAGCGGGAAAAATTTCCGCACTTCTGAATCCTGCCACTACGGTTATCATGAACTTTGCCATTATCGGAATCCTCTGGTATGGAAGCAAGGAAGTGTCTGTGGGTATTCTTACACAGGGGGAAGTGGTTGCCCTTGTAAACTATATGAACCAGATCCTGATCGCACTGATCGCTCTTGCAAACCTGATCGTGGCAGTAACAAAGGCTATGGCTTCCGGTGTGCGTCTGAATGAGGTGCTGGATACACAGCCGTCTCTCACGGATCAGGGCAATAGTGTTCAGAAAGAAAATGCAGGCGCTGCAAGAGTTGTCTTTGAAGATGTGAGCTTTACCTATGCAGGCAGCAAGGAGCCGGCGCTTTCCCATATTTCCTTTACGGCAAAACCAGGTGAGACCATCGGCATCATTGGTGGTACCGGATGTGGTAAATCCACTCTGGTCAATCTGATCCCACGCTTCTATGACGTAACTTCCGGTAATGTGGTAATTGATGGAAATAATGTAAAAGAATATCCATTTTCACAGCTTCGTAAAAAGGTGGGGATGGTACCACAACAGGCAGTTCTGTTTAAGGGAACCATCCGTGACAATATGAAATGGGGCAAAGAGGACGCTTCCGAAGAAGAAATCCAACGGGCTCTTTCCATTGCGCAGGCAAGTGGTTTTGTAAAAAGTAAGCCGGAGGGCTTAAATACCATGGTAAGTCAGGGCGGCGCCAATCTTTCCGGCGGACAGCGCCAGCGTCTTACCATAGCAAGAGCACTGGTGGGAGATCCGGAGATCCTGATCATGGATGACAGTGCTTCTGCCCTTGACTTTGCCACAGATGCGGCTCTTCGTCATGCCATTCATGAGCAGACAAAGGGAATGACTGTGTTTATCGTTTCCCAGAGAGCAACCTCCATCAAGCAGGCAGATAAGATCCTGGTTCTGGATGATGGTGAGCTGGCTGGTGTGGGAACACACAAAGAGCTTATGGAATCCTGTGAGGTCTACAGAGAAATCTGCCTGTCACAGCTTTCCGAACAGGAGGTGAACCGCTGATGGGAAGGAATAAAGAGACTATGAAGAGGGTACTGAAATTTATCAGCCCTTACAAAGCAAAAATTATCATTATGCTTCTGACAGCGCTTGTCACCGTTGGATTTACCCTGTATACACCCATTCTGATTGGTAATGGTGTAGATAATATCGTAGGTCCGGGAAATGTAAATACAGCCGGACTTTTGAAGGTGCTTGGAGCTCTGGCTGTGATCGTTGTGGGAAATGCAGTTTCCCAGTGGGTGATGAACCTTCTTACCAATCAGGTTACCTACAGCGTGGTGCAGGATGTGCGAAGCCAGGCGTTTGCCCATCTTCAGGAGGTGCCGGTATCTTATATAGATGCCAATCAGCCAGGAGATATTTTAAGCCGTATTGTTTCTGATGTCAGTCAGTTTTCAGATGGTCTCCTTATGGGCTTTACCCAGCTGTTTACCGGTGTGCTGACCATCTTTGGAACCATTGGATTTATGCTTTCCATCAGTGTGAAGATCACAGTGATCGTTATTTTGCTCACTCCGATTTCCCTGTTCGTGGCAAGCTTTATCGCAGGCAGAACCTTCCGCATGTTTCAGGAGCAGTCCGAGAAGAGAGCGGAGATGACTTCTATTGTGGAAGAGCTTGTTGGAAATCAGAAGATCGTGCAGGCTTTTTCCTATGAGGAGAGAGCTAATGAAAGGTTTGGAAAAGTAAATGAAGAGCTTCGCGTCTGCGGAATCAAAGCGATTTTCTTTTCCTCTATTACAAACCCATCCACACGCTTTGTAAATGGTCTTGTTTACACAGCAGTTGGAATTTTTGGTGCATTTACAGTAATTAAGGGCGGTATGACTGTGGGACAGCTGACCAGCTTCCTGAACTATGCAAATCAGTATACCAAGCCGTTTAATGAGATTTCCGGCGTTATCACAGAGCTGGAGAATGCGCTGGCATGTGCAAAACGTCTCTTTGACTTTATTGATACACCGGCACAGGAGCCAGATGCGCCAGATGCTTTGGAACTGGAGAAAGCAGACGGTCGTGTAAGCGTGGAGAATGTTTCCTTTTCTTACAGAAAAGAAGTTCCGCTTCTTACTGATATTTCCATTGACGTAAAACCTGGACAGAGGATCGCCATCGTCGGACCTACCGGATGCGGTAAGACCACTATGATCAACCTTCTTATGAGATTCTATGATGTAGATAAGGGTCAGATTAAGGTAAGCGGTTATCCGGTAAGAGAGCTGACAAGAGACAGCCTGAGACGAAACTTTGGTATGGTGCTTCAGGAGACCTGGCTGAAGGCAGGAACCATCCGCGAGAACATTGCCTATGGAAAGCCGGATGCGACTTTGGAAAAGGTTATGGAGGCAGCTAAGCATGCACATGCCCACAGTTTTATCAAGCGTATGCCAAACGGCTATGATACCGTGATTTCAGAGGGAGGCGGAAATATTTCCCAGGGACAGAAGCAGCTTCTTTGCATTGCAAGGGTTATGCTGATGCACCCGGCTATGTTGATCCTGGATGAGGCCACTTCTTCCATTGATACCCGTACTGAGGTGAAGGTGCAGAAGGCTTTTGCAGAGTTGATGGAAGGAAGAACCAGCTTTATTGTAGCACATCGTCTTTCCACTATTCAGGAGGCAGATCTGATCCTGGTCATGAAGGACGGAAATATTATCGAGCAGGGCAGACATGAGGAATTGCTGGCGAAGAAGGGCTTCTATGCGAATCTGTATGAGAGTCAGTTTGCTATTTCATAAGGGGGATGAATATGGAAAATAAGAATCTGGAAGAGACTGATGTAAATGAGAAGCAGAAAGCCAGAAATGGGAAGTCTGCTATGCCTATGAGAACCTGCCTGGTTATGATTCTGGCAGGGGTTTATGTGGCTTATCTGGGTGTTTCTCTTTGCCAGAATGTAATAAATGGTGCTGAGGGCAGCAGTCCTGGCTTTATGGTTGCGGGAGTGATTTTTATTGTGCTTGGCGTGGCTTTCGTGATCAATGGAATCCGCGGCAGCATAAAGGCTGGCAAGATTCAGAAGGAGTCGAATGCAGAAAGTGAAGCGCAGGCTTCTGAGACAGAAACTTCAAGGACAGTTGAATCTAAAATGGAAAGTACTTCATCCTTGAATAAGAAAATGTCTATTGCTGACCGCGCTAATCTGGTTAGCCAGTTAGGGGATGCGACAGATGATGAAGAATAGAGAGTATTGTTTTTTGAAAAGAAATTGATATATTAGATAGTGTTAATATATGTATGAAAAATGAGTGGTGTAGTTATTTCGAGAACGATGTACTAGTTTGCAGACCGGGCGGTTACTTTTGCGTTTTATGATTATAACAGCACGAAATTACGAATACAATACTAAATATAAAAAAATAAACAGGCTTCTGAATGAGTGATAATCAATCAGAAGTCTGTTTTTTTGTTGAAATACATGCTCTAGCGCCGTTTCCTGCGCCTGCGTTTCCCGCTTGGATTATGTAGGGTGGACCAGCAGAATGCCTGCACCAGCAGGATTCCCGCTGTAACCCCGATACTGTCGATGCTCACATCTCGTACAGAAGGCCCGCGGTCTGCCACAAAGGACTGGTGGTATTCATCAAAGCCTGCGAAGCCTACGCATATGGCGCCTGCCAGCAGGATCAGCCAGATACCTCTTACTCCGTAAACATAAAGTGGGAAAGAAATGGCAATGGCAAGCAGACAGTACTCTGTCATGTGAGCTGCTTTTCGCACATAAAATTCGATGGAGCTGGCAGAATAGGCGAGCTCGTCATAAGTTTTGTTTTCGTTGAGAACTTCATTCTTGGTTTCCACAATCTGGTAGCTGACTTCATAGCTTAGGGCTCCGGACACCTCCCCTGTCTGGGCTGAAAATGAATAGATCAGATACATCATCAGAATTGCAGGAAGAAAAGAAAGAGGTTTCAGTAAATGGATTAAAATTTTCTTCATGGGGTTTACTATAACACGGGAAAATAAGATTGTAAAGAAAAAGGTGATTTGACAAGGCTTTGAAAAAACAATAAAACCAGAGCAAGCAGAAGGGAGACAGGAGGGCAAAGAACTTGTTATTTACAGGAATCTATGCTAAAATTGTTGAAGTATGAAAAGCAGCGAGATACTTGGTGTGGAGAGACTCTGGCAGCCAGGTATCGTGTTGCTATAAAGAACGCACAATGGAGACCAGGAGGAAAAAGACAGGTATGAGTTTAGCTGATCATATTTTTATAGATATGTGTAAAGACGTAATTGAGAACGGAACCAGTACAGAAGGGGAGAAGGTCCGGCCGGTGTGGGAGGATGGCACTTCTGCTTATACGATCAAACGTTTTGGTGTTGTGAACCGTTATGATCTGAGAAAAGAATTTCCAGCGCTGACCCTTCGCAAGACCGCATTAAAGAGCGCTATGGATGAGATCCTCTGGATCTGGCAGAAAAAATCAAACAACATTCATGACCTTCACAGCCATATCTGGGATAGCTGGGCTGACGAGAATGGCTCCATTGGAAAAGCGTATGGTTATCAGCTGGGTGTGAAGCATCAGTACAAAGAAGGCATGATGGATCAGGTAGACCGTGTTCTTTATGATCTGAAGAATAATCCATACAGCCGTCGTATTATGACCAATATTTATGTGCATGAAGATCTTCATGAGATGAATCTTTACCCATGTGCTTACTCTATGACCTTCAATGTAACAAAGGAGCCTGGAAAGGACAAGCTGACTTTAAATGCCATTTTGAACCAGCGCTCCCAGGATATCCTGGCTGCAAATAACTGGAATGTATGCCAGTATTCCCTGTTGTTGATGATGATCGCACAGTGCTGTGACATGGAAGCCGGTGAGCTGGTACATGTGATCGCGGATTGTCATATTTATGACAGACATGTTCCGGTTATCAAGGAGCTGATTTCCAGGACACCTTATCCGGCACCGACTGTGAAACTGAATCCGAATGTGAAGAATTTTTATGATTTTACCACGGATGATCTGATCGTGGAGAATTATCAGACCTGGCCTCAGATTAAAAATATTCCGATTGCCATTTAAACATGGAGTAAATGAGAAAGGGTTCCAATGCCGCATGCGTTTCAGATATGGTGAGGCTGCTGTAGCGGGCTACGGCAACCGAATTTGGGCAAAATCTCCCGCAAAGTGGGGCGTGCAGATTGCGGGAATGATTTTTAGACACGCTCTAGGAGTTCGTATAAAGGAGATTATAAGAAATGAAAATAATAGTAGCTGCTGACAAAAACTGGGGAATTGGAAAAGACAATAAGCTTCTTGTGAGCATTCCGGCGGATATGAAAATGTTTCGTCAGGAGACCACCGGGAAGGTTTGTGTTATGGGAAGAAAGAACCTGGAGAGTTTCCCAGGAGGGCTTCCTCTTAAAAACCGTACAAACATCGTTCTTACCAGAAATGAGAATTACAAAGTGAAAGATGCCATAATCGTTCATTCTATTGAAGAGCTTATGGAAGAACTGAAAAAGTATCCGGCAGAAGATGTATACTGCATCGGCGGCGATACTATCTATAAGCAGCTTCTTCCTTATTGCGATGCTGCTCAGGTGACCAAGATCGATTTTGCCTATATTGCAGACAGTTATTTTCCGAATCTGGATGAAGATCCACAGTGGCATGTGGCAGCAGAGAGTGAAGAGCAGACATATTTTGATCTGGAATATAAGTTTGTGAGATATGAAAGAAATAAATAAGCGGGAAAATATAATGTGTTTTTCAAAAAAATCAGTTCTGCCATCATGACAGAACTGATTTTTGTTATGTGCTGTGTAGAGCGTGTTTGAAAAAATACGAAAAATGGGAAGCTTAAGGAATTATTCAATAACCTTCAGCCATCCCTCTGGAGCCTGGATGCGTCCCATCTGGATTCCGGTAAGGGTCTCATACAGCTTCTTGGTGATCGGTCCCATCTCGTTCATGCCGCTTGGGAAGCAGATCTCTTTGCCGTGGTCAACGATCTTTCCAACAGGAGAGATAACAGCAGCAGTACCGCAAAGACCGCACTCTGCAAAATCTTTCACTTCGTCGAAGTATACTTCTCTTTCCTCAGCCTCAAGTCCAAGGTACTCTTTCGCAACGTAGATCAGAGAACGACGTGTGATGGATGGAAGGATACTGTCAGACTTCGG
>OLPI01003341.1_pt1 | contig 11492 bp, 8 predicted proteins | sample 1672361 | NCBI WGS metagenome assembly OLPI01 (sample SAMEA3136675, study PRJEB25190) | human gut metagenome
TTGTGCTCGCCGGGGCCGATGTGATCCGGCGAAAGGTTGGTGAACACGCCCACATCGTAGTGCACGCCCGCCACGCGGTCCATCATCAGGCCCTGACTGGATACCTCCATCAGCGCGGTATCGCAGCCGGCATCCAGAAACTCCCGGAAGGTCTTTTGCAGCTCGTAGCTTTCCGGGGTGGTGTTGGCGGTGTCCTTGTGGCGTCCCATATAGTAGATGCCGTTGGTGCCGATCATGCCCACCTTGCGGCCTGCGGCCTCCAGCACGCTTTTGATCATGTGGGTGGTAGTGGTCTTGCCCTTGGTGCCGGTAACGCCGATCATGGTCATCTGGCGGGCAGGATTGCCGAAGAGGTTGGCGCTCATCAGCGCCATGGCATAGCGGCTGCTCTCCACCTTGACCACGGTCACCCCGGGCAGGGCAGAAAGGTCGATGTCGTGCTGGATGACCAGCGCGCTGACCCCCTTGGCGGCGCAGTCGGCGGCAAACGCGTGGCTGTCCCGCTGGGTGCCCACGATGCACACGAACAAAAGCCCCGGGGCAGCCTTGCGGCTGTCGTAGATGATATCCGCGATCTCAGTATCCAGACTGCCCTGCACAAGGGTAAAGGGCACGCCTTCCATCAGTTGTTCCAGCTTCATACAGTCTCCTCCAAAGAGCTTCTTTACATGGGGTTTTCTTCTTCGTTGGCCGTCATGCGGTCAGGGTGGGTCAGGGGCAGCTGCTCGGTGTCCGCGTCAGCTGCCGGTTCGGTGGTGTCGGCAGTATCCGCGCTTTCCGTGCTTTCTGCACTGTCGGTGCTGTCGGCGGCGTCCTCTGCCGGGGCGGGTTCCTCGGCCTTGGGCGGCACCACATAGCCGGAGGGCAGAGTAGGCTCGCCCTGTGCAAAATAGATCTTGCGGGTACTGCTGGCGCTGGTATGGCTGAAATCCAGCCGCCCGGTGTCGGTGGGGCCGCAGCCCTTGCCATCGGCGTTGGTCAGCACATAGCGGGCGCGGTCCAGCTTATAATCCAGATCGTTCAGCGTACCCAGCAGCACACTGATGCGGTCCTGATACAAAAACGCGATCTGCTCGGTGTCCGCCACTTCCAGCCGTGTCACGTCCTGCGACAGGCCGTATTCCTCCAGCTTGCTGCGCAGTGTGCGCAGCGCTTCCATACGGGCGTTCTCGGTGCTCACCGTGCTTTCACTTTCGGCACTTTCCGACCCGGAGGCGCTTGCCGCGTCCGCATCGTCCACGAACCAGAAGCCCTGTCCCGGGGTGGTGTCCTGCAGCTTGCCGCCGTACAGGGTGCAAAGCCCCTCGGGCTGGGTGCTTTCCTCGGACAGGATCTTCCATTTGTCCGAGATCACAAGCCACTTGCTGCCGCTTTGCACCGCGTAGGCGGGCACGGCCTCGGTCACCTGCACCACCACGGTGTTGGGGTAGTCCCGGATCACCTTGATGGAGCCCAGCAGCGGGAAGTTCTGCTCCAGCACCGCGGCCTTTTCGCCGGGTTCAAAGCTGAAGATGTTTTCCTCCAGCTGCACGCCCATCCGCTGCAAAATGCTGTCTGCGGAGTAGCCAGCGATCTCGGTCACCTGCTTGCCGTCCGGGGTCTGCACCTGAATGGAGTTGATGCGGAACAGCATGGTCATGGTCAGGTAGATGCCCGCGCCAATGACGCACAGCAGCATGGCAAAGGCGGTCAGGCGGCGCAGCATCCGGCGGCGCCGCAATGTGGCGCGGGTCACCTTGCGCTTTTTGCGCATTTCCCGCCGGGCAGGGCTTTGCTGCGGGGCGCTCTGGCTGCCTGCCGGTTGCTGCCGGTTCGGGCGGTTTTGCGCGTTCTGGTTTTTCCGGCTGCTCTGCCCGCTGCGGGCATTGTTTGCCGGGCGGCGCTGCTTGCCGCCAGACTTCGCGTTTTTTGGTCTGCTGCCCGCCGGGCGGTTACCGGCGGGATACTGGGTGGTATTGCTCCCCTGCCCCTGCGCCGGGCGGCGGGGCTGGGATTGGGTCTGGGTGGGGAACTGGATGCTGTTATCTGCCCGGGAGGAGCGCACACTGCCGTTGGCGCTGCGGGAGGGCGGGCGGCTGAGCGGTTCGCCGTTGTAGCCGTAGCGGCTGCTGCCGGTGCTCCGGGGCGTATGATCCTGCGAAGGCGCAGAGGTGCGCGCCACATCCCGGTTCAGATCATAGGGTCTGGTGTTCCGGGGTCTGCCGTTGCGGTCACGGTTCTGCTGCATCATTCGCACCTTCTTTCCTGTTTATTCCGGGGCTGCATCACGGAGTCTTTACCAGCTTGAGCAGCGCCGCAGTGATGCGGTCCAGACTGTCGTCCACAGACAGGCTGCGGGCGTTTTTGCCCATCTCGGCCAGCTTGCCGGGCTGTGCCAGCATGGCAGAAACAGTCTGCACCAGCTTTTCGCCGGTCAGGTCTTTTTCTTCAATGACCACAGCCGCCCCGGCCTTTTGCAGCTCCATGGCGTTGTAGTACTGATGGTTCTCCGCCACATTGGGGCTGGGGATCAGTACAGCGGCGCGTCCCACGGCTTCCAGCTCGGCCAGCGTCAGCGCACCGGCGCGGCTGATGACGAGGTCTGCCGCTGCCAACAGCTCCGGCATATTGTTGATGTATTCCTTTACCACAAGGCTGTCACCGGGGGCAAAATCCTTCTGCTTTTGCAGCTGCTCAAACAGCTGCACCCCGTACTGACCGGTGGCGTGCAGATGCAGCACCGGCTTGTGCTCATGCTGCTCCCAGGCGCACAGGTCTGCCACCACCTCGTTCACCCGGCGTGCGCCCAAGCTGCCGCCGAAGGACAGGATGACGGTGCGGTCGCCCGCACCCAGCTGTGCACGGATGGCCTCGCGGTTGGCGGCCTGTGCAAACACCTCCGGCCGCACGGGGTTGCCCACCACAAGGGTCTTGTCCGGTGCACCCAGCTTTTCCACGGCGGCGGGCACGGCGGCAAACACGATATCCACATCCGGGGCCAGCAGCTTGTTGGTCACACCGGGGAAAGCGTTCTGCTCATGCAGGGCGGTGTGAATGCCCATTTTGGCGGCGCAGCGCACCACCGGGCCGGACACATAACCGCCGCAGCCGATGACGAGATCCGGCTTTACTTCCTTCATCATGGCCTTGGCCTTGGGGCCGGAAAGCGCCAGATTCCACAGGGTAATGATGTTGCGCTTGATGTTGTGCAGGCTGAGCTTGCGCTGAAAACCGGTGATCTCAATATGGTGGAAGGGGTAGCCCGCCTGTGTTACCAAACGGTACTCCATGCCCTCCTTACGGCCTGCAAAGTGGATCTCGGCGGTAGGGTCGGCCTTTTTCAGAGCACCGGCAATGGCCAGTGCAGGGTTGATATGTCCGGCGGTGCCGCCGGCTGCGATGAGAACACGCATGGTGATTCCTCCTTATAAACGCCCGGCCTGCGGCCGGGCGGGCTTGCGGTTTGTTTTACTGTTCTGTACGGGCTGCGCGGGCAGAGGCCAAGTCAATGGTCTTACGTGCAAGTTCTGCCTCGCGCTCGGCGCGGGCGGCCTCCCGCTGGGCACGCATCTGCTCCCGCTGCTGCGCTGCCCGCTCGCCGTTGCGGCCAATGTTCACCATTACGCCCATCTCTGCCAGCAGCAGGATCAGGCTGGTACCGCCGGAGGAGAAGAAGGGCAGGCTGATGCCGGTGTTGGGCAGGGTGTTGGTGACCACGGCGATGTTGCAGAACACCTGCCACGCGATCTGTGCCATGATGCCGATGCCTACCATGGTGCAGTACAGATTTTCCGCCTTATAGGCGATGAGCAGCCCCTGCACGATGAACAGCACGAACAGCACGATGATGAGCACTGCGCCAATGAAGCCCAGTTCCTCGCACACCACGCTGAAAATGAAGTCGTTGGTGCTTTCCGGCAGCCAGAGCTGCTTTTCCACGCTGTTGCCCAGCCCCAGCCCCTTCAGTCCGCCGGAGCCGATAGCATAAAGGCTCTGCACGGTCTGGTCGGTCATCTGGCTCAGATCCTGCGTCCAGCCGTCCAGACGCTTTTGCAGGTAGGGGATAGAGTCCACATGGGAGAGCAGGGTCTCCAGCAGGGTGCCCGCCGTGATGGCACCCGCCCATGTCAGCACACCGCCGCTGCCGGACAGCAGCAGGATGGTGCCCACCACCGCCACCGTCAGCACGATGCCGGACATGTGCGGCTCCATCGCCAGCAGGAGGACCACCGGTATAAGGGGCAGCACCGGCACCACCAGCTGCTTCCATACCCGCACCCGCAGCCACTCCCGGGGGGTAAGCAGGATGCGGCGCTCCGGGTCCAGCCGCTCCACCTGCGGTGCCTTGGCTGCAAGATGGGAACTGAACAGGATCATCTCAAACTTTGCCACCTCCGAGGATTGCAGCGTAAGGCCTGCAAAGCGGATCCAGCGGCGGCAGCCGTTCAGGGGTGCCATGGTCAGGGTGACGGCCAGCATGGCCAGCACGATGATGTACCCCGGCACCACCATCTTGCGCAGAAAACGGTGATCCACATAGCTTATCAGGAACATACAGCCCAGCCCCAGTATCATGCACAGCGCCTGCTGCTTGATGTAGTGGAAGCTGTCGCCCATGCGCAGGTAACCGGTGGTGTAGCTGGCGCTGAACAGCATCACCAGCCCAAAGATCATAATAACGGCCAGCGTGGCCAGCCAGTCGATCAGCAGCCGGGACCACGGGCCCGGGTCTCGCTGGAACACCGGCACCGGCGCTCTGTGTTTTTTGCGGATAGTCGCCATCTGCGCTCCCTTCCCTCTCTGTGCCCGGTCAGCACCAGCGCAGCAGCGCCAGCGCCAGTACATAGCCGACAGCGCTCAGCGCAAAGCTGCACAGGAACACCGTCTCCGGGCTCATTCTATGCTTTTTTACCCAGCAGCGCAAGGGCTTGCCGGTGCGTTTTGCACCCAGCAGCTGCGCTGCCAAAAGACCGCCTGCCGCCCAGAAGGGCAGCGCCAGCGGCACAGTCAGGCTGGTCATATCCAGACTGAGCGGGATGCAGCCGATGGCACCCGCCGCCAGCAAACTGCCGCAGCAGCCCACCCCCAGCCTTGCCGGGGGGAACGCCCACAGCAGCAGTGCCACCAGTGCCCCGGCAAGCGCGGCGGGCAGCACCGCCAGCCCGGGCACGCCCAAGCCGGCCTCTGCCATCATCAGCGCCAGCATAGCCACAAAGGCCGCGCCGCACACCGTACCCTCGTCCCGCTCGGCGATGCGGGCACACTCAGCCAGCGCCACCATGAGCACCGCCCACAAAAAGGGCACGGCGCTGCCCAGCAGCACATACCCCGCCCCGGGCACGTCCAGTCCCCGGGGCAGACAGCCCGCTGCCTGCAGCAGCAAAAGAACGAATGCCGCGGCCAGTGCCTCCAGCAAAAGCCGCACGTCCCGCCGCAGCCCCAGCGCCGCCGGGCTGCGCATCCGGGCAAGATCTTCTGCAAGACCCACTGCCCCAAAGGCAAGGCTTCCGGCCAGTGCCGTGAGCAGCCGTGTCATCAGCCGGCCCTCGCTGCCCAGCAGCTCCGGCTGACCTACGCAGGCGGCAAGCCAGCCCACGCCCACCGCAGCCACCGTGCCCGCCGCCGCACACAGCCCACCCCACAGCGGGGCGCGCAGGGGTACAGGCCGGGGCTGCTCAGACTGTGCCGGCTGCTGGTTTTGTTCGCGGCGTTCCAGCACCCGCCGCAGCGGCACAAACAGGCTGCACAGGGCTGCCGTAAGGGCAAAGCCCAGCACCACCGCCGCTGCCAAGGCGAAACGCTCCATAACTCAGACACTCCATTTCGCCAAATAGTTATACTTCTGCTTCTTTATGCTCTTCGTAGAAGATATCCAGCACTTTTTCCAGTGCCATGCCGTGGCTGGCCTTTACCAGAACGGCATCGCCGGGCTCCACCCGGCTCAGCAGGGCATCGGCAGCCTCGCGGTAGCTGTCCGCGTGCAGGGTCTCTACCCCCTTGGCGGCAGCCACCACGGCGGTGCGCTTGGCCTGCTCGCCGTAGGTGATCAGGCAATACAGCCCGCTCTCGGCGGCAAGACGTCCCAGTTCCTCATGTGCCTCGCGGCTCAGCTCGCCCAGCTCCAGCATATCGCCCAGCAGGGCAAAGCGGCGCTTGCAGGGGAAGTCCTTGAACATCGCCAGCGCGGCCTTCATGCTATCCGGATTTGCGTTGTAGCAGTCCTCGATGACGGTCACGCCCTCGCTGTCCACCACCTTCTGGCGGCGGCCGGTCTGCTCAAAGTTGGAAAGGCCCCGGATAACCCCCTTGGCGTCGCAGCCCAGACGGGTAGCGGCGCAGTAGGCAGCCAAGGCGTTTGCCACATTGTGGCGTCCCATGGCGGGGATGTTCACCACAAAGGTGCCGTGCTCCTGATCCTCCAGCACAAAACTCATGCCGTCAGTCTCCTGCCGGATGGACAGGGCGCAGACGTCTGCGTTTTCATCGCTCAGGCTGAACCACACCGGGCGCACATGGGCGGGGAGCACTGCCTTGCGCAGGAAGGGGTCGTCGTAGTTCAGCACCAGCGGCGCGCCCTCCGGCAGACCGTTGCAAATCTCCAGCTTTGCCTTGCAGATGTTCTCCTGACTGCCCAGATTGCCGATGTGAGACACGCCGATGCAGGTGATGATGCCCACATCCGGCCGTGCTGCCCGCGCCAGACGGTCGATCTCGCCCGCATGGCTCATGCCCATCTCGATGACCGCGTACTCGGTGCTGCTTTCCAGCCGCATCAGGGTGCGGGGCATGCCCAGTTCATTGTTCTGGTTGCCCTCGGTCTTGATGGTCTCGCCAAAGCCGCTCAGGGCGGCGTAGGTCATCTGTTTGGTAGTGGTCTTGCCCACACTGCCGGTCACGCCCACCATCTTGGGGTGGTACTGGCTGCGGTAGTTTGCGCCCATCACCATCATGGCGTGGTAGCTGTCCGGGCAAAGGATGGCCTTTTCTTCCGGCACACCGGGCACCGGGTGGTTGACCACCACATACTCCGCGCCCTGCTCCAGCGCACGGGCGGCGAAATCATGGCCGTCGAACCGCTCGCCGGGGAAGGCCACAAAAATGCAGCCGGGCTTTACCTCGCGGCTGTCGGTGGTGACCAGTTCCACCTCCGGGTCACTGGTCAGTTTTCCGGCAGGCACCAGCCCTGCCAGAAGCTTGCTTGCATGGATCTTTTCCATTGTTCTATCCCCTCTCGTTCTATTAAATGCTGCACCCTCATCCGTCACCGCCTTGCGGCAGTGCTTTATGCTGAAAGCTCTGGTCGAAGATGCCGGAAAAGCTGTTTTACCCACAGGTCAGGGTGATGATGGTGCCGCGCTGCACGCTGGAGCCGGGCTCATCGCTTTGCGCCTGCACCGTGCCGCTGCCCTCCACCACGCAATTCAGCCCGGCGGCGCTCAGCATCTGGCGGGCAAAGTCCGGGCTCTTGCCGGTCACATCCGGCACCTCGGTGTGGCTGCCCTCGTAGGTATCGGTATACAGGTAGATGGTGGTGCCGTAGGGCACCTTGCTCCCCGCGTGGGGGTACTGGTAGGTGACCGGGGCAGCGGACTGGCTGCTCTGGCTCTCCTGCAGCTGATGCTTCAGGCCCTGAATGTTCAGCTGCACCTGCGCATTGCTCCACTCGGTACCCACAAGGTTCGGCACGGTAACGATAGTACCGCTGCGGTCCTCGCCGTCGGTGGCAATGCCAAGATAAGGGGCCACCTCGCTGATGATATTGCCCGCCACAGGGGCTGCAAGGATGGAGGAATAGTCTGTCCTTGCGTTGTTGGGGTCGTCCAGCATGACGTAGACCAGAATTTCCGGGTCGTTGGCGGGCAGCACTGCCACGAAGGACGCCACCTTTTTATAGTCGCCGTCGGCGCGGCGGTGCATATTCAGCTGCTCGGAAGTGCCGGACTTGCCGCCGATGCGGTAACCGGACACATAGGCGTTTTTGCCGCCGCCGGTGCCGTTGCCCACCTCGTACTCCATCATCTCCCGGATAACCTCGCTGGCGCTCTGGCTGATGACCTGACGGCGCACATTTGCGCCGATCTCCTGAATGACATTGCCGTTGGCATCGGTGATCTTATCCACCACATGGGGGGTGACCAGATACCCGCCGTTGACGGTGGCCGCAATGGCGGTGCACATCTGCAGCGGGGTGATGGCCATGGCCTGACCGAAGGAGGAGGAAGCCAGCTGCACCTCGCCCAGCTGGTCGGCGCGGTAGTACTGCATAAAGTTGGTCTCGCTAGGCAGGTCCACCCCGGTGCGGGCGGTAAAGCCGAAGGCATCGAAGTAGTTATAGAACTGCTGCGAGCCGACGCGCTGCCCCAGCTGGATGTAGTAGATGTTGCAGCTCTTGCGCAGTGCCTCGGCCATATTGAGCAGGCCGTGCGCCTTGCGCCCTGCGCAGTGGTAGGTCTCCTTAGCTACGCCGTAAGCGCCGGAGCAGGTAAAGGTGGTGTTCATGGTGGCCACACCGGAGTCGATGCCCATGGCGGAGGTGATGACCTTGAACACAGAGCCCGGGTAGTACAGCTCCGTGATGGTCTTGTTTTTCCACAGGATATCCCGGTAGTAACCGGAATAGTCCGCTTCTTCGTCCAGAATCTTGTTGCCCAGCTCATCGGTGATGTAGTTGCCGTCGGCATCCTTTTTATAGATGCCGTAAAGTTCCGGCTCTGCGTGCACCAGCTCGTTAAGGTAAGCCTCGTTGGCAGTGAAGTTCAGCGGGTCGTTGGGGTCAAAGTCCGGCTTGGAAGCCATGGCAAGGATAGCGCCGGTCTTGACGTCCATCACAATGGCGCAGCCGCGGTTTTCTACCGTATTGGCTGCAATGGCTTCGTTCAGGTACCGCTCCGCGATCTCCTGCACGTTCACATCCAGCGACAGCACCAGATTGGAGCCGTCCTTGGCGGCAAAGGTGGTGGCGTTGGCGTCTGCAATGGCGTTGCCCACCGCGTTGCGCTGGGTGATAGTGCGGCCATCCACACCGGCCAAGGTGGACTGGTAGGATTTTTCCAGTCCGTAGGTGCCGACGCCGTCCGCATCCGTAAAGCCCAGCACCGCTGCGGCAAAGGCACCGTAGGGGTAGTTGCGCTGGAAGCTCTTTTCCGAGGACACCGAGATGCGCCCCTTGCGGGAGGTGTCGGTAGCCTTTTTGTGCGTCTTGTTGAAGCTGGTGACGTACTTTTCAATGGAAAGTTTCACCGCGTTGTTCACCTTGGTGGCAAGGGTGACGTAGGCGGAATCCAGCCGGGAAAGTGCATCGTAAACGGTCTGGTACTGCTGCTGGTACTCTGCCGAGGAAGTGTCCACGCTGTCCAAGCTTTCGCCGTCTCCGGAGAGCAGACGCAACGTCAGCTCCCGGCTCACCTCGGCGCACATGGCGGGATCCAGCGTTTTGGTCACGGTGTCGTCATCATTGGTCTTGCTGGTATAAAGGATGCTGCTGTAACTGGGGTCTGCCCAGATGGTCCACACCACGCTGGTGGAAGCAAGGGTGATGCCGGAAGCATCGTAGATCTCGCCGCGGGTGGCCTTGATGGTGGTATCCAGCAGCTGCTGCTGGGCAGCGTACTGGCGGTACTCTGCCCCGTGGACGATCTGGATATTATACAGGCTGCGGATGACGATGGCGGCTGCCACCACCACCGCAAGGATGCCCAGACGGCTGCAAATCCGCCGCACCCGGCTGTCCAGCCGGTCCCGGCCGGAAGCCGGACGCAGGCGGTAACCCCTGCTTTTTTTGTTACGGAAAGGTTCTTGCATTGGTTTTCTCCTGCGGGGCGTGCACTGCATTCCGCACGCCCTGCGCTGTTATTTGTTCAGACTGCGGTGTCCATAAACCGAAAAAAGCGTGCGCCGCCGCACGCTTTTTCCGTTTATCTCACGGTGCCCAGAATGTTCACCGCGCCGGTGTACAAAAAGTCGGTCCATTGCCGCACGGTGGACTCCCGGCGCACCAGTGCGCCGCTTTCGCCCAAGCGGATGTAGGTGATCTGGCTGGGGTCTACTTTCATCAGACCCAGCCGCCCTGCGGTCTCCTCCACGCTGGCAATGTTGGTCTTGCTGTTCAGGGTGCTGTTGTAGTATGTATACTGGCTCTGCTCGCTGACCAGCTGCGCTTTTGCGTCCTGGATCTGGTCGTTCAGCTCCACCAGCTGTGCCTCGCTCCACAGCAGACTGATGGCAAAGCCCACCAGCAGCGCTGCCGCCACCAGATTCATGGCGTTATGTACGGCGGCCTGCAGCGGGTTCAACCGCCGCTTGCCGCCCTTTGCTACCCGCAGGTTTGCTTTGCGCTGCGGCTGCGGCGCCCTGCGGCGGCGCGCCGCGTTACGATCGTATGCTGGCTGACCCATGGTTCCTCTCCTCCTCATGATGCCGGTGCTTCCGGCATCTCAGCATTTTTCCAGTACGCGCAGGTGGGCAGAACGGCTGCGCCGGTTCTCCTCCAGCTCCTGCGTATCAGCTTCAATGGGTTTGCGGGTGATAAGCTTTGCCTTTGCCTTGCCGCCGCATACACACACCGGAAACTCCGGCGGGCAGGTACAGGCCGTGGACCAGCGGCGGAACTTGTTCTTGACCAGCCGGTCCTCCAGAGAGTGGAAGGTGATCACGCACAACCGGCCGCCCGGTGCAAGGTGATCGAAAATGGTATCCAAGCCCTCTTCCAGCGCATCCAGTTCATGGTTCACCGCAATGCGCAGTGCCTGAAAGGTGCGGCGGGAGGGGTTCTTGTTTTTGCGGCGCTCTGCCGGGGGCATCGCGCTTGCTACGGTATCTGCCAGCTGCAGGGTGGTCAGGATAGGAGCAGTTTCCCGCGCCTCCACGATCTTTCCTGCGATCTGCCACGCATAGGGTTCCTCGCCGTAGTCCCGCAGGATACGGGCCAGTTCCTCGCGGCTTTCGGTGTTCACAAGGTCTGCGGCGGTCTCGCCCTGCTGGCTCATGCGCATATCCAGCGGTGCGTCTGCCCGGTAGGAAAAGCCCCGGGCGGCATCGTCCAGCTGGTGGCTGGAAACGCCAAGATCCAGCAGTGCACCGTTGATCTTTTCAATGCCCAGCTGCTCCAGCGCCTGCCCCGCATAGCGGAAATTGATCTGCACCACGGTGGCAGGCAGCCCGGCAAGACGCGCCCGCGCGGTCTGCACCGCGTCCGGATCCTGATCCAGCGAGATGAGTCTGCCGCCCTTGGCGGCATCCAGCCGCAAAGCGATCTGGCGGGAATGTCCCGCGCCGCCGGCGGTGCCGTCCAGATAGGTGCCCGCCGGGTCGATGGCAAGCCCTGTCAGGCACTCGTTCAGCAAAACGGGGATATGCTCAAACGAGGCCGGGTCAAAGGGCTGCTGTTCTTCAAAGGCCATTGGCACGGCCTCCTTTCTCGGTTTAATTTTTTGCATCAGAGGTGCAGCTTGCGCAGCTGCTCGGCGCGCTGGTCGTTGGTCACGGCGGCGCGGCGGGCGTTCCAGACCTCGGTG
>OLPI01003345.1_pt1 | contig 11484 bp, 8 predicted proteins | sample 1672361 | NCBI WGS metagenome assembly OLPI01 (sample SAMEA3136675, study PRJEB25190) | human gut metagenome
TAAACCAGCTAATAATTATTGCAGAAAACCATCTATTAAAATAAGGATTGTGACAAAACACCAGTTGAGCTTATACTATTTGTGCTTCCATATTGCAGAAAACCATCTATTAAAATAAGGATTGTGACTTAAATTCTGGGTGTTCATCTACATACCTTATAATATTGCAGAAAACCATCTATTAAAATAAGGATTGTGACGTATATTTAATCCTGTTGACAAAACCAACAGGCGCCATATTGCAGAAAACCATCTATTAAAATAAGGATTGTGACTATCATAGTGTTATGAAATTCGAATAGCATATTACATATTGCAGAAAACCATCTATTAAAATAAGGATTGTGACAAGAAGGTGCTATTCAATTTGTCAGCATATTTAATCATTGCAGAAAACCATCTATTAAAATAAGGATTGTGACAATTCAGCAGAAATCTTCTCACTAATTTCTTCTGACCTTATTGCAGAAAACCATCTATTAAAATAAGGATTGTGACTTCTGATACATTTCATTTTTGTTATTTCTATTCATATTGCAGAAAACCATCTATTAAAATAAGGATTGTGACTGTGTTTATTTTCAATGATAAAACATAAATCCATTATTGCAGAAAACCATCTATTAAAATAAGGATTGTGACAACCTGCATATTTTTCGTAATTACTCATTACTTCTTTATTGCAGAAAACCATCTATTAAAATAAGGATTGTGACAAGTAATATTCTGCATTGTGCATGACTTCTGCACGATATTGCAGAAAACCATCTATTAAAATAAGGATTGTGACTATTCTTCCCCGTACATTATTCTTTTGTAATGACTGATTGCAGAAAACCATCTATTAAAATAAGGATTGTGACTCTACTACTTCGTATTTATCGTTTTGGCTTAATCTGATTGCAGAAAACCATCTATTAAAATAAGGATTGTGACAAAATACCCTCAAATTCCTTAATGGTTTCATGCCTATTGCAGAAAACCATCTATTAAAATAAGGATTGTGACCATTAGTTAGATTTTTTTTAGGTATACCTAAAATGTATTGCAGAAAACCATCTATTAAAATAAGGATTGTGACAGTATTAATATTTCTTAATATTGGATTACAATTAACTATTGCAGAAAACCATCTATTAAAATAAGGATTGTGACTTTATCTAAAGTTATTTGTTTTATTGCCATAATATATTGCAGAAAACCATCTATTAAAATAAGGATTGTGACTTTCTTTCTAACCTATACTTACAAGCTTTTAATCGTAATTGCAGAAAACCATCTATTAAAATAAGGATTGTGACTTTCTCTTTCATTATAAGTTTCTACTTGTATACATTATTGCAGAAAACCATCTATTAAAATAAGGATTGTGACGATAGTTATTATGTAGCTTAAAACTACATTGTTTTAATTGCAGAAAACCATCTATTAAAATAAGGATTGTGACCCTATCATACTGTATGCATCGTAGGATAATGCTTTGATTGCAGAAAACCATCTATTAAAATAAGGATTGTGACTATCGTAAAGAAGCAGGAACCTTATTAAAGGATTTGATTGCAGAAAACCATCTATTAAAATAAGGATTGTGACTATGTTGATTAACATTATTCTAACACCCCTTCTAATATTGCAGAAAACCATCTATTAAAATAAGGATTGTGACTTTTTTTCATGCTCAGACTTTCTTTGACTATAACATTGCAGAAAACCATCTATTAAAATAAGGATTGTGACCCTGTTCACCCTTACATGAAATGGTTCTTTCTTATATTGCAGAAAACCATCTATTAAAATAAGGATTGTGACCACTACCATCACTGTCAATTAAACCAGCTAATAATTATTGCAGAAAACCATCTATTAAAATAAGGATTGTGACACCTCTTATGGCTATCTATAGTTTCCCATATTGTCCATTGCAGAAAACCATCTATTAAAATAAGGATTGTGACTACTTCAGTATGGTTTTCTATGTATTCTTTAGTTTTTATTGCAGAAAACCATCTATTAAAATAAGGATTGTGACAACTTTTTTATATATAGTTTTAGCCATTTTAATCTATTGCAGAAAACCATCTATTAAAATAAGGATTGTGACACTCCTTCCACATCTTTTATGTAATTACTTACTATATTGCAGAAAACCATCTATTAAAATAAGGATTGTGACTTTCCATTTATTTTCACATACAAGTCATTTAGTAATTATTGCAGAAAACCATCTATTAAAATAAGGATTGTGACATCTTGCATAGTTACAATTTTCACCCCCGGTTTAAATTGCAGAAAACCATCTATTAAAATAAGGATTGTGACGTTACAAATTCTGCTGAGTTCAGGCTTGTTGATATTATTGCAGAAAACCATCTATTAAAATAAGGATTGTGACTCTTTGTGCTCGATAGTATAGTTTGTGTGTATCATATTGCAGAAAACCATCTATTAAAATAAGGATTGTGACAGTCCTATAAAAAGGACTTAAATCAGCGCTTCCTATTGCAGAAAACCATCTATTAAAATAAGGATTGTGACTAACTGTCCCGTCAGGATTAACAATTAATTGATTTGATTGCAGAAAACCATCTATTAAAATAAGGATTGTGACTACTGTTAATGGTAATTTTTCCACTAATTCATTAGATTGCAGAAAACCATCTATTAAAATAAGGATTGTGACGCCTACCATATGCATCTCCACTGTCTAATAAATTGCAGAAAACCATCTATTAAAATAAGGATTGTGACTCTGCATTGATAAGTGTTAGTATTGAGTCAATACATATTGCAGAAAACCATCTATTAAAATAAGGATTGTGACTTGATAATGCATTTTCTAACATGAATGATTTTCCTATTGCAGAAAACCATCTATTAAAATAAGGATTGTGACTGATTATGTTGAAAGAGTACATCAATGTGACTGTTATTGCAGAAAACCATCTATTAAAATAAGGATTGTGACTTATTTCTTCCGCAATATCATCAGGCAAGTCACATTGCAGAAAACCATCTATTAAAATAAGGATTGTGACCTGTTTCATTTGAGGGTGTTGGTCCACTAATTCTTGTATTGCAGAAAACCATCTATTAAAATAAGGATTGTGACTTTCCATACATTACGCATCTATATCACCTCACTACTCATTGCAGAAAACCATCTATTAAAATAAGGATTGTGACTTCAACAACACCTAATAAATGAAATTGAATGTAAATTGCAGAAAACCATCTATTAAAATAAGGATTGTGACTTTAATTAATCTGTAGTTTTCAAACATTTTTTATCATTGCAGAAAACCATCTATTAAAATAAGGATTGTGACGTATTTATACCGTTAATAAAGTCTTCAGTATTTAAATTGCAGAAAACCATCTATTAAAATAAGGATTGTGACAATCCTAAAGGTTTTGTAAGCAGATTAAGACATTCTATTGCAGAAAACCATCTATTAAAATAAGGATTGTGACTTTTTCCTATATGTAGATGCTTCTACATATCCTTTATTGCAGAAAACCATCTATTAAAATAAGGATTGTGACTCCTTTTTATCTTCATTCATGTTATTCACCTTTTTTTATTGCAGAAAACCATCTATTAAAATAAGGATTGTGACTAGTATTCCATGAAGTGATGCGAACCATGACTCCATATTGCAGAAAACCATCTATTAAAATAAGGATTGTGACTTGGATAATAGACGCTCTCTTCGGAAGTGGAACTACATTGCAGAAAACCATCTATTAAAATAAGGATTGTGACCATAAGTGTCTAATAGGTTTGGTTCGTATATCCCAATTGCAGAAAACCATCTATTAAAATAAGGATTGTGACTTTGTATCAGACAGTTTGAAGTCCATTAAAAAAGTAGTATTGCAGAAAACCATCTATTAAAATAAGGATTGTGACTTTTATGTCTCTATCTTCTTTTCTCGCTATTCTTATTGCAGAAAACCATCTATTAAAATAAGGATTGTGACGTTGCTTAAAATAATAGGATTACATTTGACCTTACATTGCAGAAAACCATCTATTAAAATAAGGATTGTGACGTGTTTAGTGTTTTTGTTTTTTTTTGTGTTTTTGTATTGCAGAAAACCATCTATTAAAATAAGGATTGTGACATGTCTTCTATAGAGTCATAAAAATCAGAATTGTCAAATTGCAGAAAACCATCTATTAAAATAAGGATTGTGACTTTTTTTCCTGATATGTAATACCTATAAGGTTAGATTGCAGAAAACCATCTATTAAAATAAGGATTGTGACCAGATAATCCTGCACTATTAAAAGTGTTCCACTCTGATTGCAGAAAACCATCTATTAAAATAAGGATTGTGACGTACAATGACTCCTTTTTTAATTCTTCCATTATATATTGCAGAAAACCATCTATTAAAATAAGGATTGTGACGCAGTGTTAAAAACTGCATCCCCTACTTCTTTTTCAAATTGCAGAAAACTATCTATTAAAATAAGGATTGTGACACTTTTTTAAATCCCTTAATCCTTCTTTATGATGTTTATTGCAGAAAACCATCTATTAAAATAAGGATTGTGACTTTATCGTTTGTAATGTTATAAACTTGTACCATAAATTGCAGAAAACCATCTATTAAAATAAGGATTGTGACTTGGAGGAGATAGTGATTTAACGAAAGATAACATCATTGCAGAAAACCATCTATTAAAATAAGGATTGTGACTTCAGAATTTCCAGTTTTTCAGATTTTCAGAAAAAATTGCAGAAAACCATCTATTAAAATAAGGATTGTGACAAGTGATGCGAACCATGACTCCATCATCATCTTTAATTGCAGAAAACCATCTATTAAAATAAGGATTGTGACTTATAATATGTTGCTTTTTTAGTGATGCAAACCACCACATTGCAGAAAACCATCTATTAAAATAAGGATTGTGACAAGTCCTACGATATTTTATCTGTCTCTGTTGGTATCATTGCAGAAAACCATCTATTAAAATAAGGATTGTGACGTTTCTGACAATTTAAAATCAAGTAAAAACTCTGTTATTGCAGAAAACCATCTATTAAAATAAGGATTGTGACAGTTTAACGACTTTAACTCAGGTCACAATCCGTAAAATTGCAGAAAACCATCTATTAAAATAAGGATTGTGACTACCTTTTTTAAGAAATTTGCAAATTAATTCTATATTGCAGAAAACCATCTATTAAAATAAGGATTGTGACATTAACCTCCATCTCTTTGAGCTCTGAGTATGATATCATTGCAGAAAACCATCTATTAAAATAAGGATTGTGACGTGTAAATACCAGTTACTTTGTATCCTGCAGTTAATTATTGCAGAAAACCATCTATTAAAATAAGGATTATGACTTTTTTCTTGCTTCTTTCAACTCCATTTTTTACACATTGCAGAAAACCATTTATTAAAATAAGGATTGTGACAATATTCTGGATATTGATTCTTTAGCTCTTCTCTAAATTGTAGAAAACTATATATTAAAACTATTCTCTTAATTAAAAGTTATTTTAGGTTAATTAAAGTGAATTTTTAAAATTTATTTTAACCATAAGTTGTATATTTTATTATTAACAAATTAGTTTTGATGATTATAAATTTTAAGAAGTGATTTTATGGCAAGGAAAAAACGAGCATTATTCATGACTGTGGGGACTGGATTTAAAGATAATCAAAAGAGTTTGGCACATGGTTTGATGTGTTCTATTGTTTCAAAAGATCCGGATTTAATTTGTTTTTTCGGTTCAAAGAAATCAAAATCAACAATAGACACTCTTAAACAAATTTTTAACGAATCTAATGATGAGGATTTTGATGATTATTTTGAAACTAAATTTATAGAAAATGATAATATTGATGAGTTTAAAGATTATTTTTTTGAATTTAAATCTAAAATTCTTGAACTGGAAAATGATTATAAAATAATAATTGATTATACATCAGGTACTAAAACAATGACTATGTCTGCTGCTTTTGCTTCAATGATATTTGGAAAAGAATTATTTTTAGTTGCCGGTGATAGGAAAGATGGAGTTGTTGTTAAAGGAACTGAAAAATGTATTTCCCAAAATCTTTATCCGATTTATGATGAATTAATAATGGATAAACTTAAAGATTTATTTAATAGTAATCGTTTTGAAGCTGGAAAGTTACTTATTGATGATATGATTAGTACAAATGAAAATAAAGTGATTTATTCTAAATTATTCAACACATACTATTATTTTGACAATGTAAATTACAAAAAAGCATTAGAAAATTTTGATTTAAAAATATTTAAAGAGACCTGGCCGGAGTTAGCTGCTGATTTTCAAAAAAATATCATTGCTTTAAATATCTTAAATAAGCAGAATCAGGATTCAAATGATAAAACAAGATTTGTTGATCATAAACAAAAGAAATATTATATGCTGGCTTCAATAATTAATAATTCTAAACGTAGAGGAAAAGAAAATAAGTTTGATGATGCAGTAGCTAGATTATATCGTTCATTTGAGCTGATTGCCCAAATTAGACTTTTAGAAAAGTATAATATTGATAGTTCCAATGTTGATACTGATGTTTTAAAAGAATATAAGTTGGATGAAAATTATTTGGCAGAATTAGAAAATTCAAGAGATAAAAAATATAATGATATTAAATTAGGTTTAATTAAGGATTATATTCTGCTTGAACAGTTAAATGATGATTTAGGTAAATTTTATTTGGAAAATGAAAATAAAATTAGGAATATTATTAAATTTAGAAATAATTCCATTTTAGCTCATGGATTTGAATTCTGTTCCGAAGAGGATTTTGAAGAATTTAAAGAAATTGTTTTAAAAGCAGCCGATTTATTAAATAAAAATATGGAAAGGTTTATTGAAGAAACTAAATTTCCAATGTTTTCTTAGTAAGTAATTAAACACTTACTAAGACATTTTTATTGAATTTAATCTATTTTTAAAGTAATTTTGCAAATTATTATCAGCACAATAGATGTAGCAGCCTTTCATTCCGCGGGTCATCAGAGTTTTATATGTATTTTTAATAATTTCATCAGCTGTTTTTTGAGCCTTATCAGGATTTTCTTTATACATTTTCTTGATTCCTCTTAAAGACTGGTCTGTTGATGCTCTTTTGTTGAAATCAGTTATGATTTTACCGTTTTCAAAACGCATGTCCTCTCCGATGATGACTCCGACATAATCAAATTCCAGACCCTGTGATGTGTGTATGCAGCCTATTTCATTTACGGAATCTTCATCAACAGCCCAGGTATCAGTATTTCCAAGATTCCAGCTCATGGACAATCCGTCAATTTCTATATCATGGATATCAGTATTTTCACGGCCTTCCTTTTCCCATTTCCAGCAGTATCCTGCAAGCAGTCGGGATTTGTTGTTGATTTTATTTTTTTCAAAAATCAAGTCTCTTAGTTCATTTGGGCTGTCAATAACTTCAAAATCATAATCATAGTCAAATCCGTCATAATTGGCAGTATCTTCAATTTCCAAAACATCATCAAGCCAGGACAGGTATCCGTCAGACCCGTTGCATCTGAATTGTGAATGCAGTCTGATTTTTCTGACTTCTGCATTTAACTCTTCTGCACACTTTTCAATTTCTTCAATGCTGCCGTAATCTTTTATATGGACTTTCTGATGAGGGTCTATGAAAAATATTGAGAATTTTCCTGCATTAATCAGTTCTTTTATCTGGTTTTCGCCATGATTTCCATATAATCCGGATTTTTTATTTAATCTGTGAGCTTCATCTACAATTACAGCATCAATTTCATTGCTTTCGGCATTGATGAATGATCCTGAACTTTTAAACAGGTTATTTATATATTTCTGAGTGTAACTGCCTTTCAGCTGCTTGAAGTAGACATTGCGGGGAGCACTGTTTTTAGTAACATACAGTGACACCAGATCATCAGCGGTTAGGTTTACAAGCAGATTAATAGCTACAACTGATTTGCCGGTTCCGGGTCCTCCTTGGACAATCAGCACTCTTTTTTTATCATCAATATATGAATCTCTTGCCATCTCTTTTGCCAGTTCATAGGTTACTTTCTGTTCATCGACCATTATGAAATGTTCACTGTTTTCAAGCATTCCGTTTAAAACATCCTGAAGTCTTTTTGAAGGCCTTATTTTTCCATGCTCTATTTTGTATAGAATTCTCTTATTGTCACCTTTTTTAATGTATTTTTTAATGAAATTCCTAAGTTTAATAACATCTCCGTTTCCATATAATGGAGCTTTGTCAATATACTCTTTATAGAAATCATCGGATATAGGGTCATCTTCAGATATTTTATAGTTATGGAGATAGGCACATGGATATAGGCTAATTTTATCTTCCTGAACAGATTCATTGAAGTCTTCAATCAGTGAAGCATAAGACCAGGCCTGATAGGAAGGATGAGCAACTTCCCTTTGTCTTTTTCCAACAAAAGTCTGGACAATACCATCTTTATCTGCTTTTTTGGCACTTTCCCACTGTTTCAGTTCAATGATTATGACGCTGTCTGAATCTTTTTCATCAAAACCTGAAATTATAAAGTCAATTCTTTTTGAAGTGGTAGGAATGGTAAATTCAATAGCTACTCCTGCATTGTCCGGAATTTCAGAGTCATTTAAAACTTTATACATATATTCCATAGAATTGGTCCATGATCTGATTTGAGCTTTCGGTGATTTTCCAAGCTTTTTTTGATAAATTTGGTATATGTCATCTGTAATGCTGTCATTTGTAACGGAGTTCAGAAAACTTTCCTTGGTTGATTCATAAATAATCAAAGCCATAACCTCTATAATTTAGTGTATTTTGTTGAATTGTTTTTTGATTTGGATATGGGATATTTCAATTCATTTTTTCTGATTTTATTTAATGTTATTTCTTTAATATCCAGATTCAGACTGTCGGCCATTAAAATGCAATAATTAAAAACATCCGCAAGTTCATCAGCTACCTCTTCCAAATCATAATTGTCATCCCACTGGAAATGTTCCAGTAGCTCTCCCGCTTCAACGGAAATGGATTTGGCAAGATTTTCAGGTGTATGAAATTGTTTCCAGTTTCTGTCCTTTTGAAATTTAATTATTGTTTCTTTTAATTCGTCCATAAGTAATGTTGTGTTTATTGAATATTTATGTGTTTGTGGAAAATTGTTCTGGTTGTGAAAAAATAGGAATTTATAAATATTATTACAAGATATAGACGATTATAACTGTTAAAATAATTGTAAATATTTGGTAAAATTTAAAAGGGAAATTTAAATTTGAAAAATTTTCTGAAACGAATAAAAAAGAAATAAAACTCAAAAATTATGAAAAGTTCAAATCAAACAAGTTTTTGAGAGTAATATAGTATAAAATTGAAATATATAACTTTAAATGAATTAAAATATAAAACTAATTAAAATTTAGAGGGGGAATAGTGTAAATATGGTTAAATTAGGTTATAAAAGTTCAATAAATGAATTTAAAAATAATGACAATAATTATATTCTAGGTGAATTGACTCGAAATTATAACTTTGAGTTAGGTGATCTACAGAAAAATGCATGGATATCACAAATAGACATTTTAAAAGAACAACTTTCACAAATAGATAATGGGGAGATTATATTTGAATATGCTATTCCTAGGATGGGTTCAATAATAGATAATGTTCTTTTGATTGATGGCTTAGTATTTATAATTGAATTTAAAGTTGGTGAAACTGAATACAAAAAAGCAGATATGGATCAATTAGAAAAATATATAAAAATATTGAAAAATTACCACTATGAAAGTAGGGCTAGTGTTATTGTACCTATTATTGTAGCAACTGAAGCTGAAACAATTAATAACCCAATTGAACTTCTTGAAAATAACATATTTAATCCCATTAAATCTAATAAAAAAAATTTACACCAATTCATTTCAAAAATTTGTGATGAATACAAAACAGATACTGATTTGAGTAATTGGTTCAAATCAAAATATGCTCCTACACCTAGTATTTTAGAAGCTGCAATAAAATTATATGAAACTCATGAAGTCAAAGATATAAAAACATATAATTCTGATGATTTATTTTTAGCCGAAACTGAACATAGTATTGATGAAATAATTGCTAATTCAAAAAATAACAATGAAAAATCAATAATTTTTTTAACTGGGGTTCCAGGAGCTGGAAAAACATTAATAGGTCTTAATACTGCAACAAAAAGAAGTGTAACTGATGATGAACCTGCTGTATTTTTATCAGGAAATGGTCCTTTAGTGGAAGTTTTACAAGAAGCTTTAGCAAGAGATAGTCATAAAAGAAATGATATTACCAAAGAGGCTGCTAAACTAAAAGTAATTTCATTTATACAACCAATTCACCAATTTAGAGATGATGCAATAGATAATGATGATGTGCAACATGAAAAAATTGTAATTTTTGATGAAGCTCAAAGAGCATGGACACAAGATCAAACTGAAACATTTATGAAAAACAAAAAGCAAATTGAAAACTTTGGAATGTCTGAACCAGAATTTTTAATAAGTATAATGGACCGTCAAAAAGATTGGGCAGTGATAATCTGTTTAGTGGGTCAAGGTCAAGAAATAAATAAAGGTGAAGCAGGAATAAACGAATGGTTTAAAGCATTGAACAACAAGTTTCAAAATTGGAATGTATATGCTTCCAAAGATAGTTTAGACATTAATAATCAATTTGACAATTTAAAGATAAATGATAATGAAAAACTATTTTTATATAGTACTATACGGTCTCTTGATGCTCCAAATATTCCTAATTTCATAGAATATTTATTAAATAATGAAAAAGATAAATCTATTGACATGCTTAAAGAATTTAATGATGAATATCCATTATATATTACAAGAGATTTAAATAATGCTAAAAAGTGGATTAAACAAAAAACTGCTAATGAATCGGAATCTATAAGATATGGATTATTAGCTCAATCAAATGGATTGCGATTAATTCCAGAAGGAATATTTGTAAAAAATAATATAAATCAAAAGGCATGGTTTTTAAATGAAACTAAAGATGTAAGAAGTTCCAATCATTTAGAAATACCTGCTACAGAATTTGATATTCAAGGATTAGAAATCGATTATGCAATTGTGGCATGGGATGCAAATCTTAGATATATAAATGGAAAATTTGAACATTATAAATTTAAAGGAACAAAATGGAACACGATTAGAGATTCAAATGAAATAGAAAAAAATTATCTAATAAATTCGTATAGGGTTTTATTAACTCGTGCACGTCAAGGAATGGTAATATTTGTACCTGAAGGGGATGATGAAGATGCAACTCGACTAAGTGAATACTATGATGGAACATATGAATATTTAAAAAGTATTGGAATAAAAGAGTTAAAAGATACATAATATACATAAAACTCATATATTTGAGGAAATTTTTATGTATATTTTTGTAAAATATTGTTTAAATTGTTCTATTGCTTCTTTTTTTGAGTT
>OLPI01003347.1_pt1 | contig 11482 bp, 16 predicted proteins | sample 1672361 | NCBI WGS metagenome assembly OLPI01 (sample SAMEA3136675, study PRJEB25190) | human gut metagenome
ATATCATGCTATACCCTATAGCACCACGTACCATACCCTATGGCATATCGTGCTATACCGTATGGCACCACGTGCCACCTAACTATACCCATCTAACTATATACAATGAACTATATCCATCTATCTATCATAGGACAGAGTGAAAGAATAAAATTATCATTTGTTAACATTGATATAAAAGGGAAGTTAGTGTATAATGTTATTTGAATAAATGAAAGGAGATTTGTATGGAACCTGGAAAGAAAAGAATGAATATCGTAATTGATGATGAACTGCATCGATTATTAAAAATTGAAGTAGCGAAAGAAAGTACAACGATTGCAAAATTCGTGGCAGAAGCAATTAAAGAAAAAATCGAACGTAGCAACAAGGAGTAATAGCGAATGGAAGATAACGAAAAAGTAGTTGTCGAAACCAAGAGCGATCAGAGATTATTTACAATGGTATATCATGATTTTTTAACGAGTGAATTGTTAAACTATTATGAAAAAATGATATTTATTATGCTAAAAAAACATGCAGACAGCAAAACACACGAAGCATACCCTAGTCTAGCAACAATCAGTAAAGAAACTGGAATCAGTAAGAGAAAAGTACAGAATTGCTTAAATCACATGGAAGAACTGAAAGTCATTAAAAGGAAAAGACGAAAAACCGATAATGGCGATTATACCAGTAATCTATATACATTGCATGATTATGCTAAATTATGGAAAGATGGAGTTTTGCCAAAAGAATCAGAACCAGATGATAAACAACGATTGCTTGAGCAGATCGAACAAGAATATGTAATGATAAATAAAAAAGACCTTGCAAAAACCTCGACCAAAAAGTATTTGCAAAGCCTCTTAGAATCTAATAATATACCTACAGATAATAATACCGAAAACCAAGAAGAAAGTCAAGAAGCACAAGAACGTTATCCAGAGCAATGGATCATTGATTTTTACAATCTGGATGAACTCAAAGAAGAGAATTCGACAAAAGAAGAAGAAATTGATAATGTTAAAAATATATTGTATACAATTCTGAATTCAACGAAAGAAACAATTAGAGTTAACGGAGAAGATAAGCCAACAATGGTAGTTGTTGGGCGAATGTTGAAATTGAATCAAGAAAAGATATTGTATGCAATAGATCAATTCAATAAGCAGAAAGAAAAAATTAAAAATGTCATACCGTACATGACAACTTGCCTATATAACGTACATGAACAATATAATCTAGCATTGCGAAATCAGGTGTCACATGATCTGGCAAACTACGAAGATTAAAGGAGCGAACCTATGAAAAAAGAAACAGGCGATACAGTTAGATTTGAAGACGTGGCAGTCGTAAGACATCAGCAGAAATGTTGGTGTCTTTTTTTGTATTTTTTAAAATTACGTGTGCATTTTTAAAAATATGTTTATGTGCAATTTTAACAAAAATAAAAAATTTTTAAGTAATCTCAAAAGATATGTAAATAATTGGACACTACACAACGCACGTAAATGCCGTTTAAATGGATTATGCAAATTAGGGTACTGTTGCATAGGAAAGTACCTTAAAAATGAAAATTTGTGCCAAAAATCGCAATAAAATGCAAGAGAACATGGTATCAGAATTTCGAGATAATAAAACGCCTTTGTGCAATATTTTGCGGTAAAATTTAACTATCTTTACATATACTTTTGAAGTGATATAATGTGATTATCGGTTGATTGAATGAATCGAAAAAAAATAAAAAACTTACTGGAATATCGCTGACTTGTAGGGTATGATAGTTATTTAAGAGAACATTGAAAAAATTATCTGGTAAATCCGAAAGCACCTTGTTATATCAAAGACAAGGACAAAAATTTGTGATTGATTTGGTTGAATAAATTGATCAAACGTTACACACTAGATATATAAGGACAGAAAAATCTGATCTGCACGTTGCTTTTTAAAGATCGAATACGTACACTAAAGAACATAAATGGTGTTTACATTTTGATGCAAGCATGTATGAAATGAAAAACATTAAATGTCTTTTTGCGTTTTGTCGTAAAAATGCGAATACTAAATAATATAAGGGGGTTGCGTATTCATGACGTGATTTGTACACTAAAAAATAAAATCGAAGTTGTTTGATTCCCCAGATTAGGAGAATATTAATATAGAGAGATAAAAAAGAAAGGAAGATGCGAAAAAAAGAAATTATGAATACAGCCTTGCATTATCAGGCTAAAATGGAAAGAAATATAACATATCGAAACGATCGTGTTTCAACTTAAAGAGCGTTGGCATATTATAGAATCAGAAGAACAACGCAAGCGGAATCTTAACGAGGAATTGATCTATCCTCTTTATATCCCATATTGATGACTTATTTAAAACAGAATAAAGAAAATTGACACAAAGTAATTGTGTCTGGTTTTTGTTGCCTTTTTTGCCTTTTGCTGAGCGTTTGAAACCATGGGCGAGCATTGAGCAAAGTGCAAAATGTACCAACTGACAACAGAAGATACATTATAAAAAGGAGAGAAAGCGAATTTGACGAATCAAGTTAGCCAGGGAACCTTGATTGAGCGTATCGGAATTGATAAGAGCGTTATAACAGGGTTCACATTGCGAAATATTGATGATGACTTATTTGAGAAAAAACAGAAAGAAGTAAAGGGTACTATGTACTACGTCCCAAGTGTTTGGTCTGATCTGAAGATTAAAGACGGACGAAGAATTGGCGAACTGCGGATAGACGATAAAGACATCGGCAATTTGTATATGAAAAGTACAGGCGATGGATCATCTGGAGAGATCAGGACGATCGCAACGCTGAACGTCTTTACAGAGACAAAGAACAATTTCCAGAATATGAATTGTTTGGAATATCAACAGAGAATTGTGCGGATATTTAATAAATTGCGAGATGAATATGGAGTCGATATTGATGGTTATTTGCCTGATTTACGAATCAATATGATTGAATTCAATACTACGTTTTGGATTAAGTGCAAATATTATGAGTACGGACAAGTTTTGTCTTTAATGGAAAGAATACTACCAGAAAGATACGCCACAGGAACGCAGAACCACAGGCGTATCAAGGTAGGCGTTTACAACAGCCATTATGTGCGGAACTTTGCAAAGACTACATATGAAGAGTATTTAAAGGATAAGGAAAGAGAACCGCTATCCATGAAAGAAACTGTTTATTGTGGTAATAACAAGAGTACACAGGTCAAGATATATCCAAAACTACAGCAGTTGAGAGATACGGCAGCAGTTGATGAGGCGGACATACCAAAATGTGATGCTATGCGTATCGAATATACGATTAAAGATTCAAGAATCCTGAAATCTGAATGTAATTTCAATAGTGATCGAGTCGTTGCATTGACAGATGAAAAGATTGCTAAGTTTTTCAAGAAGAACTTTAAGCGTGATTTTGTTGATCAGTTTAATGGATGGAAACGTTGGAACCATAGAGAATTGCTTGCAAAAGTGGACTATCATAGAAAGAATTCGGACAAATGGACAGCGAACTTCATTAGAGATTCAAGAAAATACGTCCAGGAGCAGAACGGAACACCTCTACTATTCGACATTGAAGATGTACGGTCAGTCCTAAAAGAGTTAGAACATAGCCCAAGGAAAGGCAATAAGAAGTACACCAGATTCAGAAAGAGCCTTGAATATGAGACCGATCTGGTTGGCAATAATGAAAAAGCAAAAGAAATACTTGAAAAAGTAATGAATATGTAAAAGAAGTAAAAACTCAGGAAGAAGTGCCAAGGATACCCTTTTAAGGGGTACACCTAAGAGGCATTTGACAGCGTGAAAGTCGTGGAAAAGTTGCGTGAAACCGCTGATCGTCCTGAATGATTTTTCGTCATTAACATAACGAAGAATGATAATACTTCCTTTCATATACATTAAGCAAACCTTACATAATACATGTGTAAGCATAAGCACATTGCAACTGAATACACGACACACAATACTGTTTTATTAATTGAATCGTCCTTTGAAATGTTATAGATGTTAGGTCTTTCAAGAGATCAGCTGACTAAATAATATTTCATTTTAAGGAGAATAAAAAATGGTTGAGATTAAGAAAACAGATTTAAAGAAATTAGTTGAGCAAAAAGGACAGATTGAGCGTAGGATAAAGAGTCGTAAATTAGCAAATTACAAGGTCGAGCAAGTAGGCGGATATATTGCAGATGATGAAATATTCGTGCCACAGTTTAAGTGCCCAGACTATTATGTAAGCAATTATGGGCGTGTCATATCATGCAAATTCGGAAAAGTAAAATTGCTGAACATGTATGATAAAAGAAAAACCGATGGAATGAGATATAAATACTATTGTCTTTGTAAAAAGGGAAAGAAAAGAGCAAAAAATATACTCATCCACAGATCGGTTGCACAATTATTCTGCCCGAACCTTTTTAAAGATGTAAGAGATAAAAATGGAAATCCAATACCGTTAGACATACATCATTTAAATCACAACGAGCAAGATAACAGATCGGAAAATCTGATCTGGTTGCCAAAATACCTACATAGGCACTGCAATGACATTGGCAAGTTTGGTATTTTTCGGACAAAGAACGCTAGAAATCTGCACCCTTTAGAGATCGTTGCACAAACTGGACTCGATCTTAAAGACATTATCCTTGCAAAAAGACAGGAGCCAATCAAAAAGGTTGGTAAATGGACAGTCTACGATGTGCAAGGGCACCTCATTGCGTTAGAGCTACTTAATGAATCTGATAAAAAAGATGATAAAAAATCAGCTTAGGGTTTAATTTTTCAATCAGGATATAACTTTTCTTAAAATAAGAGATATTACGAAGTTGATCATTTTTACAGGGCGGACAACCTCCTTAATAAAAACGTCCGCCCAAATCCTTAAAATTAAAAAATACACCGTAAAAATAAATAAACCAAGCCATAAAAGAAAAGAGGAACAAAACATGAAAAACAAATACTTATTCGATGCTAACAAAGAAACGTTATTGAAAAACACTGAATTAAATACCGCAGAAGCCAAGAAAATACCAGAATCTCAGTTGCACACCTACAGCGAAGCCTTGACAATGTACCAGAAGATCATGGATCAGCGGAAAGACACGGCAGAATATGAGAAGATGCTTAATGAATTCATTATGAATCTATACGAAACCAAGGATAATTCGGACTTACACCCAGAAATCAAGAAGATGTATAGAAAACTATATCATGCGGTAGCGTACCAGGAAGATGGGATCATAAAGATGAATGATAGTGCTGAGGTTATCAAGCAGATTTACAGTGATCTTGCCACGATCTTTGGATATACAGAAACTGAGGCGGAAGCATTAAAGGAGAGATTGGCGTAAAAATAAAGGCGTACAAGAGATACAGAATCTTTGCTACGTCTTTTTTTGTTTATTGCAAAAAGGCAGCAGTTGTGTTAACATAAATCTATCAAAATAAAATATAAACTAATTTTAAAATACACTTTGTAAAAAATCAAGAAAGGGGCTATGATAAATGATAAAGCAGATAATTTCCAATACATTAACCAGAAAAGCAGCCGCAGAATCTCAAGAATTAATCCGCCTGAGATGGCAAAAGGCAATGTTGGAACGTGCGATCGCAGAAAAGAAGAAGCTGAAAGAGGTCGAAATGATGAAATAAGATGCCATATGCACGTACCAGAGGTCAAAAATTTTTCCGAATCGAAGCGACATTTAGAAATCCAGTATTTTTGAGGGGTCCGAAATCCCTTGATTTTACTGGATTTTTTGCGTTTTATGTTTTTTCCAATATCTCAAAATTCCCAAAATTATCGTTAAAAAATCCTTATTTTCCTACACTTTGTCGAAACACGTTTTTGTTTTGCTTTATTTCACTCAATAATTTTATATTTCCTACTAAATTACTAGGTTTTATCGTTTTTGACGACTGCACGTTTTTGAAATGTTACAATATTTTCCAATGTCAAAAAGTCTGCAATTTACTTATGTTTTTGATGATTTAGAAAATTCCATCGACGACGTCTCCGAAGCACTGTTTTTTGGCGTGAGTGCCACTGGCAAGGACATTAATGTCTCTAGCATGATAATTTCCATCTGAAAGTGTCCTATGAGTAGGGTGCGAGCCATAAAATGAAAAAAGTCCTAAAAGTTGCGATCAATGGCTTGATTTTTACAAGGTACCATGCTATAATAAAATCAGTAAAAAGTAACAGTAGTTACCTATGGGACAATATGGAAAAGAAAGGAAATGATAATCATGGCATTATACAGTTATCTCAGAGTATCCACGAAGCACCAGAAGATAGATCGACAGTTAACCAACGTTATCGGTGCCTATCCTGGGATGAAAGATCATCAAGAAAGAATCTACAAAGATAGGTTTACAGGTACTACAACCGACCGACCAAACTGGAACAAATTATATAAAATCGTTGTATCTCATGCAAGATCCGAAGAATATAAAGAACATGATCGAATTGTATTCGATGAAGTAAGTAGAATGGCAAGAAACGCAGAAGAGGGCTTTGCACTCTACAAAGAATTGTTTTTGTTGGGAGTCGATCTTGAATTCTTGAAAGAGCATCATATAGATACAGACAGTTATCGAAAAGCAATGCAAGGAATCATCAATGTACAGATTGCCACAGGAGATGAATCAGCCGACAAAATGATAAACACAATCATGGGAGCAATCAATGAATTCATCCTTAACAAGGTTGAACAAGACATTTATAGAGCATTTGAACAGGCAGAGCATGAAGTTAACTTGCTGCATGATCGTATTCATGAGGGCATGAGAGATGCCAAGGCAAGAGGGGCAAGGATTGGAACACCAAAAGGAACAAAACTAACAACCAAGAAATCGAAAGCAGCCAAGGAAATTATCTTAAAGCATAACAAGGCGTTCGGTGGAACATTAACCGATAAGGAAACATGGACACTCGCAAGGATATGTAAAACATCTTATTATAAGTACAAGCAAGAACTACAAGCAGAAATGCAGAAAAAAGAAGCCTCATAAATTGGGGCTTTTTCTTTTTATCTATATATAATAAAAAAGCAGCACCCTACCACAGATACTGCTTTTTTTGAGGTAATTGAGGCGTTTTGCCCCATCAACTAACTTCTCTATTATAAACGATTGTTTCGTTGTTTTCAATTTAATCTTGCTTGATCTTCTCTTCAAGTGTCTGGCAAATGAAGTCATTCATTGATTTGTATTGATCTGAATGATCTGCAACGTATGTTTCTATGGCTTCTTTTAGTTCGCCAGACATACGAAGTCTTACACTCTTTCTTGCTTTCGCCATTGCCTGATCGTATTCTTCTTGCGTTATACCATTATCTATATACTTCTCTAAGCCCTCTCCAGTATACTTTGCATCTGCGAGCAGTTTTGATTTGTATACATTACCTTGTTTCTTGTTTGGATCCGCTTTCTTTGGCATGGCTGCACCTCTCTTCTCTTATCACAAGAAAGAATGATTGAATCAGATCAAGCATCACACAGAAGAGTTAAATGCCTGACCTGATCGAAGCGTTAACGCTTCTTAAGATATACACTGCCAATGTATGTACTTAATTCGATCATCCTTTTATGTTATCTATTATTCGTTTAATTAGTTTTTAGTTTGTGTGTTTATAGCCATGCAATGAAGCAACGACTACAGTTCAATTATACATGGAACCAAGTCGCTATGCAAGTCTGCATATGCTTTGGCTTCTGCGTAAGAATTGAAATTGCGTTCATCTGCGATCGTTGTCTCGAATACATCACATCTTAAGAGAACAACCTTGATAAATGGAATATCGACTAACATTTATAACACCTCTTTTCTATGTATGTTAGTTATTTATTTGATACAAGTACCAAGGACTTATGTAGCCCTCAGCACTGTATTGTCTTAATTATTGTTGCTATTTGCAAGTGAATCTCATGTTGCTTGTTTGTGTAGTGTATTCGTCATAAATGTCTGCGAAATCCTTTTTAAATGCGGTAGAATTGAATCTTTTTGAGATTACTTCTCTATATGTTATCTTGCCCTCATCTGTCAAGATTTCATCAAGTTCGTTTTCATCGAGCCACTCGATTGCCTCTTCTTTTAATTCATTGATTTGTTTTTTTAATTCGTCTTGCATTGCCTGGTATTCTTTGATTTCTTTGATTACATCTTTGATATTTGTTGTTGTGTTAGTTGTTTTACTCATGATAATTACCTCTTTTCGTTTGATTTATTAATGTGGTAGGTAAGTTAAGTTGTTATCTCTTAACTTGTTTATAGTATAACATGGTACCATGTATAAGTCAATAGTTTTTTGAAATTATTTTAAGTTTTTTATAACCTTATTTTATTACTATAATAAAGTATAAATAATATTAAAAATACACTTGCAGTTTACGTGGTACCATGTTATAATAAAGACAGTTAAAGAAGAAATGATTTAACTACTACCACATAAACAATTTAATATAGAAAGAACGAGGTAATTAAAATGAAACAACTAACAAACTACCAAAGAGTCAGCAACTATCTTGTTAAGGTTTTTAAAGCGGTAAATGAAGAATACTTCGAGAATGAACTTGAGATACCTACCATAACAATTCAGTCAACCGTTGGAGCGTATGGACATGTAAGCGTCATCCACGTTATGGATGGACATTGACAGAACCCACAGAAGAAACACTTGACTTTTGTATCTCACATGATTTTGAAGATATTTTAATTTTTAGAAAATCTTTTGGAAGTATCGCACCAGTTGGCGGATCAAAAAGCGGAAACGGAGCAGAAGCACCAAAGAAGATAAGAAAGCCAAGTAGCACACGAAAATATATATGTCCTTGCTGCGGTAACAGCTTCAGAGCAACGAAAAATATCAACGTGTTATGCATGGACTGTAACGTACAGTTTGTATTAGCCGAATAGTTTCCCCACTTGTGAGGAAAGAAAAGAGGTATCCCCATCAAGTCGGGGAACTTCTTTTTTTGTTGTACTTATAAAAGGGGGCTATATTACATTTTCGATTATTGGAAAAGCGAAGAAAACGCTTCAACGTGATACACGCACATGAGGACCCTATTTTTCAATACCGACTCGACACAGCATTATTATCATGTTATAATGGCATTAAAGAAACAATATTATAACAATAAAATAACCTTATAAAAATACGATAAAAAGGAGAGTGAAAACATGGCAATTACAATCTCAATTGCTTTGCAAAAGGGCGGAGTCGGAAAAACAACAACAGCCCTTGCATTAGCAAGTACGTTAGGCTTTAAGAAGAAAAAAGTCTTGTTGATCGACATGGATGGACAGCGTGACAGCACATACGCCAGTGGAATTGATACGCCAGAAAAGAGCATAACGGACGTACTGGGCGAAACGTGTACGGTACCAGAAGCCACGATTAAATGCAAATACTATGATCTACTGGGTGCAGATGAGTTTTTACCGAACGTCGAACTATCAAACGATGTCGAAAGCACCCTTTTAAAAACTGTATTAAAACCTTATAAAAACCTTTATGATTATATCATCATTGATACACCGCCAGCGTTAGGTAATCTCAGTTACATGAGCCTTGTTGCGAGTGATTATGTAGTGATCCCAACGGAGCCACGTCCGTTTGCGTTAAAAGGATTAGGAACGTTGAATAACACAATCCAGAGTATAAAAGAATCATTGAATCCTGATTTACGGGTATTAGGAATCTTGTTAATTAAGTACCATAATCGAACAATCTTAAATAGGGATATAAAGGACATGATCGAGGATACAGCACATGCCATGAATACATCTGTATTTAATGCTACGATCAGAGAGGGCGTGGCAGTACCAGAAGCGGAAACTGTGAGAGTACCATTGATCGATTATGCAAAAAGCAGTAAGCCGAACATTGACTATAAAGCATTTACCACTGAATTATTGAAGAAAGTAGAGGGATAGACTTATGACAAAAAAGGGATTTAAAAACCAAAATCCAAATGATCGAATTGCTGAAAGAACTGCGACAGAAGAAACAAAAACACCTGAACCAAGCAAAGAAACTGAAAAGGCAGCAGTCGAAGATACAGCACTACCAAAAAAAGAACCAGGAAAGCGAGGCAGACCGAAAGTATCTAATAAAAAGAAACAATATACCTTAACAATGAATCCTGATCTCTACAAGACATTATCAGAATTAGCAAAAGAAAATTACAAGAGTTTTTCGCAATTAGTCACAGATGCTTGTATTGAGTACATAAAAAAGCAGTAGTTATTTACTATTTTAAAAGTGATATTTTAACTTTTTTATAACATTATTTTATTATTACTTTATTTAAATACTTAATCATTAAAAATAGTATTGAAAAAAAAAGAGAGATTATGCTATTATAAAAATGTAACTGGATACATGTATGGAATGTATTCACTAACCTTAAATAGTTATAGGACGAAAGGAGAACCATTATGAATCTTAATCAGAAAAACTCTGGAATACACAGCCTTGGAAAATTAAATTTAGAAATATACAGTTGTATTACTACAGATTTTATTACTGATGAGGTAATTATTACCGAAGAACAATTATCACATATTCGTGAAAAACATCCTGAAGCATATCAAGATACATTACTTTATGTAAAAGATGTTTTAGACGATCCTGATTACATATTTAAAGATAAAAAAGAAAACTCTGGAATAGTTGTAAAGAAAATTATAAACGAAGAAGAACATTCATTATTAGTAATTAAAATTATAACTTCTAAAGATAATAAAGATTACAAAAATTCAGTAATTACTGGATGGAAAATAACAGAAAAAAGACTGAATAACTATATAAGAAACAAAAATATTATTTACAAAAAAGAATAATTACGTTATAATATACATAGGATAAAGACTGAAAAGAAGTTATTTGAGGTGGTAAAATTCGTTGCAACCACGCACCCTATGGGTTAAAAGAGATGTAGGAGAGGCGACGCCTACCAAATAACTTCTTTTTTTATTGCAAATTTATATTAAAATAATAGTTTTATCTCCTCTTTTTTGGAGATTACATAAATCAGAAGAAGCAAGAAATCCTTTATTTGTAAGGGTTTTTTGCTATTTTTTTACCGTTTTTATAGCATTATTTTAACTTTACATAAAACTGAAATTTTATCACATATCACGAAAATGCAGTAAATACAAGGGTTTTCGTACATTCGTGTGCTGTATTTTTGTGTTTTATTTGCCCAGGGGAGCAGTTGGCGGTGCCTGATCGAGTACCAGATAATGGAGCAGTTGCAAATACAATATGTCATGATTGCTTAGTTTTGTAGCATGAAATTAAACTAAAAATGCACTTTGATTATGTAGGCGGAGAATTTGTTGCTTAAAAAATAAAAATGGATTTATGATCTGTAGAGTGCGATTTTTTATAGGGCTGAATGAGAGTTTTAGGGTATGGCATATCATGCTATACCCTATAGCACCACGTACCATACCCTATGGCATATCGTGCTA
>OLPI01003348.1_pt1 | contig 11474 bp, 6 predicted proteins | sample 1672361 | NCBI WGS metagenome assembly OLPI01 (sample SAMEA3136675, study PRJEB25190) | human gut metagenome
CCTGGCGCCACCGCGCCCAGCGCGCAGCAGGCGATGCATCCGCTGCACTCGTGCGCTTCTTGGCCTTCTTCGAAGACTTCTTCCCCTTTTCCGTGCTGGTCTTAGGAGCCTCTTCGACCACCTTAGGAGCAGGCTCTTCGGGTGTTGGCACCGGCGGGATATCCTCGATCGCATCGGATAGGTGCTGATCAGGAGCAAGTTCACCGCGCAGCCCACTCGGGCGAGGATCGTAGTAGAAGTGCTGCTCATCGTATGTCACATGCCAGAGCACAAGTCCTTCAGCAGGCGCGTTCTGCCCTGCTGCCTGTCGGTTGCGCGCCGCGAGCACCTCGCCCACCCACTCGGGCGTGCGTTTCCCGCGACCAACCAACACGAGTGTGCCCACCATCGTGCGCACCATAGAATGCAAGAATGCGTTCCCGATGACCGTGATAACGATGAAGTTCGAATTCCAGATCTGCTCTTGCTTGAACGAAATATCGGCAACATAGCGATGCGTAGGTTTATCCTTCGCTGAAACCGCCATGCAGAAGCTCTTGAAATCGTGCTCGCCCAGCAGATGCGTAGAAGCCTGCTTCATCGCCTCGACATCGAGCGGCTTGCCCAGATGCCAGCAGAACTTCTCCATGAGCAGGGGCGCAGCCACATCGGTGCAGATGTAGTAGCGGTATTCGCGCATAACAGCCGAGAACCGTGCCGAAAAATCCTCTGGCATGGGGCGCACTGAGCGAAACGAGATCTCCTCATGCGTAAGTGCGTTGAGTGATTTCAAAAGCGAATCAGGCTTGCGGCGAAACCATTCATCAGGGAGCAGATCGAAGCTGATCACCTGGCAAAGCGCATGAACGCCAGCGTCGGTCCTGCCAGCGCATGTGGTATCGATGCGCCGACGAAACAGCAGCTCAAGGGCATCTTCGATATTTCCCTGAACCGTAAGCTGCCCATTCTGCCGCGCGAAGCCAGAAAAGGGCTCTCCGTTGTATGAAAACCACGCTGCGACCCTCATGAACGTCGCCCCGTTCTGTGGTTGTGCCTGCCTGCCATGATGCGCCTCTACGATGCTTTCCAGATCTCGCGTCCAAACAGATCGTGTAAGTCTGCCTTGAGCATATGATCACGCGCATTGATGGTGAGCGGCAACTCTGCACGCATGCGGCTGCCGTCAGTCTGTGCCACGAAGAGAACGATCGGATCGTTGCCGGGATGGGTCTTCAAGATATCCAGCAGACGCGAAGAAGAAAGTGCATTCAGCTCGTTGGATTGCACCTGCAGCTCCATGCACACCGGCTTCACGTTCTGCTGCTCTTCGGTAAGTTCAAGCTTTTCGATCTCGTAGCCGATAAGCTGCTTCGCGCGGTCGCTCACCTCGAACTTGCCGCGTACGGTTACCACCGCATCTTCCTCGAGCACACTGGAGACCTTCTCGTAGTCGAAGCAGATGCACTCGATGCTGCCCGCCAGATCTTCCAGATTGAAAGTGGCCATGAGGGTGTTGCGCTTCGTGCGCTTCACGTTCACGTCGGAGACCATGCCCGCACATTTGATGTTCTTGATGCTCTCTTCGCGCTCGTTCAACTCCGTCATCGAGTATTTGTTCGTGCGCGAAAGATAGTTCTCGTACGGGCTTAACGGATGATCGGAGACATACATCTTCAGGATCTCCTTTTCGAAGGTGAGCTTCGTGCGCTTATCCCATTCCACCCCATCGGGCTCGGGGATGTCCTCAACGAAGCCCGCATCCGGATCGTCCGCGAACATGTCGAACATACTCACCTGACCAGCGGATTTATCCTTCTGGCGCTTGGCTGCATCGTCGAGCAACGATGTTTCATCCACGAAATACATGAGCTGCTTGCGCGTGTAGCCGGTCGAATCGAACGCACCGGACTTGATGAGCGCTTCAAGCGTCTTGCGGTTATAGCATGAAGAATCCACGCGGTTCACGAAATCGTGAAGCGAAGTGAACGGACCGTTAGCCTCGCGCTCCGCGATGATGGCCTGCACCACCTTCTCGCCCACGCCACGCACGCCAGCAAGACCGAAGCGGATGCCGCCATCGACCGGCGTGAATTCCAAACTCGAAGAGTTGATATCGGGCGGAAGCACGGGGGTGCCATTGTGGTTCGCGCTGGCGATGTAGCGGATGAGCTTATCGTTGCTGCCCATGTAGCTGGTAAGCACCGCTGCCATGAATTCGTTCGGATAGTGCGCTTTCAGGTAAGCCGTGCGCATGACCAAGATGGCGTATGCCGCGGAATGCGACTTATTGAACGCATACTTCGCGAACTTCTCTGCGTCTTGCCAGATCTGCTGGGCCACTTCGAGCGAATAGCCATTCTCGACCGCGCCTGAGTCCCAGTCGGCCTGAAGGCCACGCATCACGTCGAGCTTCTTCTTGCCCATCGCCTTACGCAGCTTGTCGGATTTGCCTGCCGAAAAACCGCTCATGACCATGGAGATCTGCATGATCTGCTCCTGGTAGACCATGGTGCCATGGGTCTCTTCCAGGATGCCGCGTAGGCGGTCGTCGTAATAGTGGACCGCTTCGGGGTTCTTCGCCGCCTTGATGTAGTCTTCGACCATGCCCGACTCGAGCGGACCGGGGCGATTGAGCGCGATAGATGCGACAACATCCGAGAACTGCTTCGGAGGGAGACGCTTGAACAGGCTCACATAGAGCGCGCCTTCCACCTGGAAAAGGCCGTCCATGTTGCCCGATTGCATGAGCTCGAAAGCTTTTTCATCGTCGGTGGGGATCTCTTCAGGAACGATCTTCGTGCCGTAGCGCTCTTCGATGTTGCGGCAAGCGATCGAAAGCACGTCGAGCGTACGAAGACCGAGGAAGTCCATCTTGAGAAGGCCCAGGTCGGGCGTGTAGTGACCATCGTATTGGGTGATGATGCCGCCGCCCTTGGTGTCGCGCTTCATAGGCACGTGATCGGCCATGGGGTCGCGGCAGATGATGGTCGCGCAGGCATGCACACCTTCGCCGCGCACGTGGCCTTCGATAGATTTCGCCGCATCGATCACCGCGTGCACATCGGGTTCGTCTTCGTAGGCCTTAGCCAGATCGGGATTGGTTTCGAGCGCTTGGTCGATCGTGATGCCGAGTTCGTTGCCGATCATCTTGCAGATGCGGTCGCCCGTGCTGTAAGGATAGTCGAGCACGCGCGCAGCATCGCGCACGGCGTTCTTTGCCTGGAGCGTGCCGAAGGTGATCACCTGGGAGACGTGGTCCTCGCCGTAGACGTCCTTGATGTGGTTGATGACCTCTTCGCGGCGGCCCTGCTCGAAGTCGACGTCGATATCGGGCATCTCCACGCGCTCGGGCGAGAGGAATCGCTCGAACATGAGGCCGTTGGGCAGCGGATCGAGGTCGGTGATGCCCATGGCGTATGCCACGATCGCACCTGCCGCCGAGCCACGGCCCGGGCCAACACCGATGCCCTGGCTGCGCGCCCATTCGATGTATTCCTGCACGATCAGGAAGTACGCCGGGAAGCCCTGATCGATGATGACCTGCATCTCGTAGTCGGCCTGCTTCTGCACATGCTTGGGAACGGGGTCGCCGTAGCGCTTGACCAGGCCTTCCTGCACGCGCTTGCGGAACCACGATTCCTCGGTCTCCCCTTCGGGCAGCGGGAACTTCGGCAAAATGGGGTCGCGCTCGAGCTCGACGTTGCATTTCTCGGCCACTTCGATGGTGTTATCGCAGGCCTCGGGGAAATCTTTGAGCGCAGCGCGCATTTCCTCTTCGGTCTTCATGTAGAACTGGTCGTTAGGGAACTTGAAGCGCTTTTCCTGGTTGATGGTCTGGTTGGTGCCGATGCACAGCATCACGTCCTGCGCCTGCGCATCCTCTTGCACGAGGTAGTGGAAGTCGTTCGTTGCGATGGTCTTGAGCCCTAGGTGGTTCGCAATTTCCGTGAGCTGTTGATTGAGCTCGCGCTGCGTCTTGCCCGCATCGGAGGTGATACCCTGATCCTGCAGCTCGATGTAGAAATCTCCTGGCTCATAGAGCGCGGAGAGCTTCTTCGCCCATTCGATAGCCTCGTCGATCTTGCCCGCGTCCACACAGCGCGGGATGATGCCCGCGATACAGGCGCTCGTAGCGATCACGCCTTCGGAATACTTCTCGAGCATCTCGAAGGTCGTGCGCGGGCGATAGTAGAAATTGTCCACGTGCGATTCGCTCACGAGCTTCACGATGTTGTGATAGCCCGTGTTGTTCTTCGCCAGCAGGATCATATGATGGAGCTTCTGCTTGCCCTCTTTCTTGAGCGAAGAATCGGTGGTGAAGTAGATCTCGCAGCCGAAGATGGGCTTCACCCACGTGCCCGTTTCCGCCTTCACCTTGTCGCATGCGTCTGCCAACTCTGGCACACCCGACATAACGCCATGGTCCGTAATGGCCACCGCCGGCATACCCAGATCAGCCGCGCGCTTCACCATGTCGTAGACTTTGGTGGCACCATCGAGCAGCGAGTATTCCGTATGGTTATGAAGGTGGACAAAAGCCATGAGCAACATCCTTCTATCGTGCGTGCGAAAGCTTGTTCTTCACCGCAAGATCATGTGGAGAACAATGCGGAAATCGAGGCGTTCAAGGACTTTCATTGTGCCATCTTCAGCCGTGACTTGCTAGGGCAAAATGGGCGGTTTCGCATCGAAATCACGAACGGTTCGGGTTTCGAGGTGGAAGGAAGTCGTTTTCGAATCTCCATAACCCCAGTTCGGCTGTATACAAGATGTTGTGTTTTCCCAGGTTACAAATTGGATTTCGCCACAAAATATTGGTTTTTTCGGTTTACACCAAATTGCGCATGGAGTAGCATGAGAGAGGTAAGGTAATTGATACTAAGTTAGTAACAATTACAGGAGCACCAGCAGTACCGAATAAGGTTATGAATAACGGAGGGGGTATTATGACCACGCTTGAAGCACCTGCATTCGCAGCACAAAACACAACATGGGATGCTAAAGCAAATCAAAACCACGGAGCCGCAGAAGAAACACAGAAGCACTCGCACCAGCCTGCCGCTTCATCCGAACATAAGCATATGCAAAATGTTTCGGTTTCTATCTCTTATTCTTCGCCTGACGACTTCCGCGTCACTAACGAAGAGATCGAACAGTACATCGCTCGAGGTCGCGAACTTGAGCCGAGCAAAGATCTTGCCTGGATCGATCTTGCCGTTGAAGCGGAAGATGTCGCAATTCACTATGGGTACCACGCTCAGCCGTTCGAGCGCATCCGCCGCATCACCGGCTACCTGGTTGGCACCCTCGATCGCTTCAACGACGCGAAGCGCGCCGAAGAGCACGATCGCGTGAAGCACGACATCCCGTGCACCTGTCGCTAAATACGCTGCCTTGCCTAAAGAAAAGCCGCTCGCCTCTTGTTGGGTGAGCGGCTTTTTGTTTTAGGTGACAAACTACCCGGTCGTTCGACACCTTACGCTTTTACGATGCGGGCGCCTTGCGGCGTATCTTCGATGCGGAAACCGAGCTCGGCAAGTCCATCACGGATCGCATCGGCAACCGCGTAGTTCTTGTTAGCGCGCGCGTTGGCACGGGCATCGAGCAACGCTGCCATCGCTGCTTTCACCGTTGCAGGATCCGCCCCATCGCCTGGCGCGAAGCCAGCGAACTCCATCGCAAGCACCATTACCTCAGCGGCGCTCTCCTCATCATCGAGCACCGTTGCGCCCACTTCGGCTGCATCGTTCATCTCGATCGAGATGCCGAGCACATCCATGAGCTCGACCACTGCCTGTGCAGCCTTCTCGAACGTCTGAACATCTGCTTCTGTTACAGAAGCGCTTTGCTGGACATCATTCAAGAGCGTGTTCGCATCGCTCACGAAGCTGAAGATGGCTCCGAGTGCGGCAGCGGTATTGAAATCGTCGTCCATTGCTTCAGTGAACGAATCTTTCATGTCCGCAATGAGCGTTGCGACCGCGATCGAAGTTGCAAGCGAGCCCGCATGAGCATCAGAGGCATCGGGCGTATGGCCGCCTCCCGCCTTCGCCTGCGACTGCTGCGCTGAACGCGCGAGCCAAAGCGCATTCGTGACGAAATTCTCCAAGCGCTCGAGCGCTGCCGCCGATTCCTGCAGGCGCGCATCCGAGAAGTCAAGCGGGCTGCGGTAGTGCGTTTGCAGCATGAGCATGCGGAGCACAGCCGGATCGGTGGTCTCTAAGATATCGCGCAACAGCAAGAAATTGCCGAGCGATTTGCTCATCTTCTCGGAGTTGATCTGGAGCATGCCTCCATGCATCCAGTAGTTCGCGAATGTGGTGTCGAACGCCGCTTCAGACTGCGCGCGCTCATTCTCGTGGTGCGGGAAGCACAGATCCGCGCCGCCGCCATGGATGTCAAAGGGCAGATGGAGATACTTCTCGGACATGGCCGAGCACTCGATGTGCCAACCGGGACGGCCTTCGCCCCACGGAGAAGGCCAGCTCGGCTCGCCTGGCTTCGCCGTCTTCCAGAGCGCGAAATCGAGCGGATCGCGCTTGCGATCTTCCAAGCCTTGGCCATCGGCGCGCAGTTCACGGTGGCCCGATTCCATCTCGTCCACATTGCGGTTCGAGAGTTCGCCATACGCCGAATAGGAACGCACGGCGAAGTACACATCGCCATCAACCTCATACGCATGGCCTTTGTCGATCAGGCGCTGCACGAGCTTGATCATCGTGTCGATCTCTTCGGTAGCCTTCGGGCGAATATCGGGGTCTTGCACGCCGGCTGCATGCATGTCAGCGATGAAGGCATCAGTACATTCTTCAGCGACCTCGGCAGCCGTTCGGCCTTCCTCGAGCGCCTTGTTGATGATCTTGTCGTCCACGTCGGTCACGTTCTGCACGAAAGTAACTTCGAACCCACGCCATGTGAGGTAGCGACGGATGGTGTCGAACGAGATGAACGTGCGCGCATTGCCGATATGGATGTAGTTATACACGGTCGGGCCGCACACATACATGCCCACTTTGCCCTCGTTCACGGGAACGAACTCGCGCTTGGTGCGCGTTTTGGTGTCGTAGATCTTGATCATGGTATTCCTATCTTGATGGTATCGGTGGTACTGGTCGTGATGATTGGCTTCAACAGAGCTCATCGTCAGCTTCGATGATGAGCGCGGCATGAAGCGTTATTGGTCTTGATCGATCTGATCGGCTTCTTGCTGTGCCGCACGCTCCGCCTGCTTGTCGAGCGCTTGCTGTTTCACCGCGAATGCCTCGAGCTCATCGACACGCTTGTAGAGGTTGCGGATCGCACGTTCCACGGGATCAGGCAGATCTTCGAGGCGTTCACCCTGACAATCCCCGTTGTTGAGGAAGTAATCCTTATGATCAGCGCGAATGGGAGGCAGCGTTGCTTCTCGCTGAGCATCAGGTGAACTTACGCTTGGCTCTTCAGCAGGAGAAGATGGGATCTTCGCCGCCGCTGCTTTCTGCAGGTCGATCTCCTTGTCCTTCGCTGCGCTCTTTGATGTTGAGACGCCATCGCGCACAACAATATGGCCTGGCACGCCTACCACGGTGCAGTTCGGCGGTACATCCTTCACCACTACCGAGCCACCGCCGATCTTCGAGTTATCGCCGATGGTGATCGAGCCGAGCACCGCAGCGCCCACGCCCACCATCACGTTGTTGCCAAGGGTCGGGTGGCGCTTGCCGGTTTCCTTGCCGGTACCGCCCAGCGTGACATTCTGGTAGAGCACGCAATCATCGCCGATGATGGTGGTCTCGCCGATGATCACGCCCATCGCATGGTCGATGAAGAAACGGCGGCCGATCTGTGCGCCCGGGTGGATCTCAACACCCGTCCAAAAACGTGCGCACTGCGAAAGATAACGCGCCAGTCCGCGCAGGCCCTTCTTCCAGAGCCAGTGGTTGATCACATGCGCCCAGCGTGCTTGAAGGCCAGGATAGGTGAGCCATATGAGGAATTTCGAAGGCGCCGCCGGATCGGTTGCCTGAACGGTGCGAATGTCTTCTGCCATTGTTGAGAATATATTCATGGGATTCAATCCTTCTTGTCTTGCGAAATAGTACCATGTTTAGCTTGCATGGTGCGGGTGACGTTAAGAGCGTTACTCAGAAGCGAGATGGGCAGGTTGTGTAGGACGAACATGCTTAAGCAAAAACGGCCATCCTACACAGGCTCGCCTCATAGCGTCGCGCCCTCGAACTAACTTTTGCGAAGACGATGATCGCAAAAGTGGATTTCTCGGAGCGCTTTGGCTCGATGTCGGCTCGTCCTGTATAGGACAGCCGTTTAGAGCCTCAGATGCCCTAACAACATCGACAGACAAGAGCGACGGCCTCGGCCGAGATGCCTTCTTCGCGGCCTTCGAAGCCGAGACGTTCGGTGGTGGTGGCTTTTACGCCGATATTATCCGTTGCGATGCCACACGCGCGCGCAATGTTCTCGCGCATCGCCTCGCGATACGGAGAAAGCTTCGGTGCTTGCGCAGCGATGACGCAATCGATATCGAGGATCTCGAAGCCTTCTTCACGAAGCAAGTTCGCAGCTGCCTCGAGCAATTTGAGCGAATCGGCATCTTTATAGGCTGGATCGGTGTCGGGGAAATGCTTGCCGATATCCCCCAGGCGCGCAGCACCCAAAAGAGCATCGGCTATTGCATGGAGCAGCACATCGGCATCCGAATGGCCATCGAGGCCTTGGTGATGCGGAATATCCACTCCACCCAAGATAAGCTTGCGGTTGGGGGCAAAGGCGTGAACGTCCATACCGAGCCCCACGCGCAGCTTGCGCAGCGCAGTCATCTCGGGGCTGGAGTTGGGAATGTTCGTCATGTCAGGAGCGTTCATATTCATCAGCGACACCTACTCGACACCTTCGCGCAGCGCCTGGCGCACCGCCGCTGAGATGATGAGATAGTCTTCGGGCACCGTGAGCTTGATGTTGTCGCGCTTGCCTTCGACCACCATCACGCGACCGCCCAAACGTTCGATGAGCGATGAATCATCCGTGCCCACGAAGCCATCGGAAAGCGCCGCCGCATGCGCACGACGATAGATGCCCGCACGGAAGATCTGTGGGGTTTGCGCGTTCCAAAACACCGAACGATCGGGCGTTCCTTGGATGATGCCGTTCTCGACGATCTTGAGCGTGTCGATGGAAGGATGGCCGACCACTGCGCCATCGCAATCGATGTTGCCCTTGAGTACGCTGATCGTATGATCGACCAATTCGCGCGAAATGAGTGGACGCGCGCCGTCGTGCAGCATGACGTACTCGAAGTCATCTGGCACGAGCTCCAAACCAGCAAACGCCGACTCCTGACGCGTGGCGCCTGCAGGGGCCATGACGATAGGGGTGGCAAACGGAAAAGGATCGATCGCTTTCAAGAGGTATTCGCTCGTACGCTCTTCGGGGCAAACGACCACGATAAGCCCCACATCGCCCACACTGTCGAACACTTCAGCTGAACGCGTGAGAATAGGCTTGCCTGCGATCTCAACGAGCTGCTTGCCACCTTCGTGACCGAATCGCTCGCCGCTCGCCAAGATGATGACCGCGGTCTGCGCGCCTTCATTCACCTTGCCCTGCAACTGCATCTGCTCGCGCAAGGAGCCGAAAGTGTCATCGTCGCGCATCTTGCTCAAGATGCCGTTGAGAGCCGAAGGGGCGAAGATGGGATCGATCGTTTGCTCTGGCATAGAGAACCTCTTATCAAGAAAGCTGCCTTATGCAGCAATAATTCAACAAAACTGATTTTACTGCATAAACACTCTTCATTGAAGCAAACGAATGATCCCATAGGGAAAAGAAAGAGGCTTGCCCGCAAGGACAAGCCTCTTGTCAGCGTTCTTGAACGACTGGATTAGTCGGCAGCGGAATCTCCTGATGAGTCTCCGCGACCTGAGCCGCTGTAGGTGAGCCCTGCGCGCCCAAGATCGTAGTTGCTCAAGATGAGCTCCGCTTCTTGCGCGATGGTATCACGCTTGCGCGGCGCCGGGATCGAGCCCGTACCCTGGTTGAACACGAGCTTCTCGTCCTCCACATCGACATCGATGACCGAGCCACTCGTCCATTTGCCTTCCAGGATCTGCTCGGAGATCGGATCCTCGAGCAGGCGCTGGATCGCGCGACGCAACGGACGGGCACCGAAGGAAAGATCGGTCCCTTCCTTGGCAATGAGACGATTCGCAGCATCGGACATATTGATGGTCATGTTCTGCTCGATCAGACGATCGCGAAGATCGGCCACCATGAGGTTCACGATCTCGACGATCTCGTCTTCCGTGAGCGACTTGAACACGATGATCTCATCGATACGGTTCAAGAACTCAGGACGGAACAAGCGCTTGACCTCGCTCATGACGCGGGTCTTGATCTCATCATCGTTAAGGCCGGTTGCTCCGCTGGAAGAGAATCCGAGCGGTGCCGTGGTGGTGATCTCACGTGCGCCCACATTCGAGGTCATGATGATGACCGTATTGCGGAAGTCGACCATGCGTCCTTGCGCATCGGTCAAGCGACCTTCCTCCAAGATCTGGAGCAAGATGTTGAACACATCGGGATGCGCTTTCTCGATCTCGTCGAAGAGCACGACCGAATACGGGCGCTGACGCACCGCAGTGGTAAGTTGACCACCCTCGTCATAGCCTACGTATCCTGGAGGCGAACCGATCAGACGCGACACCGTGTGCTTCTCCATATATTCCGACATATCGAAGGAAATGAGCGCATCTTGCGAATTGAACAGGAACTCTGCAAGCGTTTTCGAGAGCTCGGTCTTGCCCACGCCTGAAGGGCCGAGGAAGATGAACGAACCTGCCGGGCGCTTTGGATCCTTGAGCCCGGAACGGCTGCGACGAATAGCCTTCGAAAGCGCCGTTACTGCCTCTTCCTGACCGATCACGCGCTCATGCAGCACGGATTCCATGCGCAAAAGCTTTTCGGTCTCAGCTTCGGTGAGGTTGGAAACGGGCACGCCGGTGGTCATCGAAACCACATCAGCGATATCTTCCACGCCGATCTCGTTGACGATCTTCTCCGTCTTGTCTTCCCACTCTACCTGGGCCTTCTTGCGCTCTTCGCGCACCTTTGCCTCGCGGTCGCGCACCTCGGCGGCACGCTCGAAATCCTGATCGGCAATAGCGGCATCCTTTTCCGCGCGCAACGCACGAAGCTTGTCATCGAGATCCTGGATCTCATCGGGCAGCACCATATTGCGAATGCGCATGCGCGCGCCCGCTTCGTCGATCACGTCAATGGCCTTATCGGGCAAGAAGCGATCTTGGATATAGCGATCGGAAAGCGAAACTGCCGCCTGGAGCGCTTCATCAGAGAAATGCACATGATGATGCTCTTCATACTTATCGCGCAAGCCTTCCATGATACGAACGGCCTGCTCTTCATTAGGCTCTTTGACAACGAGCGTTTGGAACCTGCGCTCGAGCGCGGAATCCTTTTCGATGTACTTGCGGTACTCGCTG
>OLPI01003352.1_pt1 | contig 11453 bp, 9 predicted proteins | sample 1672361 | NCBI WGS metagenome assembly OLPI01 (sample SAMEA3136675, study PRJEB25190) | human gut metagenome
GCGAGATTACCACCAGCGTCATCACGCCCAGAACCAGCAAAATCTCCAGACTGTCCATACGGCTCACCCCCCGCATCCGGTCATTGATCCGGTCATCAAAATTAATTCCGAGTTGATCCGCTATCTGTTTCCATGCCAGGAAATGATACCGGTCCGTATGGCAAATGACACCATCCAGATCAAATATTATTCCCTGATAGTTTTTTCTACACATGCAGACTGCCTGCCGTAATCAGTTTGCCTGACTTCCTGTCAAAGAGCAGGATATCCTCTCCACCAACTTCGAATTTCACTTCCTGTCCGATCTTGTAAGCAGTATTGCCGAAGACTACACCGGTCAGCAGGAAATCACCGCTACGAAGCTTGATCGTGGATTCCATGCCGGTAGGCATGGCACCGTAGATCACGCCGTCCAGTCCTGCGCCATCGTGTAATTGCAGGGCTTCGGGACGTACACCGATGACAAAATCCTCGTTGGTGATCACAGGCGCTTCCTGCAATGCATAATCGTCTTCGTTCACCCTTGCAATATGATATTTGAAAACTTCATCTTTATTCGACTTTTCCACAGATTTCTTATCCTGCATCTGCTCTTGGTGATGCGCTGCCTCATCCGCTTCCTTCTTATCACGCTCTGCGAACCATCTCTGCAGATCCAGGTGTTCTTTCGGAACAAACTTTGCCTTTCTACCGTCTAAGATCGTCACATCCAGGCTGCCGTTTTCATTCTGCACACCCTTAGCTTCGATAAAATTAATGGAAGGATTTCCTACGAAATCAGCCACAAACAGGTTGTTGGGTCTGCTGTACACAGTCAACGGTGCTTCATACTGCTGCAACACACCGTTGTTGATCAGGCAGATCTTCGTTGCCAGTGTCATAGCTTCCATCTGGTCATGGGTTACATATACGAAGGTGCTTCCGGTCTCTACATGCAGACGCTGCAGTTCATATCTCATTTCCAGACGGAGTTTCGCGTCCAGGTTAGACAGCGGCTCATCCATGAACAATACCTGGGGTTCCGGTGCCAGTGTTCTGGCAATGGCAACTCTCTGCTGCTGTCCACCGGACAGTTCTGCAGGATAACGATTCATGAACATTCCGATCTTAACGATACGGGATACTCTGCGTACTGCCAGGTCAATCTCTTCCTTGGAATATTTTCTGACCCTGGTTACTACCTTGCCACCGGATACGACTTCGAATTTCTCGTTAAGTTCTTCCCTTTTTTCCTTATGACCTGCCAGGATGCTGTCCAATTTTGCAGTCAGTTCCTGCTTCTTTTGCTTTGCGGCACTTTCTTTGTCTGCTGCCTCATGGAGCTTGTAATTATACAGTTCCTTTGCAGTATAGATAGAAATGGTGTAATTATCGATCAGCTTCAGATAGACCATATCCAGGTCTAACTTTCCCTTTTTATCTCTGCATTCCTCAATGAGTTTTACCAGCTCTCCCGGATTCTCCAGTGCCTTGATCATGCTTTTTAAAGCTTTGGCTTCCTCATCGATCACGGGAAGTTCTTCCTTGATATTTCCCAGTCCGAAGGAGATGTTCTGGTATACCGTCATGTTCGGCCACAGTGCGTAGTTTTGGAACAGAAATCCGACTTTTCTCTTATTTGCGGGAACATTGATCCCCGCTTCACTATCGAATACCACCCGGTCTCCGATCTTGATCTGCCCGCTGATAGGGGTCTCCAGACCGGCGATCATACGTAAGGTAGTGGTCTTACCGCAACCGGAGGGACCAAGCAGAGTGATAAAGGAATTGTCCTCCATATCCAGGCTCAGATCATCTACCGCATAGAATTTTCCCCAACGTTTTGTAACATGTGTTAATTTGATTTCCGGCATAGTTATTTACCTCCGATACCTTCATCCAGGCTGGCCCCGGTCAGTTTATTTACCAAAGTGTTAAAGATCAGGATCGTTACGATCAGGATCAGGTTAATGGCGCTGGAAAATGCATACAGTCCCATCTCATCGAAATAATCCAGTGTCGTGGAGAGGATAAAGCCCTGCGTACATAACAGTAAGAACAGGGACAGCTCTCGCAGACAGGTCATGAACGGAAGCATATATCCGTTGATAATGGAAGACTTCTGGATCGGAATGATAATCCGCAGCATCCGCTTGTACCAGGGAATATCCTGGATGATGGCCGCTTCCTCGATCTCTCCCGACAGCTGCAGCATGGAGTTCAGTGCACTTCTGCTGGCGAAAGGAATGTACTTGATCACGCCTGCGATGATCAACAATGTGTAAGTGTTGAACAGGTTGATCTTGTCATTGGAGAACAGGATGAAGAAAGCTGCGCCCACTGCCAGGGACGGCATCAGGTACGGCAGGAATGCCACACCGTTGACGTAATTCGCCCACTTGCTTCTCCGGTTCTTGGATACTGCATAACCGATCAGGGTGCCGATCGTACCTGCGATCAGAGCACAACATACAGCAACCAACATCGTTCCCTTGAATGCTCTCCAGATCAGCGGATTGTGGAGGATACCGGGCTGTCCGTACAGAGCACCGGCTCCGTTGTTATCCGTCAGCCACCACTTGGTGGTCAGAGCACCGGAATCCATGGTATACAGGAAACTGTAATCTCCCGGATTCGGAAGGAAAGTCTCCAGTGCGAAGGACAGGATCGGGAAAATACTGGTGAAGAAGGTGATGACGATCAGGATGACCGCGATCAGATATTTCCCGACTTTTCCTAAGTTGATCTTGGAGATCTGTCCGGATTTACCGGTAACCGTCGTATAATTTTTACGGCTCTTTAAACTCATCTGGTTCATTAACAGGATCGCCACACCGAAGATCATCATGATGATGGCAAGAATACTGGCTTCCCCGGTATACTTGGAGTTCATGGAGATGTACTTGGTGGACAGAGTGGTCAGTCCCAGATAGTGGGGTACGGGATAACTTCCCATGGCGCTTCCGAATACCAGCAGGATCGTGGATAGAATTGCCGGCTTTACCATAGGCAGTGTGATCCGGAACATGGTCTTCCACTTCGGTGTATCCAGGATTGTCGCTGCTTCCTCCAGATTGGCATCCATGTTGCGGAAGATGCCGCCGATCAGTATGTAGGCAAAGGGGGCGTAATGCAGTCCCAATACCACTGCACTGGGGAACAGCCCCAGGCACCACCATTTTGGCATCGTAATATTAAAAAGAGATGCCAGCAGTCCGTTGGAGGTTCCGGTAACTGCGTTACTGTTAAACACGTTCTGCCATACCACAGCCAGTGTCCACTGCGGCATGATGTAGGGAAAAATAAAAATGGAGCTTAAATATTTTTTACATTTTAAATTAGTTCTCGTAATTAAGAATGCGAACAAACCGCCGAACAAAATGGAGATCAGGCAGGTAAAGACTGCCAGAAGCACGGTATTTAACAGCGGTGTCCACAGATTTGTTCTCGCCAGTTTACTGGTGAACAGATCCACATAATTGGCAACGGAATATCCGCCTGCCTTTCCGGTAAGATGTGCATCGATGGTGCCCGGATGGATCTTGAAGGTATCCTCGACGATTGCCACGATCGGTGCCACTGTGGTAAAGGTAAGTACGATACCAAACAGAAGCAGAATGATATTTTGCGGCTTGGAGAAATACGTCTTGATCTTGTTCAGAACAATCACCATCTTGCTTGTTTTTTTTGCGGCACTCTGATTCATGGTTAACCTCTCTTCCCAATACAAGCTTATGTCCTGTAAAACCATTCATCCCTGCGAATCAGAAAACTGCTACTTACATGCAGGCATGATGTAGCAGATTTTCTGATTCTGACAGGACGAATAGTCACCCTTTTATCTCATATATCACTCAGCAGTATACTTCGGCAACAGCTCGATCCAGCTTCCTACCGTGAAGGATACGGATGCGCAGTACTCAGGATCTTCCAGCACCAATTCGCCATCGGTAGACCACCAGTCGAAGCCTCTGTCATTCTTGCTCTCATATACCACATTACCGTTCTCATCATTACCGCCGGTGCTGTGCTGATAGGTAGCTTCGATTGCCTTTGCCACTTCAGGGTTAGCGGAATAACCGCCCATGTCTTTGCCCCATGCGCTGAAGCCGTCTTCCGTACAGGTCATGTATGCGATGAAAGCACATGCAGTCCAGGGCAGCGGGCTGTTATCGGTAACAAACAGATAATGGCAGTAGCCGTAGCCACCAATTCCCTTATAGCCATCCTGATAAGCGGCAACCTTGATATTGTTCACAGATACACCTGCGGACTCTTCTACGGAGCGCAGCTTACTGTATACTAACAGTCCACACTGATCGGTAGCGGAATCGGATACCAGCGTATTACAGATAGGTCCATCATCGGTCTGGGCATTGTAGCTGCCTACCCAGAGTTTGATCCATGCCAGGGCATATTTTCCATCGGCGCCTAAGCCTAAATCATTTGCTTCGGATTCCATCTCATCAATCGTGGGCTGGAAGTAAGCCTGCTCATCAGCGGGTAATGCATTAAAGGCATCCTTTAACATGGCTGCATATTTGTCTTCGGTCAGCATGTACAGGAAGTTCTTACCTACAACTTCAGAATCAATATCCATGAACAGTGCATGGGTATCTTCTGCCACGAAGTCCCAGCAGTTGTCATATACTTTGCTGCCGGTGCAGTTATATTCGAATACTTTATTCAAGGTCTGTAATGCAAGGTAACCGTCCACTGCGTCGGGAGTGGTTCCGTTGGCTTCTGCCCATTCCTTAGGAATAAAGGTATCCAGTATTCCGGTCTGTGTCATCTTGGATTCGATCTGATTACCATCCTGGATCAGAGTCATTGCGAAGGTTCCTTCCGGTTTCAGGGAATCTGCGGTCAGCTGCTCGAAAATCTTGTTGTTCTTGGGCTGCTGCCAGTCAAATTCCATGCTGTAAGAAGGATCGATAGACTGCAGATACTCAATAAACAGGGGTAATGCTGCTTTACCGCGGCTGGAGTTACCCACACCGTAGAAGGTCTTGCCGTTGGATTCCTCTATGGCTTTCTGTGCCAGTTCTTCCAGGGTCATTCCTTCTGCCTGTTTGATGATCTGCTGAGTTGCAGTAAGATTTGCGTCGTCGGCTGCCTCCGGGGTCTTGGTCTCTGCCACCGTCTCGGTTCCGGCTGTCTGTGTGTTGTCTGCGCTTCCAGTTGCCTGGTTCTGGGTCTCGCTGCTGCCGCATCCGGCTAACATACCAACACTCAGTGCACAGATCATAAGTAACGATACTACTTTTTTCTTCATATGCTGTCCTCCCTTGAAACATATAGTTTGTATAACCCTTCATGGTCCACTTACTTGGAATGGGATGTTTCCCACTTCCGTTCTGATGATTCTATTATACGTTGGGAGTTCAGCAATTTGTATAAGGCAAAACTGTTATTATTTTAATATTTCTGATACTATGTATAGTTTTTCTGCTATTTTATTGTTTCTTTTGTGCATCTTTTTAGCTTTACATGCTTCTATCCTGGTATTCGGAAGGAGTAACACCAACAATCCGCTTAAAGCTGCTGGAAAAATGTGCAACATCACGATAGCCTACCTGCTCTGCAACTTCGTACACCTTATTCCGGCAGTCATTCAACAGTTTCATGGCAGTGCGCATACGCACTCTGGTAATGTATGCCGCCACCGTGTAATCCGTCTCCCTTTTGAATGTATGACTCAAATGTCCTTCACTGATCCCCAGGTGCTCTGCGATCTGGGCCACACACAGTTCCGGATCCCCATAATGAGCGGAAATATAGTCTACGGCTGCCATGACATATTTGCTCTTATCGCCTTTATTTAAGACCAGTTCGGGAAGCGGCTCCTCCTTGCTGTTTTCCAATTTTTCCTGTGTCCTCTTACGTTTCTCCAGTGCATTGCTCACTGCCTGTTCCAGTTCCCCGTCTCCAAAAGGCTTTAACAGATAGTCACTGGCCAATAATTTCAGGGCGCTCTGCGCATAGGAGAATTCACTGTAAGCAGTTAAAAAGATCACACTGACATCATTGCCTTCTGCCCGCAATTCCTTCAGCATTTCGATGCCGTCCATTTTGGGCATACGGATATCGCAGATCAACAGATCCGGATGATATTTCCGCACGGCTTCCAGTCCTTCGATTCCGTTGCCGGCTTCCGCCACGACGACACAGTTCAGTACCTGCCAATCTGTCTCCATCACGATTCCTCTGCGCACCAGCATCTCATCATCGATCACGATCACTTTGTACATCGTATTACTCCCTCCATTGTCTCTTCCCGTTTTCGGTATTTCCCCACTATCCGGTAAAAATTCCTCTCTGCCCGTTGCTCTGTATCGGTTCCTCAGGCTTCTCCGTATCTTACCGGCAGCCGTAATGTCACTTTCGTGCCGTGGACTTCGCCTTCCTCTTCTGTTCGCTGTCCGTCCGTAGGGATTTCGGCGTGTGAGGTAAGGCTCTCCATGTGAATGCCGTATTCTTCCCCATAGGTCAGCCGGATGATGGTATCCACGTTAGAGACCCCGATATGCCCCACCAGCTGCTCCTGTCTTCTGTGATTGATGGCATCCATCCATTCTTCGGGAGCGCCACAGCCGTCATCGGTTACTTCAATACACAGGACATCTTCCTGTTCTGTGATCCGCACAAGGATATTTCCTTCTTCACTCTCCTTTAATCCGTGTAGTACCGAGTTCTCCACGATGGGCTGTATGATCAGCTTGGGGATCACGCACTCTTCCAGTCCCTCCTGCAGATCCACGGTGTACGAGAACTTATCATTGAAACGGATCTTCTGGATATCTACATAACAGTTCACCAGTTCCAGTTCTTCTTTCAGATAGATGAACTGTCTCTTGGAGATACTGGTCCGCAGGATCTTCGCCAGGCCCGCTGCCATGGTGGCGATCTCCGGAATGTGATTGGCCTTCGCCACCCATTTCATGGTATCCAGTGTATTGTACAGGAAATGGGGATTTAACTGTGCCTGCATCATGGCAATATGGGAGGCATTCAGTTCCTTCTGCTTCTCCACCTTATCCTGCACGCTTTGCTCCAGTTCGTTGGCCATGATATTAAAGTTCCGGGACATCTGTCCCAGCTCGTCCTCTCTGTCGGAGACGATCCTGACGGTAAGGTCTCCTTCCTGCAGTGTACGCATGGCCGTATTCATCCGTTCGATAGGACGGGTCATATTTCTACCCAGCCGGGAAGCCACCAGAACACACAGAATGACACTGATGGTCAGCATCACGATCAACACACTGTACATGGAGTTCAATACTTCTGTTGAAAACACGCTGGGACAGGACAATGCAGTATACAATCCACTGTCTCCCAGCGGCTGGATCAGCAGTTCTCCGGCACGATATACTCCCAGCAGCTTATGACCAACCATGAGTTCTTCCCGGATCTGCTCTTCCTGCAGGTTACCATTATCATAAATGGTTCTCCAGAAGGGGTCCATGATTGCTACCTCCGCTTTGGCATTTCCCTTATCATGAAGCACTTTTTCAAAATTTTCTGCGCGCATGCTGATCACAATATAACCTTCCGGTATACCGTCTTTTCCTATAAGTTTACCAGCTGCATACAATAAAATCTTGCTGTCATTAGTATCTGCACGCTGCAGCACCAGCGTCTCTTTACTATCCTCGACTGCTTTCAGGATGCCCCAGTATACCGGCAGATCTGTCTTGGCACTTCCCTGTGCCGTAGTGTAAATACATTTTCCGTTTTTATCATACAGATCAAATTGGGCATATTCTCTGTAATCAGTCACTTCCCGATAGAATTGCAGGTAAATCTTGCTCTTCGACCAGGTGTCATCTTCACCTATCTGGTCCACGATCCGGGTGTTAGCATTTATATTCTCCACTACCGTCTCGAACTCCTGAAACAATTCCAATATGCCGGCATCTATCTGTTCCGCCTGCTCTGTTACTTTTTTCTCATAATCGCTGTTGATCTTGGTCTCCATAGTCTGGATCAGGAATACCCCAAAAAGCAATAACGGCAATAACGCAACTACACCGAAGCAGACCAGCAACTGTCTGTGAAACGACTTTTTAATCCACTTTTTCATCTGTTCTCCCCTGTAACGTCTCCCATGTGTTCAGAATTTTTTCTTTTTCCTGAGAAGCCCAATGAATATCATAATCGATCGTTTTTAATTTTGTCTGCTCCGGTGCTGCATACTCTTCCATATCATTGCGGACAGTTCTCCGGAAAAAGGCTTCCTCCACCAGTCTCTGTACATCACTACTGACGGTAAATTCCAGAAATAATTTAGCATTTTCCATATGCTTTGCGCCCTTGACAATTGCTGTGGCATCCGGTATGGCACTGGTGCCGTCCGTGGGGTAGATCACCGTAATATCTGCGCCTTCCAGAATCTTCTGTCTCGCCATTCCCTCCGTGGTAATACCTACCAGTCTGGTACCGGCATTGACTTCCTCCAGCACTGCAACAGATGAGGGCGACAGGTAACCATCCAGTGCACCGGTAAAATCCTCCAGCGTCTTCTGCTCATCCTGATCCGATACCTGAAGCATCGTACAGAGTGCTGTATAACTACTGCCGGATTTCGTGGGATCTGCGAACGCAATCTTTCCCTTCCAACGATCGGTCTGCAATTCGTCCCAGGTTCTGGGAGCCGCTACGGGATAGACCAGTTTATTGTTATAGATAAATACAGTCGGCAGCACAGAAAAGGGCGTATAGGCATCTCCCTCCGTGCGATACTGTTCCGCAATTTGATCTATTTCGCTGACTTTATAAGGTTCCAGATAGTCTCTGCACTCCTCAAAATTCTCAATACCGCCACCGAACATGACATCAAAGGTACCGGGAACATCCTGTTGTAATTCATCAAAAAGTGCCAAAGTATCTCCTGCTTTGAGCTCTACAAAAATCCCTGTACGTTCCTCAAATTCCTTGATGATCGGTTCGTATACATCTGCTTTGTGAGCGGTATAGACGATCAGTTTTCTGTCCTCCGGGATCTGATAGACCGTCTCTTCGGACTTGCTGCAGCCAGTAAGTAACAGGAGCGCCGCAGTCAGTCCGGACAGAACAGATATTGCTGCTTTATGTTTTTTACTATACGAAGTCCTCATAACTTTGCCCTTATCTTTTTCGTTTGTTTATTTTCACTGTATTGTTTCTGTTATCTCTCCGGTTTTTCGAGTTTGATCCCGGCTGCTGTCTGCTGCAATCTCCGCATCCGGTCGTACTGCACATACATTTTCTGCACTTCGTTCTCCAGGATGTAGTAGTGGCGGATGTATGGGATCAGCAGAATCAGGATCACTATGGGGAGTAATAAGGTAAAGAGGCTGTCGGAGATCACACTTAAGACGATCGCCAGCATCTCTAACAACGCAAAAGTCACCGTAACGATCAAATGGATCAGGCGCTCATGTTGGAAAAATCCTACCTGCACCAGATGCTCCTTAAGCTTGTCCTGAACCATTTCCTGCATGGCCTGTTCCTCGGTATCCGTTTTCTCTATGTCAGATTTCTCTATGTCAGATTTCTCTATGTCAGATTTCTCTGTGTCAGTTTTCTGTGTATCCGACTGTCTCTGTATAGCCTGCGTTGAGTATTCACCGTGCTGTGACAATGTCAGTGCTCTCTGCTCCATTGTCTGAAGCCACTCATCTATCTGCTTTCGATATTGCAAAATGCGCTGCTCCATTATTTTCCCCACCTTTCCGGTACTTGTATTACTCCATCATAGCTAGCCTTCTATTGTTATATAGATAGTTTTAAATGGTATACAATAAGAGTGTTAGTATTCATCAATGTGCATATTTATAAAGCTTTAGATTTTTCTAATAGCTTTAGGTACAAATAAACGAATTGGGAGTAAATTTTTTATAAGACTTATGCCGCCCAAGCGCAGCATAAGTCAAAATAAATATTCTACAACTTTTCATAAAAACAAGCAGAATTGGCTTTATGCCAAAAGACCAAAACAGACAAAAACAAGTAATAATGCACAAATTTACTTTTCTGACACACAACCCAACATGGATGTTTAGGAGGCGTCAAGGAAAATGTTACAAAATTGCTACGTTTGCAAACCCAACTAAACAAATTCTATGTTTTCGCCTAAAACCTCTAAAAGAATTATTTCATTCCACGAATCGTAAAAGATTGTGCTTTTGACCTCTGCTATTTCATCAATTGTGCCATCACCGTTTACAATATCTTCTTTCAATTCTTCTAACAGTATAGAATTTGTTTGAATTAGTATATCTCCTATCTCTCTACCCATAGAATTTTTTTCTTTGAAGGCATAATAGTTTGAAAAAATAATTTGCCTAATTTTTTGATCCCAAGTTTTGATATATATAATCAAGCAAGAATCTTTTATGCAAATATCATATATTGTATTATCCATGTTGCTTACGTTATTTATCCAATCCATTATTTGTCACCTCTCTTATTCTGGGAAGGGTTCTCCTGGTATGAATCCAGAGCCTGCTCCAGGTGTATATCCTTCAGGATACCATTTCTTTACATTATTTTTGTTATTCCAACTTTTTGTAGGATCAACCTTATATTCCACATGATAATGAACACCATGATGTCTTGGATTATAGGTTTCGCCTGGCAATAACGGATGTTGTTCTGCCCTTATCCTAATATTATCGCTCGTTTGAATAGTCTGACTTGTTGTACCATTAGCTTTTGTTGCTTTATTTCTCGGTATTTCTGGTAACAAGTCATCTGGGTTTTCTGGAAATACATTTTTAGGGTTACTACCACTCTGGTATGTCTCGCTTACCAGACGGTCCATCCGGTCATAGACGTAAGAAATCTTGTGTTCTGTGGCTTTTCCCTCTCCGCCGATCCGGCTTCCCGACTTCAGGGTCCGGTTGCCGTTCAGGTCGTGGGAATAGTAGAGGTCTGCCAGTATCTCACCATCTGTACGTTCCATGTGCAGGTGCACCAGGTTGCCGTCCGTATCGTATTCATATCCGGTACGGATCCCGTTGCCGTGGCGGATCTCCTTTAACCTTCCTCCCGGTGTATGGGCATACGCAGCCAGCATATTTCCATTCTCATCTCTCACACCGGATAAATTCCCGCGCCAGTCGTACTCATAAAACACCGGCTTTCCGCTGGCATCCGTCAGGCTTTCCAGACTGCCGTCCGAAAAAATCGCCCTAGGGTCTTCAAATTAATCTACAGGATTATATCACCTTCGGTGAGAGCCATTCCGATTAATTTAAAGACCATGGTTAAATTTTAGGTGGTGGGCGACCTTAGTGTATACATAATATATAACATAAGAAAACGAAAAAAATTAATATGTTATTAAGTATACTTATATTTCCTTTTTGCTTAAGTACTCAACACATGTATCGTGCAACTCAATTCCTTCATTAAGCACTTCTCCTGTTTCTGCATTGATAAGTTTAAATCTAGGTAATTCACAAGCATATCCATCAAGTAATTCCATTACC
>OLPI01003355.1_pt1 | contig 11448 bp, 6 predicted proteins | sample 1672361 | NCBI WGS metagenome assembly OLPI01 (sample SAMEA3136675, study PRJEB25190) | human gut metagenome
ACTTCGCCCACGGCCTCGCCAAGGCGCGACCCCAGCGTCTGCGCGTAGGTGAGAATGCCCTCCCCGCTCATGAACGAGGTGAGGCTGCTCGTGGTGCCCAGGGCCACCGATGCCACGGTTTCCGTGAACGTCTCGTCGATGGTCTCCTGCAGGGTGCTCGCCCCGGTGGCCGTCACACGCTGGGCGATGGCGTTCTCCTTCTCGTTGTCGTAGTAGATGATCTTCGGCTCGGTGATGTCGTCGGTAAACACGGTCATGAGGTCGCGCGAGAACTCCTTCGGGATGACGAGCGTCGCGTAATACTCGCCAGAGCGCACGCCGCGCGCGGCCTCGTCAGCGCTGACGAACTGCCACGCGAACTGATCGTTGGCCCGCAGTTTGCCGATGATCTGCTCGCCGGCATTGATGGGCGTCGGGATGAGGTTGGAGGTATAGCCGGCATCTTCCGAGGCCACGGCCACCTTGATGCTGCCGGTGTTGCTGTAGGGATCCCAGAAGCCGAGCGTCGTGAACCAGGCGTACATGGGCGGCACGAGCGCGAGCCCCATCACCACAATGGCGGCAATGACGTTCCGGAACAGGTTCCGCACGTCACCGATGAAAATGTCCCAAATCACCCTCACGCCGAATCACCACCGATTTGCCCGCTGGCGCGCTTCTGCAGTTCCTCGGTGCTCAGGTTCGCCAGGGCGAGCTGGTGCGCGAGGTTGGTGTCCAGGTATGAAATCACGATGAGATACGTGTCCACCACGATGACCCCCACCACCATGGCCATGAGCATCATGACCCGCGTGTCCACATCGGCATGCACCAGCACCATAATGGCGAAGGTGACAAGCGGCTGCGCGACAAGCGCCACCCAGCCGATGCGCCGCAGCACCGGGTAGGCGCGGTGGAAACGCTCGGCTCGGGCGATGAGAGCCTGGCGGAAGGCGTCGATGTTCAGCAGCGCGCGGACGAGCGTGCGCGTGCGGTATCGGGCGGGCGTCTGCCCCGCGGCTTTGGCGCTGGCCGTGACCGGCTCGGCCAGAAGCAGGTCGGTTGCTCCCAGCTTCTCGTCGAACATGAGGTTCAAATTGAAATCGCAGCGCCCGATGCCCAGCCCGATGGCGAACCCCAGGGGCACGAACAAAAGTCCCAGCAGCAACATGTCGTGCAGGTAATCCATCGCGTAAAAGCCGCCGATGGCCTCGCGCATGGCGTCGATGGAATAGGTGAAGGGCAGAAGCGGGTGAATGACCTGGAAAAAGTCCGGCATCATCTCGATGGGGAACATGCCCGAGGAGCCGGGAATCTGCACGATGAGCAGAATGACCGCGATGGCCTTCCCGATGTGCCTAAATGCGTAGGCCAGCGCGAACATGAGGTTCACGTCCACGAACACCGTGAGCAGCCCCGCGCCGATGAAGGCCGCCGGACTTTCGCACTGAATCCCGAGGGCCAAATCGCCCACGCAGCAGACGAGCCCCATGGCCAGCCCGCACACCACGTAGAACAGCCAGCGTCCGAAGTAGGCCTGCACGGCGGTGAACTTCGGCAGCCCCTCCGGATCGACGCGCAGCTTCACCATGGCCATGAGGATGAAGCCGGCCACCCACAGGGCCAGGTTCGTGAAGAAGGGGGCAACACCGCTGCCGTAGTTCTTCACGGGATACACCAGTTGCGTGTCCAGGGCCACGGGCGCGGCCATGAAGGCGCCGATCTTTCCCGGGTCGGCCTTCAGGTATTCCGCCAAGTCCTTCACGGTGGCGGAGTTCTGCAGCGCGGTCAGGCCGGTGAGCGACTGCTCCAGGTTCGTCTCCATGGTGCCCAGGGAATCGGACGTGGTGGAAAGCGAGGTCTCGGAAGAGGTCAGCGTGTCGCTGAGCTGCCCCAAAATGGCCCGCGCCTCGGCGAGCGAGGGAGTGAGCCCGCGCAGGGCCCCTTCCAAGGTGCCGCAGGCTTCCACCAGGGAATCCAGGCTGGTCGTGATGTCTGGCAGCACGCTGTCCTGGAAGGTGGCCGCGGTGGCGCGAATAGTTTCAGAGGCTGATTGCGCCGCCGTATCCAGCGCGCTCGCCTCGGTTTCCAGGGAGTCGGCCGTGGAAGCCAGGTCGTCTGAGGCCGTGCGCAGGGCGTCGGTGGTGGTCGTCAGCCGCTCGTTGGCGGCCCGGGCTTCGGAGAGAGCTTGCGCGATGGCCGGATCAGCGCCGGCCGCTCCGGCCTGGGCGGTGAGGTCGCTCACGAGCGTCTTGTTGTCGGCCAGCAGCCCCTCGGCCGTGGCGAGGGCCGTATTGGTGGCCGCCTCGGCCGCTGCGACATCGCCGCTCACAGTGCCCAAGGCGCGCTGGGCCTGCGCAGCGGCGCTCGACAATTGCAACGCTCCGTCGGTGGCGTTCTTGGAAAGCGCCGTTCCGTACTCGTTCACGGTGCTCCGCGCCTTCGCGAGCAGTTCCTTCGATTGCCCGATGGCCTCCAGCAGATGTGGCACATCGTCTTGAAGCCCCGCCAGAGTATCGTCGGCGCGAGCGACGGACGTCCGCGTGTCGTCCACGGTGCCGACGAGTCCTTCCAGGGTCGCGCGGGTTTCGCCCACGGTCTCCTTGGCGCTGCGAACGCCGGCGGTGAGGCTGCCCTCGGCGGCGTCGGCCTTCTCTTCCGCCTCGGCCCCCACCTTCTGGGTCGTTTCCACCACCTTCTCCGACACCGTCTTCACGAAGTTCTCGTTGACGGCCGCCTCAACGGCGTTGGCCGCCGCATCGGTCACCTTGGGCGCGATGGAGGAGGGCTTCTCGTTCACGTAGTAGTCGATGGTCGGCTGGGTGAAGTCGCCGGTGAACACGCTGGCGAAGTCTTCGCTGAAATCCTTCGGGATGACGAGTGCCGCCCAGTAGCGTCCCTCGTAGACGCCATTTATGGCCGCCTCGGCGTCGGTGAATTCCCAGCCCATCTCGTGGTTGTCGTGCAACTGGGCCACCACCTGTGCGCCCACGTCCAAATGCCCCGTCTCAGGGCTGTCGGCCCCCGCATCCTCGTTGGCCACGGCCACCAGCACATCGGCCGTGTTGCTGTAGGGGTCCCAGTTGGCCGCTACCACGTACCAGGCGTAAGCCGACGGCATGACGATCATGCCCAAGGCGATGACGAGCGCCACGGGGTTGCGCAGCACCCGTTTCACATCCCGCGCGAAGATGGCGAAGATCACTCCCAGATATGTCCGCATCCGCTTCAGCATATGCGCCCGCTTGCGCCTTTCCCTGCCCGTTTGCTGACCTTGCTTGTAATGAGAAAAGTTTCCCACATCAAGTTCTCTGCGCCACGGACAGCGGGGGATTGTCGCTATGCTGAAACGGGTGCTGCGTCTGACGATAAAGTGACGCGCTCCGGTCGCCGCTTGCCCCCGCCGAACTTCGTTCTTGCTCTGCGGCAAGGGGCGAAGCCTCACCGAAGCGGTTGCCCGCGCTGCCCGTTTGTCGCCGTGTTGTGGCTTGAGTTGCGATGCCGTTGCTTTACACTACGGGCAAGCAACGAAGCGCCGAAGGAGGCGCCCCGTGATGCAGGCCGACGCGCAGGAGGTTGCGCCGCCTGTGAACCTGAAGGAAAGGAGGCCCTCCGTGGCCGATCGCAACATTGAGAACGCGAGCACCGAGGTGCCGGAGATTCCCGACGAGCTGGAACGCGTGCTCGTCTTCGCCCTGGACGAGGCCAAAGAGAAGATCGAGGGCGGCGAGGACGTCATCCCCTTCACCACGCTCGTCGTGAAGGACAATCTGTTCATCGAGTCGCACCCGGGCGATTCCGCCGAGGAGTGCTTCGAGGCGGCCGAGAAGAACGTGCGTGGCGCTCGCGGGGCCGACTGCTACGCCTTCTGCTACGACGGCTACATTGAAACCGACGATGGCGTGAAGGATGCGCTCATTGCTGAGGGCGGCGTGCCGGGTGCCGATGAGGGTTACGCCATCGCCTACCTGTATGAGGTCGATGACGAGGGCGCTTATACCTTCGAATCCGAGGCCGCCTACATCGGCGAGGCCCCGAACTTCATGGCGGCCCTGAAAGAGCCGGTCGCCTACACCGACGACGAGATCGACGAGCGCTACCGCGACGAAGATGACGCCGAAGAGGGTGCCGAAGTTGCCGAGGCCGCCGACCTCGCCGAGGCTGCTGAAGAGGCTGTGGCCGTGGTTGATGCGGAGGATGCTACGGAATAGTTTGACCGCGGCTCTGCCTGAGTCGATAGGTTTGAACCGAGCGCCAGCTCATGTCTTTGTGGCAGAGCTGGCGTATTTTGTTTGCGGCTTAGGATATGTTTGCCGGATTTTGCCTCTCGATAGAAATAGATGTGAGTTTCGAGCATAGCGAAGGAGAATTTCGGAAATAGATGCGAGTTTCGGGCGTAACGAGGGAAGGCTTCGGAAATAGATGCGAGTTTCGGGCGCGATTTGGACAAAATCAGCGCGTGCGGTGCGAAATGATGCTCGAAACTCTCATCTACTTCCGGATTTGGGCGGTCACTGTGAGATTTGCCCGGTTCGGCTGCTCGAAACTCGCAACTATTTCCAGAATTCAGCAGACGCAGAAAACTGATGCCTACAAAAAAGCCGGTGGAACTCCGATCCAGTTCCACCGGCTTGTGCCAACAGGGTTGGCAGGTTGCTCATCGTCGCGAGCACGGCGCTTGTTTCAAGGGCAGCGCCAAAAAAGAAGTGAGGCGGCAAGGAGGGGTGCCTCGCCGCCTCGGAGGAGGGGGGTAGCGGCATCGAGTGCCGCATTCTGCTTTCAAGGGGATTGAAGCAGAGCGATGGAAGCAGGGGAACTTCCAAATCGCTGAAACGAATTATAGGTCAAGACTTGTTTTGGTCACCATAATGTGCTTCATTTTCCACGAAGAACGGCATCATTTCGGCGGTGAGTAGCATATAACCCCTTGTCAGAGCCCGTTTACCTGCGTCAGAAGCCCGTTCGCCCTCTGAGAATTTTCTTCACATTCAATAAGAAAGTTTCAGATTGCCTGTCTCCCTCCTTTCCGAACCTTTTATCTTCCTTCGTTGATGCAGGGCCCTCGGCATCGGAAAGCGCCTTCTGGATGCACGAAACGATGCGCAGGATGCACGGCGGTGTTATGGACGAATAAGAATGTCACCCCCCTGGTTGTTTGATTTTGTCACCCTCTAGGACGCAGGATGCACGGCGGTCGCAAAAGATCATTTGGAAGGGGTTCATGTCGAAAAAGGTTTATCCCTCAAGCAATCTTGTATCATGGAAGGCAGCAAATTCGTGGAAAGGAACTCCTCATGGCCGATCTCGCGCTGCGTTTTGGCAAGGACATGCTCGTCGTTTCGTCGCCGATTCAGGAGGCCCTGCGTCGGGCCGGCATCGAGTCGGTGTGCGATCAGGCGCTCGCGCTTTTGGTGGAGCCGGAAACCATCGAAGAAGCTTACCGCATGGAAACGGTGGCCGGCCCGCAGTGTATGGTCACCCCCGTGGCCGATTTCACGTCGGCTCGCTTGGTGGCCGTTGGTGCCGAGGGCAAAGGCGAAGCGCTGGCTGAGGCGGCTCTTGCGGTCATGGCGGAGTTCAAGCCTCAGCACACGCTTGTGGAAATCGCCCCCTGCGGTTTGCCGCTGGATCCCGACTCCAAGGCGTCGCTTGTGGAAAATCGCGACCAGTACGCTCGTGCGGCGCAATTCTTCGATGGCCGCACCTTTGATGCGTTCTTTTTGAACGGGTTCACGACGGCCGATGATCTGAAGTGTGCGCTCATGGGCCTGCGCAAGGTGACTGATGCCCCCATCATTGCTTCGGTGGATGTGCAGGGTGACGGCGGCTTGGCGAGCGGCCGGGGCACCTGGCGCGAGGCCGTGGAAGTGATGGCGGAATACGGCGCGGCGGTGGCCGGCTTCTCCACGCTGGCCACCCCTGATCAGGCGCGCGGTTTGGCCGATGCGGCCCGCGAGACACTGGAGGCGCGCGGAGCGGATTTATGTCTCATGGCCACGCTGCAGGTGTTCCAGCGCGACGCCAAGCAACAGGGCCCCACGACCGAGAACCCCTACTACAGCCCCGACACCATGATGCCCGCGGCCCTTGAGCTGCGCGCGGCTGGCGTCCAGTTCCTGCGCGCCGCCGGTCAGGCGACCCCGGCTTACACCGGGGTGCTGGCCGCCACCGTTGCGGGCCTCGATGTGGCGCCGGTCCTGTAACGTTCTCGCCGAGAAGCCGCGTTGCCCATGAGCACCCTGCCATACCAAGGCCGTTGCGCCTTTGCGTCTCTGCATCCCGCGGTGACGCTCGGCTTCTTCGCGGCGGCTATCGTGCTTTCCATGGTGCTTGCGAACCCCATTTGTCAGGTGATGTCCGTTCTTCTTGCGGCGGCCTGTTATCTGACGTTTCGTGGCCGTGAGGCTTGGCGCTTCATCGCGGGACTCACGGCGGTGCTGCTTGTGGTGACGCTGTCGGCGCCGCTGTTCAACACGCAGGGCGCCACGGTGCTCCTCCGCTGGTGGGGTGGCCGTCCTTACACGTTAGAAGCGCTGGCTTTGGGCGCCTCCACGGGGCTTATGCTCGTGGCCATGATGCTGTGGTTCGCCTCCTTTCACCTGGTCATGACTTCGGACAAGTTTACTTACCTGTTCGGCCGCGCTATTCCGGCGCTGTCGCTGGTGCTCACCATGGTGCTGCGCCTCGTGCCAAGTTACCGCCGCAAAGCCGACGCCCTCATGACGGCACGGGCTTGCATTGGGAAAGGCCCGGCGGAAGGCGCCTCCGTGGCGGCGCGCGTGCGCGACGGGGGCAGTGTCCTCTTGTCGCTGTCGGCCGACGCTTTAGAAAGTGCCGTGGTGGCCGCCGATTCCATGACGGCTCGTGGCTTCGGGCTGTCGGGGCGCACTCACTTCGCGCTCTTCCGCTGGGAGGCGCGCGATACGGTGCTGGTCGTGGCGATGGGCGCGCTTGTCGCTGGGGCGGTGGTTGCGCTCGTGCAGGGAGGGTTCGCGATCACGTACTTCCCGACAATCGTATGGCCCTCTGCGGGAGTGGCCGTGCTTATGGGGGCCGTTTGCTATGGCGCTTTTCTGGCTATTCCTGCGGTTATCAATTGCGGAGGGAGGGCGTTGTGGCGTTATTCGCTTTCGAAGAGCTGACGTTTCGCTACCCGGAGGCGCCCCGCGATGCCCTTCGCGATGTTTCTGTGGCCATCGAGCCGGGCCAGTTTGTGCTGGTATGCGGTCAGAGCGGCTGCGGGAAGACAACGCTCTTGCGCCAGTTCAAGTCGGCGCTCGCTCCCCATGGGCACCAAAGCGGACAGGTGCTGTTCGATGGCGTGCCTCTCGCCGACGTGCCCGAGCGCGAGCAAGTGGCCCGCATCGGATTCGTCATGCAAGACCCCGATGCGCAGATCGTGACCGACAAAGTGTGGCACGAGCTGGCCTTCGTCTTGGAAAGCCTCGGCTGCGACGAGCGCACCATGCGCTTGCGCGTGGCGGAGATGGCCAGCTACTTCGGCATCCAGCACTGGTTCCATAAGAACGTGGGCGAGCTTTCGGGCGGCCAGAAGCAGCTGCTGAACCTAGCGTCGGTCATGGCGGCCCGGCCCGATGTACTGGTGCTGGACGAGCCCACGAGTCAGCTGGATCCCATTGCCGCCAGCGACTTTCTGGCTACGGTACACCGGATCAATCGCGAGCTAGGGACGACGGTGGTTATGAGCGAGCATCGGCTGGAAGAGGTGTATGGGCTGGCCGACCGCGTGGTGGTGCTGGAGGAGGGGCGCGTCGTCGCCGACGGGGAGCCGCGGGCTGTTGCGGGCCAGCTGCATCGGGCGGTCAGCCCCATGGCATTGGCGCTGCCGGCGGCGGCGCGGATCGCTTGGGGTGTGGAAGGTCGGCTGGGTCGTCGCAGTGGGGAAGGGGCGCCGTGCGATCGACCGGGTTGCGCCGACGGGGAGGGGGCGCCGTGCGATCGGCCGGGCCGCCGCAGTGGGGAGGGGGCGCCGTGCGCTCCTCCGGCCCGCGCTGTCGGGAGGGGGGCGCCGTGCTCAGACAGCATTGAAGTGCAGGGCTCTTCGAGGGTCGCTGACGTTTCTGTATGCACTTCAATGAACTGCGCGCGGACCCCCTCCCCACTGCGGCGGCTCTACTCTTCCATAGTTGAAGAGGGAGTGGCTTTGCAGGTTGAAGTTCCTCTTACGGTGCGGGAGGGGCGGGCTTGGTTGACTCGTGAGGTAGCCGTCCATCCGCCTCGTCGGTGGGCGCTTCCGGCGGGGGAGGCTTGCGACTCGGCGTCTGCGCGGGTGGCGGTGGAGCTGCGGGATGTTTGGTTTCGCTACGAGCGCGATGGCGCCGATGTGCTGCGGGGGACGACGTTGACTGTGCCGGGAGGGTCGTTGTTCGCGGTAGTGGGCGGCAACGGCACGGGGAAGTCGACGATGCTGCGCGCTATCTGCGGCGTTGCGCGGCCCTATCGCGGGAAGATCACCGTGCTCGGGCGACGGCTGAAGGAGTGGAAGAAGGCCGAGCTGTTCCGCGGCGGAGTGGCTCTGCTTCCGCAAGATCCGCTGAGCCTTATGGTGAAGAAGACTGTCCGGGGAGATTTGGAAGAGATGCTGGACGGGCGCGGTCTCGCGGCGGAGCAGCGCGCGGCGGCGGTGGGGGAAGTGGCGACACTGACGGACATTGCGCCGCTGCTCGACGCCCATCCTTTCGACCTGTCCGGCGGCGAGGTGCAGCGGGCGGCGCTGGCCAAGGTGCTGCTCTGCGAGCCGCGGCTGCTGCTACTCGATGAGCCGACCAAGGGGCTCGACGCCTTCTTCAAAGACAAACTCGCCAGGTTGCTGCGAAGTCTGACCGCCCGGGGAACGACGGTGCTTATGGTATCCCACGATGTGGAATTCTGCGCCAGCTATGCTGATTGGTGCGCCCTGTTCTTCGACGGAAACGTGGTGACGACCAATCCGCCCCGGCAGTTCTTCGCTTCGAACAGCTTCTATACCACAGCAGCCAATCGCATAAGCCGGGGCTTCTTCGAAAATGTGGTTACCGTGGAGGAGGTGGTGGAGCTATGCCGAAGCTGATCGAAGGAGCCCGCTCCGCCGAGGCCTTCCGCGAGCGCCGTCGCGCCCGAGTCAAGACGATCCTGACGATTCTTGCGGCGTTGGTGCTCGCGCCGCTGACCGCAGTCGCGGGTATGGCCGTCCCCGGCAACGGCTACTACCTCTCCGGCACGCTCATCGTGCTGTACGCTATCGTGCCCTTCTTCGTTTCCTTCGAAGGGCGACGCCCCACAGCGCGCGAAATTGCCGTGGTGGCCGTGCTGACGGCGCTCGCCGTGGCGGCCCGCGCGGCGTTCATCTGGGTGCCGCATTTCAAGCCCATGGCCGCCGTCATTATGATCGCAGGGCTCGCCGCCGGCCCCCAAACCGGGTTCCTCGTGGGTTCGGTGGCGGCGCTTGCCAGCAACTTCATCTTCGGCCAGGGGCCCTGGACGCCCTGGCAGATGCTCGCCTTTGGAGTGGCGGGGCTCGTGGCAGGGCTGCTTGCCGACGCCCGTGTGTTCCCGCGAGCGAACCTTTCCTGGCCGCGTCGTATTGCGCTGGCAACCGTGGGGTTCGTGCTTATTGTGGGGCTCGTGGGTCCCATTCTGGATACGTCCACGTTCTTCTATCTTTCCACAGCCCCCACGCCGGAGCTGGCCGCGGTGGTGTACCTCGCCGGCCTGCCGGTGAACGCCATTCATGGGGCGGCCACGGCTCTCACGCTGCTGGTCGTGGCGAACCCCCTGCTCGACCAACTCGCCCGCGTCCGCGTGAAGTACGGTTTACTCGATCGGTCGCGCCCCAACTGCCCATAAGTCGCGCCCCAACCGCCTGCAAGTCGCGTTTCAGCCGTAGTCGGTTCTCGCGCGAGCCTACATCGTTGACAACTTTCAAGCGGCTCATCGACCACACATCGAAATTAATTCTGTTCTTTTCTGGTGCCGAAAAACACATCTTGTTCGATTGCACCCGAACACTTTCGCGAGTACTATATGTATCCGCCCTTGGAACTGCAAAACACAATATATTGTGGTTCCGATGGTGAATAACCTGTGGAAAGCCTGTTGGAAAACAAAAGCGAAAAGAGGGTCTACCCCCTTGGTAATCGCGAAGGGCAGCGGTAGGGAAAACATTGCCGCGCTTCTGCATGTTGTGGTTGGCAAGGCCGCGAGAAGCGGTGCGAATACGACGCGACAGCCGCGTCGAAGAAAGGATGTAGGAAGTTATGGTCAAGACCATCATCAAGCGCGACGGGCGCACGGCGGAATTCCATCCGGAAAAGATCGCTGATGCGGTGGAGAAATCGTTCCAGGCTTGTGCGGCCATGCAGGGGCGCGACACCGCCGAGAAGATCGCCGCCACCGTCGTCGAGAAGCTTGAGAGCGGCGCCATCGAGGGCACGCCCACCGTGGAAGGCGTGCAGGACTTGGTCGAGGAGACCCTCATCGAGTCCGGCTTCGTGCAGACCGCCAAGGCCTACATCCTCTATCGCGCCGAGCGCAGCCGCGTGCGCGACGTGAACTCCCGCCTCATCCAAACGCTGAAGGACATCACCTTCTCCAAGGCCGCCGATTCCGACATGAAGCGCGAGAACGCTAACATCGACGCCGATACCGCCATGGGTACCATGCTGAAGTACGGCTCTGAATCTGCCAAGCAGTTCTACGAGATGTGCGTCATCGACCCGCGCTACGCCAAGGCACACCGCGAGGGCGATATCCACATTCACGACATGGACTTCTACACCCTGACCACCACCTGCTGCCAGATTGAGCTGCGGAAGCTCTTCAAGGGCGGCTTCTCCACCGGTCACGGCGTGCTGCGCGAGCCCAACGACATCTCCAGCTACGCCGCGCTTGCCTGCATCGCCATCCAGTCGAACCAGAACGATCAGCATGGCGGTCAGTCGGTGTGCGACTTCGATTACGGCCTGGCCGTGGGCGTGGGCAAGACGTACCGCCGCCTGTTCAAGAAGCACGTGGCCGAGGCCGTCGACCTGCTGACCGACATCGCCGACGACCGCACCTTTGCCGAGAGCCTGCTTGCCCGTGTGGAAAGCGAGACCGGCACGGTTGCCAGCCTCGAGATGGCCCCGGAGTTCCGCGCCGCCGTGGTGGCCGGGCTCGTTGAGGGCGGCGTGGATGCCGCTACGGCCGAGCGTGTGGTGGCCTACGCCGAGAAGAATGCCTCCCGCGACACCGACCGTCAGACCTTCCAGGCCATGGAGGCGCTGGTGCACAACTTGAACACCATGCATTCCCGCGCCGGCGCGCAGACGCCGTTCAGCTCGGTGAACTACGGCATGGACACGTCTCCCGAGGGCCGCATGGTCATCAAGAACATGCTGCTGGCCACGGAAGAGGGCCTGGGCTCCGGCGAGACGCCCATCTTCCCCGTGCAGATCTTCCGCGTGAAGGAAGGCGTGAACTACAATCCGG
>OLPI01003356.1_pt1 | contig 11441 bp, 9 predicted proteins | sample 1672361 | NCBI WGS metagenome assembly OLPI01 (sample SAMEA3136675, study PRJEB25190) | human gut metagenome
GATCGTGCCGCGAAAACGGAAAATTCGTCCGGCGCGCATATCCGCACGCAAATCCGCCGACAATAACCGGGAAGCAAATCCCGTAAACTGCGGCTTTGGAGGAATGGATATGTACAAAAAAGATTTTATTGACACCAACGATTTCACAAAACAGGAACTGCTGGACATCATCGACCTGTCGCTCGCCATCAAGCGCGCCATCCGCCGGGGTTATTATCCCCCGCTGATGAAAGATATGAACCTCGGCATGATCTTTCAGCAGTCGAGCACCCGCACGCGCGTGTCGTTCGAGACGGCCATGAGCCAGCTCGGTGGTCACGCGCAGTACCTCGGTCCGGGCATGATCCAGCTCGGCGGCCACGAGACCATCGGCGACACCGGCAAGGTGCTCTCGCGCCTGGTCGACGTGGTCATGGCCCGCGTCATCGAGCACAAGACGATCGTGGAGCTCGCCGATGCGTGCACGATCCCGGTCATCAACGGCATGAGCGACTATAACCACCCCACGCAGGAGATCGGCGACCTGTGCACCATCAAGGAAAACCTGCCCGAGGGCAAGCGGCTGGAGGACTGCAAGGTCGTCTTCGTCGGCGACGGCACGCAGGTGTGCGCGTCCCTCGGCTTCATCACCACGAAGCTCGGCATGCACTTTGTGCACTACGGCCCGGAGGGCCACCAGCTGAACGCCGACCACAAGCGCATTCTGGAGGCCAACTGCAAGCGCTCCGGCGGCAGCTGGGCCGTTACGGACGAGCGCGACGCCGTGCGCGGCGCGGACTTTATCTATACTGACGTCTGGTACGGCCTGTATGAAAACGAGATGCCGAAGGAAGAGCGCGTGCGCGTCTTTGCCGACTACCAGGTCAACCGCGAGCTCATGCAGCTCGGCGCGCTCGGCTGCAAGTTCCTGCACTGTCTGCCTGCTACGCGCGGCGAGGACGTGACCGACGAGGTCGCCGACTCCGCCGCCTCCCTCTGCTGGGAGCAGGCCGGCAACCGCCTGACGGCCATGCGCGGCCTGCTGGTGTATTTCACGCGCTGCCGCCGCGTCCCGACGGAGCTGGAGCTTGCCGCGGCGCAGGAGGAGCTCGACACCTTCCTCGACGCGCGGCTCGGCGGCTGCTGACCGGCTGCCAAAGGAGCAGACACCATGGAAGAACGAAAAAAATTCCGCCTTGCGGACGTCGTCCTCTCGGTCATCTGCGTCGTGTTCGTGGCGGAGGCGGCGGCGCCCGTCGCCTCCATCGGCAACAGCCAGTATTTCTGGTGGGTGTTCATGATGATCGCCTTCCTGCTGCCGTACGGCATGATCTCGTCCGAGCTCGGCACGACGTATACCGGCGACGGCGGGCTCTATGACTGGATCAACAAGGCGTTCCCGCGCTCGAAGTGGGGCGCGCGCGCCTCGTGGTACTACTGGATCAACTTTCCGCTGTGGATGGCCTCGCTCGCCGTCGTGTGCCCGGAGCTGCTCGGCGTGCTCACAGGTCTGCAGTTCGGGTGGCTGGCAAAGCTGCTCATCGAGCTCGCCTTCATCTGGATCGTCACGTGGATCGCATTTTACCCCGTGTGCGACAGCATCCTCATCCTCAACATCAGCGCCGCCATCAAAATGATCCTCGCGCTGACGGTCGGCGTGCTCGGCATCGTCTACGTCGTGAAAAACGGCTTTGTCAACGACATGGCCTTCCGCACGTTCCTGCCGGGGTTTGACCTGCACAGCCTGTCGTATATCTCGGTCATCATCTTCAACTTCCTGGGCTTCGAGGTCGTGTGCACGTATGCCGACAATATGCGCGACCCCAAGCGCCAGATCCCGCAGGCCGTCGTCACCGGCGGCATCGTCATCGCGCTCATCTACCTGTTTTCGGCCTTCGGCATCGGCGCGGCCATCCCCACGCACGAGATCAGCGAGGACTCGGGCCTCATCGACGCCGTCTCGCTCATGACCGGCCGCACGAGCGGCTGGTTCGTCGGCGCGGTGGCGCTGCTGTTTCTCGTCACGCTGTTCGGCAACATGATCTCGTGGTCCATGGGCGTGAACTCCACGGCGGCCTACGCCGCCGAAAACGGCGACATGCCCGCGATCTTTGCAAAGCGCTGGGCGAAAAACGACATGCCCATCGGTTCCGCGCTCACGAGCGGCATCGTGGCGAGCGTCGTGTGCATCCTCGGCATCATCATCGAGCTGCTCTCGCCGGATTCGTCCCTGTTCTGGAGCTTTTTTGCGCTCAACCTCGTCATGCTCCTGCTGAGCTATGCGCCCGTGTTCCCGGCGTTTTTGCGCCTGCGGGAGATCGACCCCGATTCCGAGCGGCCGTTTCGCGTGCCGGGCGGGCACGGGATGCTGCGCGTGCTGGCCTATGTGCCCATGGCGCTCATCCTCATCTCGATCTTCTTCACGGCGGTGCCGCTGTCGTTCGATACGGACACGCTCTCGTACTATCTGCCGATCACGATCGGGTCGATCCTCAGCATCGTCATCGGCGAAATTCTCATCGCGGCGCGTGCGCGCCGGCATCATTCCTAGGAGGAAAACGTTATGGCAAAACGAATCACCGGCTCTACGCCGAAGCTTGACGGCTACCGGATGCCTGCGGAGTTTGAGCCGCAGGCCGGCGTCTGGATGCTCTGGCCGGAGCGCAACGACAACTGGCGCGACGGCGCCAAGCCCGCGCAGAAAGCCTTTCTGGACGTGGCCACGGCCATTTTGCAGTTTGAACCCGTGACGGTCTGCGTCTCCCCGGCGCAGTACCAGAATGCGCGCGAGCGCCTGCCGCGCGCCGTGCGCGTCGTCGAGATGGCGAGCAACGACGCCTGGATCCGCGACTGCGGGCCGACGTTCCTCGTCAACGGCAACGGCGGCGTGCGCGCCGTGGACTGGACGTTCAACGCCTGGGGCGGGCTGGTCGACGGGCTCTATTTCCCGTGGGATCTCGACGATCAGGTCGCGCAGAAGGTCTGCGAGATCGAGCGCGTCGATTCCTACCGCACCGAGGGCTTCGTGCTCGAGGGCGGCTCCATCCACGTCGACGGCGAGGGCACCGTGCTCACGACCGAGATGTGCCTGCTGTCCGAGGGGCGAAACCCCGACATGGACCGCGGCGCGATCGAGCGCATGCTCTGCGACTATCTCGGCTGCGAGAAGGTGCTCTGGCTGCGCGACGGCATCGACCCCGAGGAGACCAACGGCCACATCGACGACGTGGCCTGCTTCATCCGCCCGGGCGAGGTCGCCTGCATCTGGACGGACGACCCGCAAAACCCGTTCTATCAGCCGGCGCGCGACGCCTACGACACGCTCTCGCAGGCGACGGACGCCAAGGGCCGCAAACTGAAGGTGCACAAGCTCTGCCTGACGCAGCAGCCCTGCCTGCTGCAGGGCGCGGCGACGATCGACGCCGTGGAGGGCACGATCCCGCGCGAGGACGGCGAGGTCGCCATCGCGTCGTATATGAACTTCCTCATCGTCAACGGCGGCGTCATCCTGCCGCAGTACGGCGACGCGAACGACGCGCTCGCCGTGCAGCAGGTGCAGGCCATGTTCCCCGACCGCCGCGTGGTCGGCGTGCAGACGCGCGAGGTCGCGTTCGGCGGCGGGAACATCCACTGCATCACGCAGCAGCAGCCCGCGCCGCAGCACAGGTGACGCCATGGCCAGAATCGTCATTGCTCTCGGCGGCAACGCGCTCGGCAGCACGCCGGCGGAGCAGCGCGATCGCGTGGCCGCCGCGTGCCCGGCGCTCGTCGGGCTCATCCATCAGGGCCACGAGATCATCATCAGCCACGGCAACGGCCCGCAGGTCGGTATGATCCAGGCGGCGTTCGACACCGCCGCGAAAACGAACCCCAAGGTTGCGCCCATGCCGCTGCCGGAGTGCACGGCCATGAGCCAGGGCTATATCGGCTATCACCTGCAGCAGGGCATGCGCCGCACGCTGCGCGCCAATGGTATGCCCTGGCAGGTGGCGACGGTCGTCACGCAGGTCGTCGTCGACCCGGACGACCCCGCGTTCGGCGAGCCGACAAAGCCCATCGGCGCGTTTTACGATGAGGCCGCCGCGCAGCAGATGATGCGTGACGATCCGTCCCTGCGCATGCGGGAGGACTCCGGCCGCGGCTGGCGGCGCGTCGTCGCCTCGCCGAAGCCGGTGGATATTGCCGAGCGGCGCTCGATTCTGAACCTGCTCGACAGTGAGTATATCGTCATCGCCTGCGGCGGCGGCGGTGTGCCCGTCGTGCGCGACGCGCACGGGGACTACTACGGCGTGGACGCCGTCATCGACAAGGACTTTGCCTCCGCGTGCCTGGCCGAAGCCGTCGGCGCGGACTATCTGTTCATCCTCACGGCGGTCGATCACGTCTGCCTGAACTTCGGCACGCCGGAGCAGCGGGCGCTCGACGAGCTGCACGTGGATGAGGCGGAGACCTACCTGCGCGCCGGGCAGTTCGGCGCCGGCTCCATGCAGCCGAAGGTGGCCGCGGCCGTGCAGTTCGTGCGCAGCGGCTGGCGGCGGCGCGCCGTTATTGCCTCGCTCGAGCAGGCCCCGGCCGCCATGCGCGGCGAGAGCGGCACACGCATCGTGCCGTAAAAGCAAACAGAAACCCGGCCTTTCCCAGTGCGGGAAAGGCCGGGTTTTCTCAGCCGGGCAGCTCCAGGATCGCCATCTCGATGAAGGCGCTCGTGAGCTTTTGCACCATCTGATCCTCCGTCTCCGTCTTGCCGTGCTCGACCCAGACGGTCAGCACACCGATCATGGACGACGTGATGATGGCGACGAAATAATCAAACTGCGCGGGATCGTCCGCCATCGGCTGCAGCGCCTGGATCAGGCCGGAGCTGCGGCGCAGACTGTCGAACAAAATGTCCGTCCGGTGGATCTGCACGAGCGCCTCGAGCACCGCACTGTTGCGAAACCAGTACTGAAATACCGCCTTGGCCAGACTGCCGCGCTGCTCGGGCGGCAGGGCGTTGTACTCGCTGAACACGGCCTGAAACCCGCGGTCGCACAGCAGCGCCAGCACGTCCTCGAGGCAGTCGAAGTTGCGGTAAAACGTCGAGCGGCTCACCGTCGAGGCGCGCTGCACGTCCGTGATCGTGATGCGCGCGAACGGTTTTTCTTTCATACAAGCCAAAAGGCCCGCGCAAATAAGCTCCGTAGACGCCCGCGCGCGTTTGTCGTTCTTGATGTGGTACATTTTGGCCTCCAGCGTTCTATATTTTACGGTACTATTGTATCGCAAAAAAGCTTGATGTACAATAGGGACGATCAAAATTTAAGGGAGTGTTTCACATGAGCGAAAATGTGATCTTCTGCTACTCTGGCACCGGCAACTGTCTCGACATGGCGAAAACCATCGCCCGGGAGCTGGGCGACACGGACATCATCCTTATGCGCAAAGAGCCCGCGGTCACGGACGTGCGTGACGCCAAGCGCGTCGGCTTCGTCTTCCCGTGCTACGGCGGCGGTCTGCCCGGCGGCGTGGAGGAGTCGCTGCGCAAGATCCAGGTCGGCCTCACGGCGTATACGTTCGGCGTCTGCCAGTACGCGGGCTACATGGGCTCCGGCCTGTACAAGCTCAACAGCATCATCCCCCTGCGCTACTGGACGGCCGTGTCGCACCAGTGCACGTGCATCTGGCTGCTGCCGCACAGCGTGATGCTGCCGCCGGTGACGCCCGCCATGGCGCAGCGCCGCGCGGACAAAAAGGCAAAGCAGATCGCGCAGGATGTTCTTGCCCGGGCGGTCTCGCCCAAGGCCCCGCCGAAAAAGCCCGTCAACCAGCTCGAGAGCAGCGTCTGGCCGAAGATCGTGGCCGGCAAGGCACAGAAGTTTGCCGTCAGCGATGCGTGCGTCGCCTGCGGTCAGTGCGCCCGGCTCTGCCCGCGCGGCAACATCCGCATCGAGGGCGGCCGCGCGCGGGATCATCCGCGTCGTCGGGGAAGGGCGGGCGGTCGTCGTCATATTCGTCGCCGGAGGTCTGCGGCGCAGCCTTGACCAGAACGCCGGAGGCCAGCTGCTCCTCCACGCGCGAAATGCGCGCATCGAGCGCCTGCGCGTCCAGCCGCAAGGACGGCTCGCACAGCTGCATCAGAAGCAGCTCCGCCGCTACGCGCACGTCGGTGTTCTTGCCGAACGAGACGCGGGTTTTCTGCGTTTCCGTCAGTACGCGCATCAGTTCGCCCGGAGAGAAGACCGATTGCAGCGCCAACGCCTGCTGCTCTGTCGCAATGCCGGAGAGCATGGAAAGCCCGCTCTTCGGGGCCGTGCGCAGCACGAGCAGATCGCGGCAGAGCGCGCACATCTCGCCCAGCAGCGCACTCACATCCTTGCCCGCGGAATAAAGCGCGGAAAAGATCGTCAGCGCCTTTGCCGTATCCTGCTCTGCGATGGCCTGCATCAGCTCCGCCGTGCGCTTTTCGCCCGCAAGGCCGAGCGACGCATAGACGCTTTCGAGCGTCACGGAGCCGTTTGCCGCCGACGCGCACTGGTCAAGCAGGCTCACGCCGTCGCGCATGCCGCCGTCAGCCAGCCGGGCCAGAAGATTGATCGCCTCCGGCTCAATTTCGATATGCTCCTGATAGGCGATGAAATTCAGCCGGGAGGCAATTTCATCGGGCCGCAGACGCTTGAACGCAAACCGCTGGCAGCGGGACAGGATCGTCGCGGGAACCTTCTGCAGCTCAGTCGTCGCCAGAATGAATAACAGATGCGCGGGCGGCTCTTCAATAATTTTCAGCAGCGCGTTGAATGCCGCCGGCGAGAGCATATGCACCTCGTCGATGATATACACGCGCATTTTGACCGTGCCGGGCGTATAAATTGCGTCGTCACGCAGAACGCGGACGGAATCGACGCCGTTGTTCGAGGCCGCGTCGATCTCCAGCACGTCCATGCAGCTGCCCTCGTCGATGGCGCGGCACGACGGGCACAGCCCGCAGGGGTCGCCATGATTCGGGTTTTCACAGTTAACGGCCTTGGCCAGAATCTTGGCGCAGGACGTCTTGCCGGTGCCGCGCGTACCGGTAAACAGATACGCATGGCTGAGCTTGCCCGTTTCGAGCTGTGCGCGCAGTGTGTCGGTCACGCTCTTCTGCCCGACGACATCCGAAAATGTCTGCGGCCGGTATTTGCGGTATAACGCCTGATACATATCCGTTCACCTCCGGAGTTTCTATTATACACAAAAACTGCGCAGAAGGAAAGCCTCTGCGCAGTTTTTTATGATTCCGGCAGATCGATCTTCCGTGCAGATATGACGCTGCCCTACAGATGGGTACACTTCAGCCCAAAGCGGCGAAAGAGTTCCGTGTTCAGGTTCGGTGCGGCGGCGGTGTCGAATTCTGGCTGATAGGAAAGGCCGACCATCTCGTATTTCGCACCCGCCGTCACGTGGTACGGCAGCAGCTCGACCTGCTCCAGATCATCCGCGTCCAGAAGGCGGCGGGCCGCGGCGCTGAAATTCTCCTCCGAATCGTTGACGCCGGGGATGACCGGAATGCGGATGCGGAACGGCCTGCCGCTTTTCTTGAGCCGTTCGAGGTTTTCCAGAATCGGCTCATTGGACACGCCTGTATAGTGCCGGTGCTGCTCCGGGTCCATCAGCTTCAGATCCATCATGACATACTCGACCCGCGCCAGCACGGCTTCAAATACGCTCCCGCTGCAATAGCCGCTCGTTTCGATCGCGCGGTGCATCCCCGCGACGCGGTCCAGCGTTTCCAGCAGGAACTCCGGCTGCCCCGTCGGTTCACCGCCGGAAAACGTCACGCCGCCCGACATTGCGGCAAGATAGTCCTTGTCCCGCAGAAGCTTTTGGGCCAGTTCCTGTGCCGTATAGCGCTTCCCGCAGAGCTTGCGCAGGCCCTGCGGGCAGGCGCGGATGCACTGGCCGCAGGCTGTGCAGCTTTTCCCGCCGTTCGGGCAGGCTTCGACGCAGGCCCCGCAGTGCAGGCAGTTGTTTGACGACACCATCAGCTGCGGCTGATAGGAAAGCCCCTCCGGGTTGTGGCACCACATACAGCGCAGCGGGCAGCCCTTCAAAAACACCGTCGTGCGGATGCCGGGGCCGTCGTAGACGGCAAGCTGCTTGATGTCGAATACGGTTCCGACTGCCGACGCGTTATCCACGGGCATGGCGGACCTCAAAGTCGCGCAGCTCCTTGTAAAGCGCGAACTGCTTCTCATAATACGCGTGCCGCTGCGCGTCGGGCTTTGCCGTCTGGCCGTAGCGGACGAAGCGGGCGGCAAGGGCTGTCCGGTCCTTTTCGCCGGTCGCGGCGGCAAGACCGAGGATCGCGCTGCCGAGCGCGCCGGCCTCGTCGGCCAGCGTGGGCCGAATTTCAGCGCCCAGAATATCCGCCTTGATCTGCCGCCAGACGGGCGACTTCGCGCCGCCGCCCGCAGCGAAGAGCGTCGTCGGACGAATGTCGTATTTGGCAAGCTTTTCGAGGTTATAGCGCATTTCGAAGGTCAGGCCCTCAAGAATGGCGCGGTAGAGATCAGCGGGCGAGGTGTGCATTGTGAGGCCGTAGATCGTGCCGCGCGCACCGGTCAGCACATCCGGCGTGCCGCCCATACCCTGCAAAAACGGCAGAACGATCAGCCCCGTCGGCTCCGGCGGGCAGGTCTCGTTCAGAAGGTCGTAGACCGGGCACCCGCGCTCCTTCGCGGCCTGCTTGAGATAAAACGCCAGCGAATCGCGGTACCAGCGCACGACCGCGCCGCCGGAGATATTATAGGCGTAGGTCACATAGCCCCGTCCGTCGAGATACGGGACGCAGGCGTAATTTTCGCGTTCAAAGTCCAGCGTTTCGGGGATGGATGCGAACAGCGGGCAGATGCATTCGACCGTGCCGGTCGTATCGACGGCTTCGCCGGGGTTCGCCACGCCGCAGCCAAGGGCGTTGACGATCTGGTCATGCGAGCCGATGACGACCTTGACGCTCTGCGGCAGGCCGAGCGCGGAGGCTGCCTCCTGCGTGAGCGTTCCGGCGCACGCGCCGGTCGGCAGGACGGCGGGGAGCGTTTCCGGGTCGATGCCGCAGGCGCTCGTCAGCTCGTCCGACCAGCAGAGCTTCCGTACATCAAAGAGAATGCTGCGGCAGGCAAGGGAATAATCCGCCACCGTCTCACCAGACAGGCAGAAGCAGATATAGCTTGCAATGAACAGGAACTTCCAAACCGGGCGCGGAGCCGTGCGGAGCGTATACAGCATTTTTGCCAGCGAATACGACGCGTCCGGCAGGACGCAGGTGATGCGCATGAATTTTTCCGCGCCGACCGACTCGATCAGACGGGAGAATTCCCCGCTTTCGGTATTGGCAAAATAGAGAATGATGTCGCTCAGCGGCTGGCCGCCGCGGTCGACGGGGACGAAGGACTCGCCGAAGGAGGAGACGGTGATGGCCGCGACCTGCTTTGCGTCGTCCAGCTTTTTGACGCAGTCGGAGATCACGAAAAACACGCTCTCGCGCAGTGCCAGCGCGTTCAGGTTCACCTCGCCGGGCTTCGTGGGGTATTCGCGGTAGGACATGGCGATCTGCTCGCCGGTATCGCGGAAGGCGACGCATTTGCAGCCGGTTCCGCCGATGTCAATGCCAAGGCTGATCATAAATGTGCCTCACTTTCTCACGCAGAAGCGGTAAACGGTCGTTTCGTGCAGCGCCTCGCCCTGCCGGAGCACCGGGGACGGGAACGCGGGCTGATTGATCGCGTCGGGATAGTGCTGCGTTTCGAGGCAGAAGCCGCTGTAGGACGCATAGCGCGCGCCGTTTTTGCCCGCGCGGTCTGAAATAAAGTTGCCGGTGTAGAGCTGCACGCCCTCGAGCGTCGTCTCGACCTCCATCACGATGCCGGTCTGATCGCCCTCGGCCTGTCCGATTTTACGAAGGCCCTGGCCATCGAGGCAGAGGTTCGTATCGTAGCCGCGGAAGGGGGCAAGCGCCGCGTCGTGAATGTCTTGGCCAATGGGCTTTGCGGTGCGGAAATCCATGCAGGTGCCGTCCACGGGGGCGATCTCGCCGGTCGGCAGCGTTGCGGCGTTGGCTGGCGTATAGGCCGAGGCGTTCAGCTGGAGCAGATGGCCCAGCACGTCGCCGCTGCCCTGTCCGTTGAGATTGAAATAGGCATGGTTGGTGAAGTTCGCGACGGTATCCGCGCTGCTGACGGCGCGGTAGTCGATGCGCAGCGCGTTGTCGTCCGTCAGGGTAAACGTAATGGACACGTCAAGCCTGCCGGGGTAGCCCTCCTCACCATCAGCCAGAACGGTCGTGAATTCGACGCTGTTCTCGCGGCAGTTGTAATTCCAGAGCTTCTTGTCGAAGCCGCACAGACCGCCGTGGAGCTGGTTCTTGCCCTCGTTGGCCGTGAGGTGGAAGCGCTGGCCGTTCAGCGTGAAAGCCGCGCCCGCGATGCGGTTGCCGTTTCGGCCGATGCACGCGCCGAGATAGCCGTCATTTTCTTCATATTCCTTTACCGTCTCATAGCCGAGCAGCACGTCGGTCAGAACGCCGTTCCGGTCGGGAACGACAATGGACTGGATCGTCGCGCCGTAGGACAGGAGCGTCACGCGCATATGATTGCTGTTTTCCAGCGTAATGGCGACAGGCGCGCCCTTCGAGCACAGGGGGAGCTTTTGAATGGTCAGCATAAAAAACGTCCTTTCGTAAAAAGTGCGGTGAGACTGTCAAAAAAATACAGATAGCAGTTAGATGATAGAGTAGCAGGGGAAGAGTGAAGGGGGCAAAGAGCCCCCTTCGCGTTCAATCAACTAAGTTTTCGAACTTTGAAAAAGTTCGAAAACTTGCCTCAGCGTGGCGAAAAGACCTTTTCGACACGCTGAGGCGCGCTGCAGCAGCAACGCGCCTCATGAAGATCTGCTGCGATTGCGTTCATTCTATCAGAACGAAGTGGCTTTGAAAAGCCGCAGCGCAATTATTTCTTTGCAACGTACTTCTGCACGTCGATGGCGACGGCGATGATGATGATCGCGCCGCGGATGATGTACTGGAGGTATGCGTTGACGCCGAGGAAATACAGGCCGTAGTTGATCGCCTGCAGGATGATCGAGCCGATCACGACGCCGGGGACAGTGCCGATGCCGCCGTTGAAGGAAACGCCGCCGATGACGCAGCCCGCGATGGCGTCAAGCTCATAGTTGATGCCGGTTGCAGTACCGACGGACTGGATACGGGCGCCCTCGAGGAAGGAGGCGATGCCGTACATCAGACCGGCGTACAGGAACACGCCCATGATGGTCTTCGTGACGGAGACGCCGGAGACCTCAGCAGCCTCGGAGTTGCCGCCGACGGCGAACATGTTCTTGCCGAAGCGGGTCTTGTTCCACACGATCCAGGTCACAACGCCCAGCAGCAGGAAGATGATGACCAGGTACGGGAGCTTGAAGCCGAAGATATCGATCGAGCCGGTCGCCAGGCC
>OLPI01003357.1_pt1 | contig 11440 bp, 22 predicted proteins | sample 1672361 | NCBI WGS metagenome assembly OLPI01 (sample SAMEA3136675, study PRJEB25190) | human gut metagenome
GCAATGCCCTCTCAGTCACCTTCGGTGACAGCTCTCCCAGAGGGAGAGCCAAGGGGGTGCATATGTTGGAATGAGAAATGGAGCGTATCTGTACTGATACGCTCCATTCACTATTTTACGATCACCCATCAAATGGCAAGAAGTTCTTTGCAAATTCAGAACCGGTTATCGTCAGGGAAATGCTCCATGATGTCCTCGACGCGGCATTGCAGGATGTTGCAGAGTTTGTCGATGGTATTGATCTCCACGTTCTCATTGTGCCGGAGCCGATTGAGCTGGGAGCGGTTTACATTATAATGGGTATAAAGATCATACTGGGAAACACCCCGCTGCTTCATGGTCTGCCACAGACGGTCGTACTTTATCATTTTGATTCCCCCCGGTTCCTTCATTTTAGCATTCGCTCTCCCAAATTGCAACAGGAACGATGCTCGGATAAGGATACTTACGAGGGACGCAGGAATTCTCTGTTTTCACCGAAAATAAATACAAAACTTCGTGAAAAATTCTGAAAAAGTGCTTGACAAATGGGGAAACAGATGGTATCATAATCGGGCGCGTGTAGGGAGATTCTGCGCGTGCACTGCGATGATGCGGGAGATTGCGTTGAAAAACGGTAACTTCCGCGGAGTATGTCCGGTCATCGGGCGGCTGAACTGCTTCTGGAAGCGCTGGCGTATATCGCCGGGAACGGAAGAAGGGTCGGCCTCGGTCGGCCATTTTTCATGGCTCGGAATGATACGCACGGCGGCGCGGACAATAGTAGTTCGACCGTACCCAGACACTACGCAAACTGAGTACGTAATTCAAGGAGGAAAACAAACATGGCAAACCAGATGATCCGCATCCGGCTGAAGGCTTACGATCACCAGCTGATCGACTCCAGCGCTGCAAAGATCGTGGAGACCGCGAAACGCAACGGCGCTCAGGTTTCCGGCCCCATCCCGCTGCCCACCAAGAAGGAAGTCGTCACCATCCTTCGGGCTGTCCACAAGTACAAGGACTCCCGTGAGCAGTTCGAGCGCAGAACCCACAAGCGTCTGATCGATATCCTCAACCCCAACCAGAAGACCGTCGAAGCTCTGATGAGCCTGGATCTTCCCGCTGGTGTTGAGATTGAGATAAAGCTGTAACGGCGCGCAAGCAAAGTTATGGCAGCCCGCACTGTCTGGCATCGGGCGGACGGGTCATGTCGGCTGGCCTCCCAATGGGCTGCCGACCAATAACCTATAAAAAAGGAGAAACCAAACCATGCAGAAAGCAATCATCGGCAAAAAAGTGGGTATGACCCAGATCTTCGATGAGAGCGGCAAGGTGATTCCTGTGACCGTCGTGGAAGCAGGCCCCTGCGTCGTTACCCAGAAGAAGACCGTTGAGACCGACGGCTACGTAGCCGTCCAGCTGGGCTTTGGCGACGTCGCCGAGAAGAAGCTCAGCAAGCCGGAGGCAGGCCACCTGAAGAAGGCCGGCGTTGCCCCCAAGAAGTACCTGAAGGAGTTCAAGCTGGACGGCGCTGCCGACATGAACGTCGGCGACGAAGTCAAGGCTGACACCTTCGCTGCCGGCGACAAGATCGACGTTACCGGCATCAGCAAAGGCCATGGCTACCAGGGCGTTGTGAAGCGCCACGGCGCAGGCCGCACCCCCATGACCCACGGCGGCGGCCCTGTCCACCGTCATGCCGGCTCCATGGGCGCATCTTCTCATCAGTCCCGTATCTTCCCCGGCAAGATCGGCGCCGGCCAGATGGGCAATGAGCAGGTCACCATCGAGAACCTGGATGTTGTGAAGGTGGACGCGGAGCTGAATATGATCGTCATCCGCGGCGCCATCCCCGGCCCCAAGGGCGGTCTGGTCTACATCCGCAACACCGTCAAGAACAACAAGCTCAAGAATGTCGAGCTCGGCATCAGCAAGAACCCGCAGAAGGCTTCCGGCAGAAATCCCCAGAAGGCTTCCGCAAGAGGCTAAGGAAAGGAGATCTTAAATCATGCTTAAGACCAATGTTTATGATATGTCCGGCAAGCTGGTTGGCGAGATCGAACTCTCCGAAGCAGTTTTCGGCATCACCCCCAATGAGTCTGTGGTTCATGACGCGGTCAAGAACCATCTGGCCAACAAGCGTCAGGGCACCCAGAGCGCTCTAACCCGCGCTGAGGTTTCCGGCGGCGGCCGTAAGCCCTGGCGTCAGAAGGGCACCGGCCGGGCCCGCCAGGGCAGCACCCGCGCTCCCCAGTGGACCCACGGCGGCATCGTGTTCGCCCCCAAGCCCCGCTCCTACAGCTACACCCTGAATAAGAAGGCCAAGCGCCTGGCGCTGAAGAGCGTCCTGAGCGCCAAGGCTTCCGAGGCAAATATCGTGGTCATCGACGCCATCAAGATGGACGCTCCCAAGACCTCTGAGTTTGCCAAGTTCCTGAAGGCCGTCGGCTGCGAAGGCAAGACCCTGGTCGTCACCGCCGCCGCTGACCAGAACGTGGTAAAGTCCGGCCGCAACATCCCCGGCTGCGAAGTCACCTTCGCCGGCGTGCTGAACGTTTACGACGTGCTGAACGCCACCAAGCTGGTCGTTGACAAGGCTGCTCTGACCACGATTGAGGAGGTATTCGCATAATGAACGCTTACGATATCATCAGAAGACCTGTCATCACCGAGCAGTCCATGGAGTCTGTCGCTGACAAGAAGTACGTTTTTATGGTGGACGTGAACGCCAACAAGACCGAGATCAAGGCCGCGATCGAAGAGATTTTCGGCGTGAAGGTCGCGAAGGTCAACACCGTCCGTATGCAGGGCAAGGTCAAGCGCACCGGCGCTTATCCCGCCGGCAAGCAGGCCGCCTACAAGAAGGCTGTCGTCACCCTGACCGCCGACTCCAAGACCATCGAGTTCTTCGAGGGTATGGTCTAAACCAAATCTCAATAAAGGAGAGAAACGCAAATGGCTATTAAGACTTTCAAGCCTTACACCCCCGCCCGCAGAAACATGACTGTTTCCGCTTTCGACGGTGTTGATAAGAAGGCAAAACCTGAGCGTAGCCTGGTTGAGACCCTCAAGAAGAACGCAGGTCGCAACAGCTACGGTCACATCACCGTCCGCCATCGCGGCGGCGGCAACAAGCGCAAGTACCGCGTCATCGACTTCAAGCGCCTGAAGACCGACATGAGCGCTACCGTGCAGCGCATCGAGTACGATCCCAACCGCTCCGCTTTCATCGCGCTGATCAAGTACGAGGACGGCACCCTGAGCTACATCCTGGCTCCCTACGGCCTGAATGTGGGCGATCAGGTTCTTTCCTCCGCCAGCGCCGATATCAAGCCCGGCAACTGCCTGCCCATCGCCAACATCCCCGTCGGTACCGTGATCCACAACGTGGAGCTGCAGCCCGGCCACGGCGCTCAGCTGGTTCGTTCCGCCGGTACCGCCGCTCAGCTGATGGCCAAGGAAGGCGAGCTGGCGCAGATCCGTCTGCCCTCCGGCGAAGTCCGCTACGTTCACACCAACTGCACCGCCTGCATCGGTCAGGTGGGCAACCTGGATCACGAGAACGTCCACGTCGGCAAGGCCGGCCGTACCCGTCACATGGGTATCCGTCCCACCGTCCGCGGCTCCGTCATGAACCCCAACGACCATCCTCACGGTGGTGGTGAGGGCCGCGCCCCTGTCGGCCGTCCCGGTCCTGTTACCCCTTGGGGCAAGCCTGCTATGGGTTATAAGACTCGTAAGACGAAGAACCCCACCAACAAGTTCATCGTCAAGCGCAGAAACAGCAAGTAAGGAGGAAATGAAATGAGCAGAAGTATCAAGAAGGGCCCTTTCGTAGCTCCTGAGCTGTACAAGCGCGTGGAGGAGCTGAACAAGGCCGGTGACAAGAAGGTTCTGAAGACCTGGTCCAGATCTTCCACCATCTTCCCCTCCTTCGTCGGTCACACCATCGCCGTTCACGACGGCCGGAAGCATGTTCCCGTCTATATCACGGAAGATATGGTCGGCCACAAGCTGGGTGAGTTCGTTCCCACCCGGACTTTCCGCGGCCACTCCGGCAACAAGACCGCGAACGCCAAGTAAGGAGGTACGAAAATGGAAGCATTTGCATATGTTAAATTTGTCCGTATGTCTCCTCGTAAGGTCAAGCTGGTTTGTGATATGATCCGTGGTCAGGACGTCAAGACCGCCACTGCTTACCTGAGCCAGACCTCCAAGGCAGCCTGCGAGCCTATGGCCAAGCTGCTGAAGAGCGCTGTTGCCAACGCTGAGCACAACCACGGCATGAACGCTGACAATCTGTACGTCTCCACCGCCGTTGCCAATCCCGGCCCCATCCTGAAGCGCGGCCGCATTGCATCCCGCCGTGGTTTTGTACGGATCAATAAGAGAACCACTCACATCACCATCGGTGTGAGCGAGAAGGCTTAATCAGGAGGTAGCTATGGGACAGAAAGTTAATCCCCATGGACTGCGGGTTGGCGTAATCAAGGACTGGGATTCCCGCTGGTACGCCCGCGAGGACAAGGTCGGTGACCTGGTCGTCGAAGATTACAACATCCGTAAGTATCTGAAGAACAAGCTGTACGCCGCCGGCGTGGCTAAGATCGAGATCGAGCGTTCCAACGGCAAGGTCAAGATCAACCTGTGGTGCTCCCGCCCCGGTGTCGTCATCGGTAAGGCTGGCGCCGAAATCGAGAACCTGCGCAAGGAAATGGAAGCCAAGCTCGGTAAGAGCGTGAACCTGAACATTGTTGAGGTCCGCTCCCCCGACCTGAACGCTCAGCTGGTGGCCGAGAACATCGCCCAGCAGCTGGAGAAGCGGATTTCCTTCCGCCGCGCCATGAAGAACTGCATGGGCCGCGCCATGAGAATGGGCGCCCGCGGCATCAAGGTGATGTGCTCCGGCCGTCTGGGCGGGGCGGAAATCGCCCGCAGCGAGTGCTACCATGACGGCACCATCCCCCTGCAGACCATCCGCGCCGATATCGACTACGGCTTTGCCGAGGCTGCCACCACCTATGGCCGCATTGGCATCAAGGTTTGGATCTACAAGGGTGAGGTCCTCAGCCAGACCCTCCGCACCACCCCCCGCACCCTGGACACCAAGAACTTTAAGGAACGCCCCGACCGTCCTCGCCGCCGCGATGGCAGAGGCGGCTTCAACCGCGACCGTAAGCCCGGCTATGGCAACCGTCCGCAGGGTGGTTATAACAACAACCGTGGTCCCCGGCCCGCTGCCGGTGGATCTGCTCCCAAGGAAGGAGGCAAAGCCTAATGCTGCTGCCCAAGAGAGTCAAATACCGCCGTGTTCACCGTGGCCGCCTGAAGGGCAAGGCCACCCGCGGCAACACCGTGACCTACGGTGAGTTTGGTTTGCAGGCCACGGAGCCGGCATGGATCACCAGCAACCAGATCGAGGCCGCCCGTGTCGCCATGACCCGTTACACCAAGCGTGGCGGCAAGGTCTGGATCAAGATCTTCCCCGACAAGCCCATCACCGAGAAGCCTGCGGAGACCCGCATGGGTTCCGGTAAAGGTTCCCCCGAGTATTGGGTCGCAGTAGTCAAGCCCGGCCGTGTCATGTTCGAGATCGCCGGTGTTTCTGAAGAGGTCGCCCGCGAGGCCCTGCGTCTGGCCAGCCACAAGCTGCCCATCAAGACAAAGATCGTCAAGCGCGAGGATCTCGAAGCCCAGGAAGTAGGTGAATGAGATGAAGGCAACTGAAGTACGTGCAATGACCGTGGAGCAGCTGAGCGAGAAGCTGGACTCCCTGAAGAAGGATCTGTTCTTCCTGCGTATGCAGCACGCAACCAATCAGCTGGACAATCCTCTCAAGATCGCCGAGACCAAGCGCGACATCGCTCGTGTGAAGACCGTTATCCGTGAAAAGGAGGAGAAGTAACATGGAAGAGAAGAGAATTTCCTCCCGCAAGACCAGAGTCGGCAAGGTCGTTTCCGATAAGATGGACAAGACCGTGGTCGTCGCCATCGAGGACCGCGTTGCCCATCCTCTGTATAAGAAGATCGTCGGCCGTACCTATAAGCTGAAGGCTCACGACGAGCAGAACGCTTGCGGTGTTGGCGATGTCGTGAAGGTGATGGAGACCCGCCCCCTGTCCAAGGACAAGCGCTGGCGCGTGGTCGAGATCGTCGAGAAGGCTAAGTAAGGAGGTGCCGTAAGTATGATCCAGCAAGAATCTTATCTGAAGGTCGCTGACAATACCGGCGCCAAAGAGATCAAGTGCATCCGCGTTCTGGGCGGCTCCAAGGTCAAGTACGGCAACATCGGCGACGTCATCGTTGCCTCCGTGCGTAAGAGCACTCCCGGCGGTCAGGTGAAGAAGGGCGAGGTCGTCAAGGCCGTTATCGTCCGCAGCGCCAAGGGCGTGCGTCGTGCCGACGGCACCTATGTCCGTTTCGACGACAACGCCGCCGTCCTCATCAAGGACGACAAGAACCCCAGAGGCACCCGTATCTTTGGGCCGGTGGCTCGTGAGCTGCGCGACAAGGATTACATGAAGATCCTGTCCCTCGCTCCCGAAGTTATTTAAGGAGGGGACGGACACATGAACAATCTGAAGATCAAGAAGAACGACAAGGTGGTCGTTCTGTCCGGCAAGGACAAGGGCAAGACCGGCAAGGTGCTGGGCACCGTTCCCAGTGAGCGCAAGGTCGTGGTCGAGGGCATCAACATGGTGACCTGCCACATCAAGCCCCGCAAGCAGGGCGAAGAGGGCGGCATCGTCAAGCGCGAGGCGGCTATCTACGCCAGCAAGGTCCAGGTGGTATGCCCCAAGTGCGACAAGGGCACCCGCGTGGCCTATGAGATCAAGGACGGCAAGAAAGTCCGCGTGTGCAAGCACTGCGGCGCTGCCCTGTAAAGAAAGGAGAGAGTAAGTAATGGCACGTCTGAAAGTCAAGTATACCGAAGAAGTAGCTCCTGCTCTCTTCAAGAAGTTCGGCTACAAGTCCACCATGCAGATCCCCAAGATCGACAAGGTCGTCGTGAACGTGGGCTGCGGTGAGGCGCGTGAGAACGCTAAGGTCCTGGACGCCGTGTGCGGCGACCTGGCCACCATTACCGGCCAGAAGGCCATTGTCACCATCGCCAAGAAGTCCGTCGCGAACTTCAAGCTGCGTGAGGGTATGCCCGTGGGCGCCAAGGTCACGCTGCGCGGCGACAAGATGTGGGAGTTCCTGGATCGTCTGTTCAATGTGGCTCTGCCTCGTGTCCGTGACTTCCGCGGCATCAGCGCCAACGCCTTCGACGGCCGCGGCAACTATGCCCTGGGCGTCAAGGAGCAGCTGATCTTCCCCGAGATCGAGTACGATAAGATCGACAAGATCCGCGGTATGGATATCGTCATCTGCACCACCGCCCAGACCGATGAAGAAGCCCGTGAGCTGCTGACGCTGGTCGGCGCTCCCTTTGAACGCTGATTAGGAGGAAACGAAACATGGCAAAGCTGTCTATGAAGCTGAAGCAGAAGGCTCCGGCGAAGTTCTCCACCCGTAAGTACAACCGCTGCAAGATCTGCGGCCGCCCCCACGCCTATCTGCGTGACTACGGCGTGTGCCGTATCTGCTTCCGGACTCTGGCTTATAAGGGCGAGATCCCCGGCGTTCGCAAGGCTTCTTGGTAAATCTTTTGTCCTCATACTGCGTTGGCTCGGCTCGACGTACACAAAGTACGCCGTCGCCTCGCCGCCTTGTCTGAGAACAAAATCACACACAATATCAAAGAGGGAATACCTCTTGGTATAAAAGGATGGCGAAAGGTCACTGGTAATTAAACGGAGGGCTTGCCCGATGGATCAAATTATCAGTGATACCTCGCTGCCTAAACAGGCAAACGCCTGTAACTCTAAATTAGGAGGAAATTCGTAATGCACATCACTGATCCTGTTGCTGATATGCTGACCCGTATCCGCAACGCCAACAACGCAAAGCATGAGACCGTTGACGTCCCCGCTTCCAACATGAAGAAGAGCATCGCTCAGATCCTGCTGGACGAGGGCTACATCAAGGCCTTCCAGATCGTGGAGGACGGTACCCAGGGCATCATCCGCATCACCCTGAAGTACAACGCCGGCAAGGAGAAGGTCATCTCCGGTCTGCGCCGCGTCTCCAAGCCCGGTCTGCGCGTGTACGTGGGCGCCGATGAGCTGCCCCAGGTGCTGCGCGGTCTCGGTATCGCAATCGTGTCCACGTCCAAGGGCGTCATGACCGACAAGGCTGCTCGCGCGGCTCACGTCGGCGGCGAAGTCCTGGCATTCATTTGGTAAGGAGGGTATTGAACAATGTCGAGAATTGGTAGAATGCCCATTACCGTCCCCGCCGGTGTGGAAGTCACCGTGGCGGAGAACAACGTTGTCACCGTCAAGGGCCCCAAGGGCACTCTGACCCAGACCCTGCGCCCTGAGATGATCATCGAGCAGGAAGGCAACGTCATCCATGTTAAGCGCCCCTCTGACGACAAGATGCATGTGGCAATGCACGGCATGACCCGCGCTCTGCTGCACAACATGGTCGTCGGCGTCAGCGAAGGTTTCAAGAAGACGCTGGAGATCAACGGCGTCGGCTATCGTGCCGCCAAGGAAGGCAACGAGCTGGTCATGAACCTGGGCTACTCTCACCCCGTGAAGGTGGCCGAGATCGAGGGTATCACCATTGATGTCCCCTCCCAGAACCAGATCGTGATCTCCGGCCCCGATAAGCAGAAGGTGGGCCAGTTCGCCGCCAACGTGCGCGAGAAGCGTCCCCCCGAGCCTTACAAGGGCAAGGGCATCAAGTATGCTGATGAAACCATCCGCCGCAAGGTGGGTAAGACTGGCGCTAAGAAGTAAGGAGGTGTGCCGTAAATGATTAAGAGACCCAATACAAACGCCCAGCGTTTGAAGCGTCATAAGAGAGTCCGCTCCAAGGTGTTCGGCACTACCGAGCGTCCCCGTCTGAACGTGTTCCGCAGCGAGAAGAATATCTACGCTCAGGTCATCGACGACGTCGCCGGCAATACGCTGGTGGCTGCCTCCTCTCTGGATAAGGAGATCGAGGGCAACGGCGGCAACAAGGAAGGCGCACGCAAGGTCGGCGAGATGATTGCAAAAGCAGCCGCTGAAAAGGGTATCTCCGAAGTCGTATTCGACAGAGGCGGTTACGTTTATCACGGACGCGTTCAGGAGTTAGCAGAAGGAGCCCGTGAAGGCGGACTCAAGTTCTAAAGGAGGTTTTACTTTTGGCTTTAATAGATGCGACAGGATTGGAGCTTGCCGAGAAGGTAGTTGCAATCAATAGAGTATCCAAGACCGTAAAGGGCGGCCGTATAATGAAGTTTTCCGCGCTTGTAGTAGTAGGCGACGGAAACGGCATAATCGGCTTTGGTCTTGGCAAGTCGGGCGAAGTTCCCGACGCTATCCGCAAGGGTATCGAGGACGCTAAGAAGAACCTTGTCAAGGTTTCCCTCAAGGGCACCACGATCCCCCACGAGATCGTAGGCAAGTTTGGCGCTGGCGAAGTACTTCTGATGCCCGCCGCACCCGGTACCGGTGTTATCGCCGGCGGCCCCGTAAGAGCCGTAGTAGAAGTAGCCGGAATCAAGGATATAAGAACAAAGTCGCTGCGTTCAAACAATCCTTCAAACGTAGTAAGAGCTACCATAAACGGTCTTGCTTCGGTAAAATCCGCCGAGGAGGTTGCCGCTAAGAGAGGCAAGTCCGTAAAGGAAATCATAGGTTAAGGAGGACAAGGCAATGGCAAATCTTAAGATCACTCTTGTAAGAAGCCTCAACTCTAAGTCTGAGAAGCAGATTGCAACCGCACATTCCCTTGGTCTTCGTAAGATCGGCGCTGAGACCGTACAGCCCGATAACGCACAGACGCAGGGCAAGATCAAGGTTATTTCACATCTTATAAAAGTAACAGAAGCGTAAGTTAGGAGGTGCAACAGATAATGAAACTGCACGAATTATCACCTGCTCCCGGTTCTGTTAAAGACGTTAAGAGAATCGGCAGAGGACACGGTTCCGGTCAGGGCAAGACCGCCGGAAAGGGTCACAAAGGTCAGAAGGCACGTTCCGGAGGCGGCGTAAGACCCGGCTTTGAGGGCGGACAGACCACACTCGCTAGAAGAATCCCGAAGAGAGGATTCAACAACATTTTCAGAACCGAGTATGCTACCGTTAACGTTTCGGATCTCGAGAAGTTCGTAGACGGCACCGTAGTAGACGCAGAGCTGCTGAAGGCTTCGGGCCTCATCAAGAAGGAGCTCGACGGCGTAAAGATCCTCGGAAATGGAGAACTCACTAAAAACCTTACCGTTAAGGCTGCAAAGTTTACCGCAGCTGCTAAAGAAAAAATTGAAAAGGCAGGCGGGAAGGCTGAGGTGATGTAATAGTGTTACAGACGTTAAAAAATGCCTGGTCGGTACCTGAGCTTCGCAAAAAGCTTTTGTACACACTACTCATCATCATAATTTATCGAATCGGCGGAGCTATCCCCGTGCCGTTTCTCGACACGGCGGTAATCAAAAGCTGGTTTGAAGAGCAAAACACCAACGGAAATATATTCAGCTACTTAAACGTACTTTCGGGAGATAACTTCTCGAAAGGTACGCTGCTGGCTCTTTCCGTTTCACCTTATATCAACGCACAGATCATCATTCAGCTTCTTACTTACGCTCTGCCGCCGCTCGAAAGACTGGCTAAAGAGGGTATGGAGGGCAGAAAGAAGATCGACAAGGTCACAAGATATGCGGCGCTCGCTATCTCGGTTTTCCAGGCTTGGGCTTATTACCTCACCCTGAAAAACCAGGCGCACGCGCTTGTATACACCGGCAGCGGCTTCGACAAAATCTTCTCTGAGATCGTAATTGTCATCATCCTTTCCTTTATCGCAGGTACCTCCATCGTCGTATGGATGGGCAACCAGATCAACGATAAGGGTATCGGAAACGGTATCTCGATACTGCTGTTCGCAGGAATCATCGCACGCATCCCTTCCGATATGGTAAGAGATTTCGGTTACATGACCAGCGGCGATACCAAGTACAAGATACTTGTTCCCCTGCTCTATGTGATCTACATTTTCATGATCGCGCTCATCGTTTTCATGAACAACGCAGAAAGACGTATCCCGATCGCTTACGCCAAGCGCGTGGTAGGCAGAAAGCAGTACGGCGGTCAGAACACCTTCCTTCCTATAAAGGTATCTATGGCGGGCGTTCTCCCCATAATCTTCGCTATGGCATTTATGTCGCTGCCCTCTACTCTGGAGCTTTTCATTACTCCTAAGGCAGGCGGTTTTTACGAGAAGGTGCTGAACGTGTTCAGCTACAGCCACCCCGTATACGGCGTTCTGTATTTCATTCTGATAATCGCGTTCAACTACTTCTATGTTGCCATTCAGTACAACCCTGTTGAGATCGCCAACAATCTGCGCCGCAACAACGGCTCGATCC
>OLPI01003360.1_pt1 | contig 11438 bp, 3 predicted proteins | sample 1672361 | NCBI WGS metagenome assembly OLPI01 (sample SAMEA3136675, study PRJEB25190) | human gut metagenome
GTTTGGGTGGAGGAAAGTTCGGACAAGGGCACGACCATCGCGGTGGAGCTGCCGGTACAGTGAAGCTGTATCTCACATAAAGCAATAAGCCGCGCAGCGGGAGCACCCTTCGGGCGCTCCCGCCTTATCTTAGCATTTTGAATGACTTTGTATTTTCCCAAAGGCTCCCGTTTCGGCGGGGGCCCTTGTCTTTTCACCTTTCGTTTCCCGCTGCGTAGGATAGACTGTACGGAGTCGCCCGGCTCCGCATACTACGGATACGGAAAAGGGAGTGTCTATGCAATCATCTGTCCTTCAGGGGATATTGCTCCCCTTCTGGGGCACGTCGCTGGGTGCGGCGTGCGTATTCTGCCTGCGGAGAGCGCCCTCCGCCGTTCTGCGCCGCGTGCTGGAGGGATTCGCCGCCGGTGTGATGACCGCCGCCTCGGTGTGGAGCCTGCTGCTGCCCGCTATCGACTGGGCGGACATGGGCCGCTGGTCCTTCCTTCCGGCGGCGGGCGGTTTCTGGCTGGGGGTGCTGTTCCTGCGGCTGCTGGAGCGACTGCTGCCGGAGGCTGTTACCGACCGTTCCACCACCATGACCCTTCTGGCGGTGACGCTGCACAACATCCCGGAGGGGATGGCGGTGGGCGCGGCCTATGCCGGATGTGTGGCGGCAGGAGCCGCCGCGCCCGCTGCGGCGTTTACGCTGGCGCTGGCCATCGCCATCCAGAATGTGCCGGAGGGCGCCATTGTGGCCCTGCCCCTGCGTACCGCCGGTGCGGGGAAGGGGAGAGCCTTTTTGGGCGGCGTGCTCTCCGGCGTGGTGGAGCCCCTGGCCGCCGGTGTTACGGTGCTGGCGGCGGCGCTCATCGTTCCGGCGCTGCCCTGGCTGCTGGGCTTTGCCGCCGGGGCTATGCTCTATGTGGTGGCCGCCGAGCTGCTGCCCACGCGCGGCGATTCCGGCCCGGGGGCGCTGGCCTTTGCCGCGGGCTTTACCGTAATGATGATCCTGGACGTGGCATTGGGGTAGGGAGGAGGGTTGACAACGGCCAATTCCTGTAATATAATGTCGCTGACAAGTAAACAAACAGTCTGTTGATCCAATGTCGCCGGCGGCCGTACAGCCCACCACGGGCCAGGCGTCGGCATAGAAGGAAAGGGGTGGCCAAACCCCGCACGACCGGTACTGTGAGCGCAAGGATGCACCGAAGCGGCGAGAGCCGCCGGGACGAAAGTCCGCCATTGTGGGGAAGCCCATGAGAAGGTAGGCTGCAAACGAGGAGGGATGTCTGTCCCCCGCGGCGCGAGCCAGGAGAATTGCATTGTGTAGGACAAAGTTGCAGCGGGCGCGCTCTCCGTGTGCGGGAATCTTGTACCACCATGTAGATGTACCACGCTGACCTCCTGAACGGGAGGTCGGTGTTTTTTGCACCGCCTTTTTCGCGGCCGGCCCTTTTGGGCGGGCGGCGGGGGCGGCGACATCTTTCCGTGGTGCAGGGGTCGTATCTATTGCGTTCGCTGTCCGGCTTTGCGCCGGGCAGCGTTTCATTTTCGTGGGACAGAGTGCACTCTGTCCCGTTTTTCATGCCCTGCATGAAAAATATTTCCCTTGCCAGGCTGACACGCTGCCATACACAGCGAAGCGGTGCGGAAAACTCGACTGTCAAGCTGAGGCACCGTGCGCTTTCCATCTGACCGTGAAACTGTGCAGACGAGTCCCCTTTGTCAAGCTGAGGCGGCCATTGGCCGCGTGCTTTTCCATAAGTGGGGCGGGGATGTTGCCGCATCCCCGCCCACCCCCTCACGTCGACAAAAAATTTACATAAAGGAGAAAGAGACATGAAGAAGAGAGTCATAAGCTGGCTGCTGACCGTCGTGATGGTCGTCAGCCTGCTGCCCACCTCCGTGTTGGCCGACACGCTGGCCGCGGATCAGGAGCAGCAGACCCGGCAGGAACAGATAGCTCCGGCGGACACGGAGAACACCGTCCCTGCCGAGGATGAGGAGACGCAGGAGCAGCAGGAGCCTGCTGAGGAAGTGCCTGTGTCCCGGTCTGCCCGCAGCGGCGGCGCGGCGCTGGCGCTGGCGGAAGGAACTGTCGGCTCTGCGAAGGAGTTTGCGGCGATGGAGCCCGACGGCAATTATCAATTGACGGCGGACATCACTGTCACGGCGCCCTATGGCAACGATATTACCGGCTTTACCGGCTTTACCGGCACCTTTGACGGCAACGGCCACACCGTGATGCTGAATATCACCGCTTCCACGCCCAATGTCGGCCTGTTCAGCAAACTGGCGGGCGGCGCCGTGGTGAAGAATGTGAAAGTGGATGGTACAGTGTCGGGCACGGAAGGCGTTGCCGGCATTGCAGCCCAAGCCAATGGCGCAACCATTAGTGGCTGTATCAACTGTGCAATAATCTCCGCAACCGGACGATATGTAGGCGGTATCGTTGGAAAACTGCAGGGAGGTACAGTAGAGAATTGCTATAACACAGGTGCCATTTCCAGCAGCAGAAACCGCCCTGCTGTGAATTTGGGTGGTATTGTCGGCTATATTGATGAAAGTGCAACTGTCAAAAATTGCTATAATGTAGGGGAAATTACAGTAACAAACAAGGCAACTAATATGGCTGGCATCGCAGGTTGGTGTGTTGCCTCTACAGTAGAGAATTGTTACTACTTGATGGGAACGGCCACTGCGGGTGCCAATGGCAATGAACAAACCGCAGATCCCAAATCCGCCGAGGAGATGAAATCCCCCGCGTTTGCAGCCCTGTTGGGGGATGGCTTCATGGTCAAGAGCGGGGACTACCCCGCGCTGAAATGGGAGACCCCCACCGCGGCGGTACGCTTTACCATTGCTCCCGCGAATGCCACGCTCGAAATCAACGGCGGCACTTATACCGGCTCCACCACCGTGGCGCTGCCTGCCGCCGATACACCGTATTCCTATACCGTGTCCTGCCCCGGCTACACGCAGCAGACCGGCAGCGTGACCGTGACCGATAAGGACAACCCCGTGGCTGATCCTGCCAATGTTACTGTTACGCTGGCGGAGGATGCTGCACAGTGGGTCACCGTGACCTTCACCGTGACTCCGGAGAATGCCACGCTCACCCTCAAGGACGGCGAGACGCAGGTTGCGCCCACCGAGGGAACGACCTATCAGATGCTGAAGGGTCACGCCTATACTTACACCGCCGAGACGACCGAGGAGGGCTATGAGCCCGCCTCCGGCACCGTGACTCCCAACGAGAACAGCACCCAAACCGTGGCGCTGAAAAAGGTGCAGAGCATTGCGGTGACCAAGGCTCCCACAAAGACGGAGTACTACAAGGGCGATGCCGAACTTGACCTGACCGGCATGGTCCTCACGGTGAACTATGATGGCACCAATGAAACCCGCACCATTGAAGGCGACTATGCCGCCGCCGGTGTGACCTGTGAGGGCTTTAGCACCGAAAATCCTACAGATAGCCAAATCGTCACTGTCAAGTACAGGGGCAAAACCGCCACCTTTACCATCAAGGTGAAGGACGCAATGCTCTTTGCTGACTTTTTCACGGGACTCAATGGCATTGCCACAGCGCAAAACAGCACCTCCTACAAATTTGAGCCGGTGCTGCTGGATGGCGGTTATGTCCTGAAATCCACCAATGAAAAGAAGGGCAACACCACCTCCAGTCTGACCCTGACCTTTGCCAAGGCTGCCCAGTTGACCTTTGACTGCAAAACCGACTCCGAAAAAAATTATGATGGCCTGCGCGTAGATATTAACAATCAACAGGGAAACCAATTTGGTTCAACCGGCGGCGGATACAGTGGTGAAAAGCAAGATTGGAAAGAGTTTTCCATCGCTGTAAATGCCGGGGATAAGGTCACCGTAAACTACCGAAAAGATAGCAGCGGGGACAAGGGGCAAGATTGCATTTGGCTGCGCAATTTCCGCGCCGAGGTGCTGCCCACCGTGCGCTTTGATGTCAAGGATGCGGCAGGAACGGCAATTGATGCCACTGTGACGCTGAAAAAGGGCTACACCGGCCTGACAGCGGGTACAGACGGAAGTTATGCCCTGACAGTTGGCGAAAAATACACCTATACGGTGGAAAAGAAAGGCTACGAAAAGGTAACGCAGGAGTTTACCGCCCAAGAGGGGAACAACACCATTACCGTTACCCTTGTCAAGCTGCCGGTCATTACCCTGAAGTTTACCCCCGATGATGCGGCGGTAACACTGAAACAGGGAAACACCACCGTTTACAAGGAGTCTGCGGACAGCGAAAAAGGCAAGAATGTCTATATCGCTGCCAAGAATACCGACTACACCTACACCGTCAGCAAGTTTGGCTATGAGACGGCCACCGGCACGATCAGTGTTGCGACCACCGATGTGAACAAGACCGTCAAGCTGACCGAGTTGGCAAAGCAGACGGTGACCTTCAACATCACCAAGCCGGAGGGCGTGAACGCCGAACCGACCATCACCGTCAAGTCCGGCAGTATCACCGCCTACACGGGCAGCGGCGCGAACTGCACTCTCCCCGCCGGGGACTATACCTACACGGCCAAGTTGGATGGCTGCGATACCTTGTCTGGGAGTTTTGTGGTCAAGGCTGCCAAGACCATAGGCCTGGAGTTCGTCAAGTCGCTGACCTTTAACGATTTCTTTGCCGGCCTGGACGGTATTACCGCCGAGAACGGCACACGATATGGCTTTGAACCGGTACGGGCTGCTGGTGGGAACTATTTGGAGAGCAATAGAAGGAGTTACGGTGCGACTTCCTTGACCCTGACGGCGACAGAGTCCCGCTTGGTGTCCTTCCGGTATCTTGCAAAGGGAAATAAAGCCGAATATTCATGGGAAGACGATTCTGCCTTTACCGTGAAAAAGGGTACTACTCTGCTGACAGCCTACGAGGAGAACGGTTGGAAAACCTTTAGCACGGTGTTGAATAAGGATGAAAAACTCACCTTGTCTTTCAGCGAAAGTGGCAGCAGTTACTATGTCCGGCTCAAGGATTTTGCCGCCGCCGCAGCCCACACCCTCACCCTTAACACTCCCGACGGTGCAACGGTGGTGCTGAAGGACCGTAGCGGCGCGGAGATCACCGGCAAAAACGGCGCATACACCGTTGCCGCCGGTACCTATGCCTACACCGTCAGCAAGTTCGGCTACGAGACCAAGACGGGGAACATCACCGTTAGCGCCGATGTGAACGAGACCATCACGCTGAGCGAACTTGCCACCCGTACCCTGACCTTTGCCGTAACTCCGGCGGACGCCACGGTGACCGTGACCCACCCCGTGGGCGGCACGATCACAGCAGACGAGAACGGCGCATACATCGTCTACGCCGGCGAGACGTATGCCTATACCGTCGCCAAGGCGGACTATATCACGGTCAGCGGCAGCTTTACCGCTGCCAAAAACGACACCATCACGGTAACACTGACCTATGCCGGTGAGGGATGGGACGGCACGACCAAGACCGCGCCCACGCAGGACGAGAGCGGTGTCTACCTGATCGATACCGCCGCGAAGCTGGCCTGGTTTGCCGATGCCGTCCAAAACGGGCAGAGAGATATCAGCGCCAAACTCACCGCCAACATCAACCTCAACGGCAAGACCTGGACGGCCATCGGCACCAGTAGCAATAAGTTCGCCGGCACCCTGGACGGCGATAATTACACCGTTAGTGGACTCGTTACAACCGGCCTTGTGGGGGAACTTGCAGAGGGCGGCGTAGTTGAAAATCTGCGTGTGAATTGCGCGATTGTCAGTACTTCGTCGCTTTTGGGAGGTGTTGCCAATTCCAGTGCAGGAACGATACGGAACTGCATGGTCAGTGGTAGTATCACGTTCTCCAGCGGGGGATATAATGGTGCATCGGCAATCGGCGGCATTGCTGGACGGAATACCGGCAACGGTGTGATTAGTGGTTGCGTTAGTAGGGCTGTCGTCAAGGATGCTTACGATAATAGTACATATGGTACATCCGCATCTTTGGGAGGCATTGCCGGATATGCATACGGTGTTGTCGAGAACTGCTATTTTACCGGTACTCTCGCGGTAAAAAAGACGCAGCCGAATAAGATTATCAATCAAAAACGCGGCGGCCTTGTAGGCGAACTGAACGCTAATGCAGAGCTCAAGGGTTCCTATGTGGCAGGAGAGTTCGCAATAGCAGATGAGAGTAAGTTCGGTGCGGTGGTAGGCAAGGTGAACTCCGGCGCCACCATCACCAACTGCGCTTATCTGGACACCGTCGCACCACAGGCCGCGGCGGATGGTACCACCAGCGGCATGACTGCCCATACCGCGGACTATATGCGCTCCGCGGAGTTCGCCGTGGACATGGGCATGAATCAGGATGACGGCACCCTCAACGGCGGTTTCCCCGTTCTGCCCTGGCAGGGCGGCACCGTGCTCTCCGCCGACGACCTGCGGGCCGTCAGCCAGGCCCAGCAGAGCCTGCCCCTGCGCGGCATGACCGCCGCCGACGCCGCCAAGAAAGCCAAGGCTGACTGGTACGCCGAGACTGTGCTGGGATTCTATGACCTTACGGACAATAACGATAAGGCCGACCTCTGCAAGGAATACGGCATCGAAGAGCCCGGCGAAGCGGTCACGGACCTGCACGACTACTTCCTGACCGCCCTGCAAAAGCACTTCTATAAGGAACTGGGGCTCGATGCCGAGAATGCAGACCTTCTGAAGGCCGATGCCACCGGCGTCTATCAGCTCCGCGGCCTTACCCCGGTGAGCGGCGACCCGGAGGAGGAAGAGGAGACCGCGCAGACCTATACCGGCTTCCTGACCCTGCCCACGAGCGTCACCGTTCCCGCGGAGGGCAGTGGAGAGAAGACCGTTTCCCTCACTTGGACGGCGGATAACGCTCTGGTGAACACCGCCACCGGCGCGCTCACCGCGCCTGCCGGCGGCAAGGCTATTGTCACCCTCAAGGCCATGCTGACCTCCGGCAGCGAGAGCAAGGTCAAGACCTTTACCCTCTGCCTGTGGTCCAAAGCGGCGGAGCAACAGCAGACACTGGACGACATCGCCGCCGTGATCACCGCACGCAATGCGGCGGTGCGCCCCCTGCAGGGACTGGGCCTCTACAACGACACCAACGACGCCAACGGCAAGGGTGTTGAAAAAGCCTTCCGCCGCCTGCTGGAGGAGATGGGCTACAAGGATGTGGCAGACAAGGCTGTCATTACCTATACGGACGGCAGCGCTAAAGCCAGCGGTTTTGACGGTGCGGCACATGAGTACATCACCGCGAACGGCGATGTCAAGTTCTTTGACGGCGCTGTCCAGCTGAAGGAGGCGTATTACGCCGGCCTGGAGTTCAAAGTCGCCTACGGCGGTGCGGAGAAGACTATCACCACCCGCGCGATCGTGGGCCGCAGCTTTGACGATGTGCAGGCACAGCTGACGGAAGCTGCCAAAACGCTGACCTGGGAGATGATCCGCGGCGAGAACACCAACGAAGCGGAGACGGACACCACCGGCGCCTGGGATCGCCACGCCGTGGTTGGCGGCATTACCTCCAATTTGACGCTGCCTTACAGCATCTCCGGCCGCTACGATATGCAGGTCCAGTGGGCTGTTGTGGATGTCGCGGAAGACTCCAACTGCCTGTATATCAGCAGCGATAAAGACAGCGCCTCCGGCGTGGGCAACATTGTCCGCCCCGTGCGGCCTGCCGAGGGTGAGCTGCCCGAGGATGCCGGCAAGGAAACTTTGATCGCCCGCGTGACCTATACCGACTTTGACGACGATCCGTATATAAAGGAGCATATCACGGGGCAGAACGGTGTGGAGGTCTACGCCGACGTGTTCTTTGACATCACGGTAGCGCCCTTTGACATCGACGCCACCAACGAGATGCAGACGGCCCTGACGGACAAGTATCAGTCTCTGCTGGTGGACTTCGTGGACAAAACGACGAAGCCCGATCTCAGCAAAGTCGATGCCGATCTGCAGATGCCCCGGCCCTATCTGCTGCAGCAGGAGGGCATCATGACCGACAGCTATAACCAGAAGGTCACGATGGTGAGCCTCACCCCGGACGTGCTGGGTTTCAACGGTTATCACGCCATGGTCTACCGCCCGCTGCCCGGTGAGGAAGCGGCAGAGGCCAGATACGTGGTCACTATCACCACCCGCAGCTCCGGCCAGCTGCTGGCCCGTCAGGAGTTCAGCTTCACCATTCAGCCTTTTACCCAGCAGGAGTTGGATGGCGCTGCCGTCTTTATGACCAAGGCGCTGACCGGGGATGTCTACTGGAACGGTATCAAGAACGAGAATACGGATAAGACCAATGTCACCTCCGACCTGTACCCCTTCGCAGAGATCTGCAAAAACAAGGACGGCACGCTGGAATACGTCCGCGGCACGGTGAATATGACCTTCGACGGCATCGAGGCCGACGATATCCCCGGCTGGCTCGATACGGAGAAGTACCGCTGCTTCCGATCCTCCCGACCCTCCGTCATCGAGAATGAGCTCCTGCGTGTGCACCGGCCGGAGTACAATACGACAGTTACGCTGGACAGCGTCCTGACCTACACCAAGTACGCCCAGTACTGGGAGAAATTCGGCCTGAACGGCACTGAGGAGACAAAGGAGAAGTACAAGCTCTTCGAGCAGTTCTACAAGCAGCCGGTCAGCGTTGATCTGAGGGTCACGGGCCTGACGGGAAAAGATGATCCCAACGAGAACGCGATGATCACCGTCACCGTCCAGGTGGACGACTACAGCGAAAACGGCCACAGCTTTACCGGGACCAACTACACCTTTACCGGGAAGGCCAGCAATGACTGGACGGCCTGGGATGCCGTCAAGGCCTGCCTGGACAATGCCAAGTACGAATATACCGGCAGCGGTGCGTATCTCAAGAGCATTACGGACACAAAGGGCCAAACGCTGGGCGAGAAGGATGACGGCAAGTCCTCCGGCTGGATGTTCGGCGTCACGCCGGCCCAGGGCAAGGAGACGCTGCCCAACACCACGCTGGATGCGACCTTTATCCATGACGGCGACACGGTGCGCCTGTTCTTCACGAACAAGTATATCCCCGTGGACCCCGATGAGCCTGTGGATCCCGGCACGGAGGTCCCCAACTTTGACAAGGTGTACGCCGACACCAAGAAGTACATCCAGAACAACGTGCCCGCACCCGTTGTGGCCAGTGACCGCGGCGAGTGGGCGGTGCTGGGCTTGGCCCGCGCCGGCGTGGAGCTGTCCGATGCATACATCCAGGCCTACTACGGCAAGGTCGTGGCCTATGTGCAGAAGAATATGGGCGCGGACGGCGTTCTTGCCGATCCCGAGAGCCATAACCCCACCGTCACCGACAACGAGCGCATCATCCTGGCCCTTACCGCCATTGGTAAGGACCCCGCCAACGTGGGCGGCAAAAACCTGCTGGCGGCGCTGCAGGACCGGAATATCATGCAGGTCACCAATACCAGTGACACGGATATCAACGGTCTGGTATTCGGCCTGCTGGCCCTCAACAGCGGCAACTATACCCAGGACAGCTACTGGCTGGTACAGGCCATCCTGACCCAGCAGAATGAGAATGGCAGCTGGAGCGCCAGCGCCGACAGAAAACCCGTCGGCGACGTGGACATGACCGCCATGGCGCTGCAGGCGCTGGCACCCTACTACAACGAGGGCGGCGATACCACGGTGAACGCCGCCGTCGATAAAGCGCTGCAATGGCTGTCCGCTAAGTACAAGGGCACGGGCTATACCAGCGCGGAGAGCTGCGCTCAGGTGGTGGTGGCCCTGTCCGCTCTGCAGCTGAACGCCAACAGCGACAGCAGCTTTGTCAAGACCGTAGATGGTGCGCCCACCAGCGTGCTGGGCGATCTGCTGCGGTATTACCTCGGCGAGGGTCAGGGCTTTAAGCATACGGCCTCGGGCAAGACGGCTGACCAGAAGGCCACCGAGCAGGCCCTCTATGCCATGGCAGCCTATGAGCGCTATTGCCGGAGGACCAAAGCCCTCTACGATATGACCGACGCCGTCTGCGCCCACAGCTTCGGCGATTGGCAGGTAGTCTCCCCGGCCACCTGCACGGCGGACGGCTCCCGCCAGCGCGTCTGCACGCGCTGCGGCGCGGTGGAGGTTCAGACGCTTCCTGCCGCAGGCCACAAGTTCGGTGAGTGGACGACCACCAAGGAACCCACCTGCACCGAGACCGGCACGGAGAAGCGTACCTGCTCCGTCTGCTCCAAGGAGGAGACCCGCGTCATCGCTGCGTTGGGCCACACCCCCGGCACGAAGGTGTCTGTGGACAAAAATGACCATTGGAATATCTGCGAAGTCTGCCATCAGCCGGTGAACAAGACCGAACATACCTATGTAAACGGCATCCAGTGCGTCTGCGGCGTCCGTAAGGGCGCGGAAGGCGACGCGGATACCACCATAAAGCGTGTGGTGGTGTCCGACGAGATCACGTTTGCGCTGGAAGACAATGACAAGCTAAATACGCCGGACAAGGTCAAGGCCGAACTGCAGCTGCAGATCACATTGAAAAACAGCAAGAGCAATAAGGACAACACCGTTTTCATGGATGTGTCGCTGCTCGTATTCGAGAACAACGGGTGGCGTCCTGCCACCAAGGAGGACCTGACAGCCGGCAAGATCACAGTTTTGCTGCCCTACCCGGAGGCCGTGGCCGCCAAGTACGGCCAGTATAACTTCACCGTGGCGCACATGGTCGCCATGGCGGACTGCGGCCTGGATGTGGGCACCGTGGAGTTCCCCGCTGTCACCAAAACCGCCAGCGGCCTGCTGGTGACGCTGACCGGCCTGTCTCCTGTGGCCATCAGCTGGACGGAGTCCACCAACCACTATTACTACAACCCCACCGCGACGCCGGACAAGACCGACTCTGCCAACACGGCGGACGACAGTCAGATGGTGCTGTGGCTGGGCAGCGCGGTCCTGGCGGCGGCAGCCGTTGTGGTGCTGACCCGGAAGAAGCGCGTTTCCAAGTAACAACAGAACAGCCGACGCAGGGGCGCGAAAGCGCCTCTGCGTATGGCGCTTTTGTGAGGAATGAGAGATATGAAGAAAAACCACCGATTTTGGCTGTTGGCGCTGGCGCTGTCCCTGCTGCTGACCTGCGCCGCCTGCGGGAAAAAGACCGTATCGGCCGCCCCCGGCAACATTCCCACGGCAACGCAGGAGCAGACCACGGACACCAGGAAGGACGACACAGCTGAAACGGGCACCACCAAGGCTGACGGTAAGCAGGACGCGGCAAAGACTGAGGATAAGACCGCGGACGATAAGAAGCCTGACAAGCAGAAGTCGGCTGATGATGCCAAAAAGGCCGAGGAGGATACCAAAAAGCAGGAGGAAGCCAAGCGCCTGGAGGAGCAGAAGCGGCTGGAAGAAGAGAAGAAACAGCAGGAGCAGGCGCAGCAGCCCGC
>OLPI01003361.1_pt1 | contig 11438 bp, 10 predicted proteins | sample 1672361 | NCBI WGS metagenome assembly OLPI01 (sample SAMEA3136675, study PRJEB25190) | human gut metagenome
CGGCGGTTATCAAACAGAATGAGGTCATGAACCTCACTGCCATCACCCAGCCGGATCAGGTGGAGGTGTGGGACAGCGGAATTCAGCCCACGGTGACCTTGATCGACGGAAGCGCCGCGCCCCAGGTTTCGCACAGCCTTTTCTTCCCCTCGCACCTGGAGGAGATGGATAAATACCCGGTTTTTCTGGATGGCAACCACAGCCTGGTCACCATCCAGAATCCCAACGCGGAGGGGGGGAACCTTCTGGTGATCCGGGATTCCTATGCCCACTGCTTCAGTACCTTCCTGGCGTCCGACTATCAAAATATCTACCTGGTGGACCTGCGGTACTACCGGGATAACCTGTCCCAGTTTGTGGCGGAACATCCGGTGGACCGGGTGCTCTACCTCTATGGGGTGGACAACCTGGTCGGCGACACCAATTCCGCTTGGCTGAAATAAGCTTGCGTTCCGGCGGGCCCGTCCCCTCCCAGGGGGGGGGCCGCTTGATCAAATGTTAAGAATTTCGACATGACTGGGTCATAAACGCGGGATATCCTGGGAGAAATCCAGGTATCCGGAGAAGGCACGGCGGTACCATTGGGCATGAGGTACCTGACGACAGAGTGGTACGCCGCCGGCTTGCCAGAACCCCGACGGGATGGTATGATAGACCTGATTCAACGGGCAGAGGAGGGGCGGCATGGCGGAGATTAACATTGCGCTGGAGTGTTTTGGAAGCATTCTCACCCTCATTCTTCTGGGCAGTCTGCTGCTCCACGGGGACCGGTCCAACCCTTCCACCCGGCTGTTTGTGGGGATGCTGCTGGTGAACTTAGTGTCCCTGTGGGCGGATGCCTGGGCCTGGTATTGGAACGGGACGGAGTATGTGGTTTGGAACTGGCTGGGAAATTTTCTGCAATATCTGTCGGGATATGTGCTTCTCTTCCTCTACTGTCAGTATCTCTTGGTCCGGGCCTCTCTTTGGACAACGTGTCCCTGGATTCGGCGGAGTGTGTCCGCGTTGTGCCTGCTGGGGATTGGCCTGACCGTCCTCACCCAGTTTACCGGCCTGTTTTATACCATCACGCCGGAGCACCTCTGCCTGCGGGGAGAGGGATTTTGGCTCTCCCAGGCCATCGGGCTGGTGGCGCTGGCCCTGGTGGGGGGCGTGATGGGCCTGCATCGCAAGGGACAGGCGCGGGAGGAGAGAGAACTTCTGCCGGCGTATGTGCTGCTGCCCATGGGCATTCTGGCGGCGGAACTGCTTTGGACGGAGATTACCCTGCTGGGCATCGGGGCGACGCTGACCCTGGTGCTGGTCTTTGTCAATGTCCAGCTGCAGCGGGACCGGCGTCTGCGGGCCCAGGACAAGGAACTGGCGGAGAAGAAGATTGCCATTATGCTCAGCCAAATTCAGCCCCATTTCCTGTATAACATTTTGGGAAGCATCGAGTGGCTCTGTGAAACCAATCCCCAGAAGGCCCAGGAGGCCACCGATGAGCTGGCCCGCTTCCTCCGGGGGAACATGGACAGCCTGCAGAGCACGCGGGTCATCCCCGCCAGCCGGGAGCTGGAGCATGTGCGGTGCTATCTGAATCTGGAGCGTATCCGCTTTGGAGCCCATCTGCGGGTGGAGTATGCCATTGAGACCAGCGATTTCTTCCTCCCGGCCCTGAGCCTGCAGCCGCTGGTGGAGAACGCGGTACGCCATGGGGTCACCAAGCGGGAGGAGGGCGGCACCATCTGGATCTCCGCCCGGGAGACGGAGGAGAGCTACCAGGTGACCATCCGGGATGACGGTGTGGGGTTTGACCCGGTGCGGGTGCGTGGGGACGGGCGGGAACACGTGGGGATCGAAAACGTCCGCAGCCGCTTGACCGCCCAGTGCGGCGGGACGCTCTGCATCGCCAGCCAGGAGGGCGTGGGGACAGTGGCCCAGGTGCGGATTCCCAAGACAGGGGATACCCAAGGAAAGGAGTCTTTTGATGCGGATCATCGCGGCGGATGACGAGGCCCTGATGCTGGATATGCTCACGGACCGGATTCGGCAGGCCTGTCCCCAGGGGGAAATCCATCCCTTTTCCAGTGCCCGTCGGCTGCTGGCGTGGCTGGAGGAGACCGGAGAGGGCTTTGATGTGGCCTTTTTGGATATTGAGATGCCGGGGATGAGCGGCATCGCCCTGGCCCAGCGGCTGAAAGAGCTCTGTCCCCGGGGCAACCTGATCTTTGTCACGGGGTTTTCCCAATACATGGCGGAGGCCTTTCAGCTCCACGCCAGCGGATATATTCGCAAGCCTGTCACCGTCAAGGCGGTGGAAGAGGAGCTGCGCAACCTGCGTTACCCCGTACAGGAGCGGGCAGCACCCACCCTGCGGGTGCAGGCGTTCGGCAATTTTGAGGTCTTTTATGGGGGGCGGCCTGTCCATTTCAGCCGGAGCCGGACCAAGGAGCTGTTTGCCTACTTGATCGACCGCCGGGGGGCGGGGAGCACCATGGGGGAGCTGATCTCCATCCTGTGGGAGGGCCGCCTGGACACCCCGAGCATCCGCAGCCAGCTGCGCAGCCTCATCACGGACCTGCGGACCACCCTCCAGGGGCTGGGCCAGGGGGCGATCATCATTAAGAAGCGGGATTTGATCGCGGTGGACCCGGAACGGGTGGACTGCGACTACTATCGCTTCCTGGCCGGGGACCGGCGGGAGGCCAATGCCTTTCGCGGGGAGTACATGTCCAACTACTCCTGGGCGGAGACCACCCTGGGGGCGCTGACGCGGAAGGAAGGACAGGGGGAAACAGGTTCATAGAGGGCGGTGCCCGATGCATAGGTTCTACCGAAGACGGTTGTCCCAGGACGGCCGAAAAAGGAGGGAGCCTATGGGCAGAGGCGGAAAGCTGGCCGGCGGCCTTTGGCGGGTGGGGCTGTATATCCGTTTGTCCCGGGATGACGGGCGGGAGGAGAGCCTCAGCGTGCAGAACCAACGAAAGATTTTGCTGGATTACCTGGAGCATGAATTCCAAGGCCAGTGGGAGCTGGCCGGGATCTATGTGGATGATGGCCTAACCGGTACCGATGACAGCCGGGAGAGCTTCCAGCGAATGATCGGGGATATGAAGGCGGGGAAGCTGAACTGTATCGTGTGCAAAACCCTCTCCCGGGCCTTTCGGAACTATGCGGACCAAGGCTATTTTTTGGAGGAGGTGTTTCCCCGCTACCGCACCCGGTTTATCTCCCTGGGCAGTCCCCGGGTGGACAGCTTTTTGGACCCCGAGGCGGTGCAGATGGGGCTGGAAATTCCCATCAATGGGATTCTCAATGACCGCTATGCCGCCAAAACCTCCGCGGATGTCCGGCGGACCCTGGATATGAAGCGGCGGCGGGGGGAGTTTATCGGGTCCTTCGCCCCCTACGGATACGATAAGGACCCGGCAGACCGGAACACCCTGATCCCGGACCCTGAGGCGGCGGCGGTGGTGGCTCGCGTATTTGAGTGGTATGTCCAGGGGGTGGGAAAGGGGACCATCGCCAGCCGGCTCAACGGCTTGGGGCTGCCCAATCCCACCGCCTATAAGGCCGGGAAGGGGTCCCGATACCGGCGCCCAGGGCCTGCCAACGATGGCCTGTGGACCCCGGCCACGGTGGCCCGGATGCTCCAAAATCCCGTCTACGCGGGTACCCTGGTGCAGGGCCGACAGCGGGTGGTGAGCTATAAGGTGCACCAGACCATGGCGGTTCCCCCTGAGGACTGGTATGTGGTGGAGGGAACCCATGTCCCCCTTGTGCCCCCGGCCCTGTTCCAGCGGGCCCAGGAACTGGCCCAGCGGGAGACCCGCCGGGCGCCGGGACAGAGGACGCTGCACCTGTTTGCCGGCTTCCTGCGGTGCGCGGACTGCGGCAAATCCATGAGCCGGAAGACCGCCCGGGGCATCGTCTACTACACCTGTTCCACCTATCGCCGAAAGTCCAAGACCGCCTGCACCAAGCACACCATTCGGGAGGACCGGCTCCGGTCCCAGGTGGCCCAGGCGCTGGGAGTACAGCTGGAGGCGTTGTCCCGGCGGCTTCTGTTTGAACAGGTGCGGGAAATTTTGGTCCATGAGGACGGCGAGGTGACCGTCTGTCCTTTGCCAGCGGAAGGGGCTTCCTCTGTTTAACGAAAATTTAACATTTGGGTGGTTTTTTATTTTACATGCTGGGGATAGACTGGTTGTAAAGAACAGGTTAAATGGGAGGAAATGAGGAGGCATCCCCAATGGAACGAATTTACTTGCTGGAGGACGACGACAGCATTCGCAAGCTGGTCATTTACGCCCTGGGCAGCCAAGGCTACGAGGCCCAGGGCTTTGACCGGCCTTCTGATTTTTGGAGCGCGATGGAGGGCCCCCAGCCCGCCTTGATCTTGCTGGATATTATGCTGCCGGAGGAGGATGGCCTTTCCATCCTGCAAAAGCTGCGGGCCTCGGCGGCCACCAAGCGCATTCCTGTGATCATGCTCACCGCGAAGAACACGGAGTATGACCGGGTGGTGGGCCTGGACAGCGGCGCCGATGACTTTATCTCCAAGCCCTTCGGCATGATGGAGCTGGTGGCCCGGGTCCGGGCGGTCCTCCGCCGTACGGAGCAGAAGCCGGAGACCGAGGACTACCAGGTGGGGGACCTTTTCGTCAGCCCCCAGCGCCATGTGGTCCGGGTGGCAGGGGAGGAGGTTCCCCTGACCAACAAGGAATTTGAACTTCTGTGCCTGCTGCTGGAGCACCAGGGCATGGCCATGACCCGGGACGCCATCATGGACGGGGTCTGGGGTCAGGAGTTCAGCCGGGAGAACCGGACCTTGGATGTCCATGTGCGGACCCTGCGGACCAAGCTGGGCGCTGCCGGGCACTATATTGAGACCGTCCGGGGGGTGGGCTATAAGATCGGAGGGGCCTCATGACGGGCAAGATTTTCCGCAGCTGCTTCCTGGTGGGGCTGGCGGTGATGATCCTGTGTACCGGGCTTTTCGTGGCGGTGATGGCCTCCCAGTATGAGGAGGAGGTCTATCAGCAGCTCCAGGAGGAGCTGGCCTATGTGAAGCACGGCATGGAGGAGAGCGGACAAGCCTACCTGACCGGTCTGCGGACCACCCAGCGCCTGACCTGGGTGGACACCGACGGCACCGTGCTCTATGACAGTGTGGCAGACCCCGCCACCATGGAGAACCACGGGGACCGGGCGGAGATCCGGCAGGCGATGGAGGAGGGCTCTGGACAGGGAAAACACCTCTCCAACACCCTGCTGCAAAAGAATCTCTACTATGCCGCCCGTCTGTCGGACGGGACGGTTTTGCGGATTTCCTGTGTGGAGACCACGGTGGGGGCGCTGATTCTGGGGGTTCTCCAGCCGGTGCTGTGGATTTTGGTGCTGGCCCTCATCCTGTCGGGGATTCTGGCCTCCCGGCTGTCTCGGCAGATTACCAAACCCATCAACAGCCTGGATTTGGAAAACCCCAGGTTGGATGAGACCTATGAGGAGCTCTTTCCCCTGGTCAGCCGCCTGCGGGAGCAGAACCGCACCATTGGCCGGCAGATGGACGCCCTGGGCCGCCGGCAGCGGGAGTTTGCCGCCTTGGCGGAGAACATGAGCGAAGGGGTTTTGCTCATCGACAGCCGTTACCATGTGCTCTCCGGCAATCAGAGCGCCTTTCACTTGCTGGGGGAGAAGCAGCAGCCCGAGAGCATCCGGCAGGGGACCTGCCGGCGGGAGATCTGGGAGGCCGCGGGCAAAGCCCTGGCCGGCCGCCATGCCGAGACCCTGATGCGGGGCGAGTCCCACATCTTCGAGATTCTGGCCAGTCCGGTTACTGCCAACGGGCAGGTGACCGGCGCGGTGATTCTCATGGTGGATGTCACCGAACGAGAGGAGCGGGAGAGCCTGCGGCGGGAGTTCTCCGCCAATGTCTCCCATGAGCTGAAAACCCCCCTCACCTCCATTTCCGGGTTTGCCGAGCTCATGAAAGAGGGGCTGGTGGAAGCGGATAAGATGAGGGAGTTCGCGGGGGACATTTACAAGGAGTGCGGCCAGCTCATTGCCCTCATTGACGACATTATGAAGCTCTCCCGCCTGGATGAGGGATCGGAAGAGCTGTCGGCGGAACGGGTGGACCTGTATGACCTGTCCCAAAAGATCCTCCAGGAGCTCACCCCTGTGGCCGCGAAGCGGGGAATTTCCCTCCACATGGAAGGGGGGCGCCAGACGATCCAGGGGGTGTGGCGGATTCTCCATGAGATGATCTATAATCTCTGTGACAATGCCATTAAGTACAACAAGGACGGGGGCGCTGTGACCGTCCGGGTGACGGAAGAGGAGGACCAGGTGGTTGTATCCGTGGAGGATACCGGCATTGGAATCTCCGAAGGGCAGCAGGACCGGGTATTTGAGCGGTTCTACCGGGTGGATAAGAGCCATTCCCGCCGGGTGGGGGGCACCGGCCTGGGGCTGTCCATTGTCAAGCACGGCGCCCAATACCATAATGCCCAGCTCTCCCTGGACAGTGAACCGGGCGCGGGAACAACCATTACCCTGCGTTTCCCCAAACAAAGCGCGGCCTGAATGGAGGAGAGCGAGCACCTTATTTGAAGTTAGAAGGAGAAATCCATGATTACATTTGAAGAAATTAAAAAGGACCCGGGTATCCGGACCTATATTCAGAAGGCAGACGAGTCCCTGATCAATCTGGGCTTTACCGAGCACAGCTTTGCCCACGTGGGACTGGTGGCGGCCAACAGCAAGTATATTTTGGCGACGCTGGGGTACACCCCGCGGGAGGTGGAGCTGGTCCAAATCGCGGCCTACCTCCACGACATTGGCAACCTGGTCAACCGCATCGACCATTCTCAGAGCGGGGCGGTGATGGCCTTCCGCCTGCTGGACCATCTGCATATGGACCCCTTGGACATTGCCGAGGTGGTCACTGCCATTGGCAACCACGACGAGGGGACAGGTACGCCTGTCAGTCCCATGGCGGCGGCGTTGATTCTGGCGGACAAATCCGACGTCCGCCGCAGCCGGGTGCGCAACCAGGACATCAGCAAGTTTGATATCCATGACCGGGTCAACTATTCGGTGACCAAGGCGGAGCTGAAGATCAATGAGAACAAGACGCTCATTAAGCTCAAACTCCACATTGACACCCGGTATGGCTCTGTGATGGACTATTTTGAAATTTTTCTCAACCGGATGGTTCTCTGCCGGAAGGCGGCGGACACCTTGGGGCTTCAGTTTAAGCTGATTATCAATGAACAGCAGCTGATTTGAGGCAGAGAAAGAGACACGGCTACAAAAGCAGCGACGGCCTGAGGTAATTACCTCAGGCCGTTTTTTCTTTGCCATCCAAGACTTTTTTTCTGGTACAAGGGGAAAAATACCAAGGGAAGAAAAAATTTTGATTTAACCAAAACTTTATCTTTCTTTGGTTTTTCCTTTAACCGAAACTGGATACACTGTACTTGTAGAAAACAAGAGATCAAACAGAAAACCAAGAAAGAAATGAGGAATTTAACCATGAAAAGAACCATGAAGAAAGCCATGAGCATTCTTGCTGCCTCTGCGGTTCTGGCCCTGACGCTTGCCGGCTGCGGAAATGAATCCACCGATCCTGCAACAACAGATGACAGCGGCAGCGCCTCCGCGTCCACTGTCTCCGGTACGGTGGCTACCAATGGCTCCACCTCCATGGAGAAGGTGATCGGCAACCTGAAGGAGCAGTTTGAAAATGACAACGACGGCAATGTGACGGTCTCCTATGATGCCACGGGTTCCGGCGCGGGCATTGAAGCTGTGGTCAACGGCACTGCGGACATCGGCCTGTCCTCCCGGGCGCTGAAGGAAGAGGAGACCTCCTCCGGCCTGAAAGGAACCACCATCGCCCTGGACGGCATCGCCGTTATCGTCAATGCCGACAGCCAGGTGGCGGACCTGACGGTGGACCAGATCGCCAAGATTTTCACCGGGGAGATCACCAACTGGAGTGAAGTAGGCGGCGCCGACGGGGAGATCGCCTGCATCGGCCGGGAGGCCAACTCCGGCACCCGGGACGGGTTTGAGTCCATCACCGGAACCGAGGACACCTGCAAGCTCAGCCAGGAGCTCACCTCCACCGGCGCGGTGATTGAGGCCGTGAAGAACAGCCCCAACGCCATTGGCTACGCGTCCCTGTCTGCGGTAGAGGGCAAGGAGGGCATCAAGGCCTTGACGGTGAATGGTGTGGCCTGCTCTGAGGAGACGGTTCTGGACGGGTCCTATGAGATTCAGCGTCCCTTCGTGCTGGTCACCAAGTCGGATGCGTCCCTGTCCACGGCTGCGCAGGCCTTCTTTGACTACGCCACCTCCAAGGATGCCAGTGAGCTGATCCGCAACGCCGGCGCGGTTCCTGTGGCGGAATAACCAAGCGATTCACCCAAGCGGTGCGGGCCTCCTGCCTCTCGGGGGCAGGGTCCGTACCGCTTACCTTATGGTTTTGTTGGCGAGAGAAGGAGCTTCCCATGGAAAAAGCATTGAACAATTCCGGCCCTGCCGCGGCCAAGCCTGGCCACAGGGCAAAAAGAGCCGAACCCGGACGACGGGGGGCCAAGGATGCCCTGGAGTGGCTGATGCACACCATTTTTCTACTGTGCGGCATTGTGGCAGTGGGCTTTGTGCTGGTCATCAGTGTGTACCTGATTATTTCTGGTGTGCCCGCGATGAAGGAAATTGGCCTGACGGATTTCCTGCTGGGACAGACCTGGGCCCCCACGGCCTCTGACCCCTCTTACGGGATTCTGCCGTTTATCCTCACCTCCATCTACGGTACCGCCGGAGCGGTGCTGATCGGGGTCCCCATTGGGCTGATGACAGCCATTTACTTGGCCAAGGTGGCCAATCCCCGGATGGCTGCGGTCATTCACACGGCGGTGGAGCTGCTGGCGGGGATTCCCTCGGTGGTTTACGGCCTGGTTGGTATGATTGTGCTGGTGCCCGGGATTCAAAAGGCCTTCGGTCTGTCCTCCGGCGCCTGCCTGCTGGCAGCGATTGTGGTGCTGGCCATTATGATCCTGCCCTCCATCATCAGTGTCTCCGAGACCTCTCTCCGAGCGGTCCCGGAGGAGTATGAGCAGGCCTCCCTGGCCCTGGGCGCCACCCACTTGGAAACGGTGTTCCGGGTGACCCTTCCGGCGGCCCGGAGCGGGGTGGCCACGGCTGTTGTCCTGGGGGTGGGTCGGGCCATTGGCGAGGCCATGGCCATTATCATGGTGGCCGGCAATGTGGCCAACATGCCTGGGCTGTTCACCTCGGTGCGGTTTTTGACCACGGCCATCGCCTCGGAGATGTCCTATGCCTCGGTGGGCAGCCTCCAGCGGCAGGCGCTGTTCTCCATTGGCCTGGTGCTCTTCCTGTTCATCATGCTGATCAACGTCTTCCTGAATGTCTGTATCAAACGAAAGAAGGAGAATTGAGATGTCATCCCTTTCCAAGCGGCGCAAGGCGTATGACCGGAGCCTGCGCACCCTGCTGTATCTCTGCGCGGGGATCACCTGTGCGCTGCTGCTTTTCCTCATTGGATATATCTTTTACCGGGGGTTGGGCAACATCAGCTGGGAACTGCTCTCCAGCCAGACCAGCTATATCAACGACACCATCGGCATTCTGCCGAACTTTCTCAATACCCTCTATATCATTCTGCTGGCCATGGTCATTGTCCTCCCTCTGGGGGTGGGTGCGGCCATCTACTTGACGGAGTATGCCACCAACCGGAAGGTGGTGGCGGCCATTGAGTTTGCCACGGAGACCCTCACCGGGATTCCCTCCATTATCTTTGGTCTGGTGGGCATGCTGTTCTTTCTCCAGCTGTTTGGATTGAAGGCGGGCATTCTGGCCGGCGGCCTGACGCTGGTCATCATGATTCTGCCCACCATCGTCCGTACCACCCAGGAGAGCCTGAAGACGGTGCCCCAGTCCTACCGGGAGGGGGCGCTGGCCCTGGGCGCGGGGAAGTGGCACATGGTTCGCACTGCGGTGCTGCCCAACGCGGTGGACGGCATTGTCACCGGCTGCATCCTGGCGGTGGGCCGCATTGTGGGCGAGTCTGCGGCTCTGCTCTTTACAGCGGGGTTCGGCCTGGAGCTGAACAATTTCATCACCTCTCTTCAGGCCTCTTCCGCCACCCTGACAGTGGCCCTATATGTCTACGCCAACGAGCGGGGGGAGACCGGTGTGGCCTTTGCCATTGCCGCGGTCCTGATGCTGTTGGTGTTCCTGATCAACTTTGCCGCCACCCTGGCAGGCAAGAAACTGAAACGAAAGGCAGGCTGAACCATGGCAGCTGAGATCATTACCGCCAAGTCCCTGAACCTGTGGTACGGCACCGATGGAAAAACCAGTGCCAGCGACCGGGGGCATCACGCGCTGAAAGATATCAATGTGAACATTCCGGCCCGGCAGATCACTGCCCTGATTGGTCCGTCCGGCTGCGGAAAGTCCACCTTCCTCAAAACCCTGAACCGAATGAACGATCTGGTTCCCGGGGTGCACATTGAGGGGGAGGTCTGCTTTGACGGGCAGAACATTTTTGACAAAACCGTGGACACCACCTGGCTGCGCAAGCAGGTGGGGATGGTGTTCCAGAAGGCAAACCCCTTTCCCATGTCCATTTATGACAACGTGGCCTACGGTCCCCGGACCCATGGCATCCGAAACCACAGCGAACTGGATGGCATTGTGGAAAAATCCCTGCGGGACGCGGCCATTTGGGATGAGGTGAAGGACCGGCTGAAAAAGAGCGCCCTGGGCCTGTCCGGGGGACAGCAGCAGCGGCTGTGCATTGCCCGGGCCCTGGCCAATGAGCCGGAAGTTCTTCTGATGGACGAGTCCACCTCGGCGCTGGACCCCATCTCCACCGCGAAAATTGAGGACTTGGCCGTGGAGCTGAAGGAGAAGTATACCGTTATTATGGTGACCCACAACATGCAGCAGGCGGTTCGTGTGTCGGATAAAACCGCGTTCTTCCTGCTGGGAGAGCTGGTGGAGTTCGGGGACACCGACAAGATCTTCTCCATGCCCAAGGACAAGCGGACAGAAGAGTACATTACAGGGAGGTTTGGATAATGCGGGAAAAGTTCAAACAGCAGCTGGAGGAGATGTACCGGCAGATGGTCATTATGGGCAGCCTTTGCCAGCAGGCCATTGCCGTGGCGGTGAGAACCCTGGACGAGGAGGAGGACCGGGCGGAAAAATTGGAGGCCCAGGTGTTTGCCGTGGACGGGGAGATCGACGACATGGAACGGGAGATCGAGGCTCTGTGTACCAAACTCCTGCTCAAGCAGCAGCCGGTGGCGGCGGACCTGCGCCGGATCACCGCGGCGCTGAAAATGGTGACCGATCTGGAGCGGATTGGGGACCAGGCCTCGGACATTGCGGAGCTGGCCCGGTTTATTCGTAAGGGG
>OLPI01003362.1_pt1 | contig 11433 bp, 10 predicted proteins | sample 1672361 | NCBI WGS metagenome assembly OLPI01 (sample SAMEA3136675, study PRJEB25190) | human gut metagenome
TGAAAAATTATATCTCCCGCCCTTTATACATAAGGAGAATTGAACCGTTTATTGATAAAAGTATAATAAAAGTAATAACCGGCCAACGTAGGATAGGTAAAAGCTACATTCTTTTGCAGATATCAGATATCATAAAGAAAAACATACCGGAAGCCAATATCATTTTTGTAGATAAAGAGCAACTTGCCTTCACGGAAATTAGGAACTACATGGATCTTTATCAATATGTTTTAAAGAAGGTTACTGGGCATAATCATAACTATCTTTTTGTAGATGAAATCCAAGAGATTGAAGAATTCCAATTGTGTCTGCGGAGTTTATTGAACGAAAATAAATGCGATATCTATTGCACCGGAAGTAATGCTAAAATGCTGTCCAGTGAACTTGCTACTCAATTGGCAGGAAGATATATAGAATTTCCCATTCATTCACTTAGCTACGGGGAATTCTTAACTTTCAATCAATGTCAAGATTCCACCGAAAGTTTAAAACTCTATCTTACATTCGGAGGTATGCCATACATTCATAATCTAACAATGGACAAGAATGTCATATTCGAGTATTTGAGAAATGTTTACTCTACTATCCTACTAAAAGATGTGGTTGCCCGTGAATCAATCCGGAATGTATCTTTTTTGGAGAATCTCGTAGCTTATCTGATAGATAATACCGGTTCTCTTTTTTCTGCCCAGAATATTAGTAAATATTTAAAGTCGCAACACGTCAACATTCCTACGCAGACAATTCTGAACTATCTAAAGGCACTGTGCAATAGTTTCTTTATTTACAAAATTCAACGAGCTGAAATCCAAGGGATGAAAATCTTTGAGATTGGTGAGAAATATTATTTTGAAGATTTAGGATTACATAATTCCATACAGCATTTCGATTTTCGAAAAGACATCAACAAGTTAATGGAAAATGTAGTATGCATTGATTTGTTAAGATATGGATATGAAGTATATGTCGGAAAGAGTGGTAATAAAGAAATTGATTTCATTGCTTCCAAAGACGACCATAAAATCTATATTCAAGTAGCGTATATGCTTCCCGACGATGCAACTGTTAGGCGAGAATTTGGCAATCTTTTGGAAATAGCAGACAATTACCCTAAATATGTGGTAACAATGGATGAAATGCAAAGCGGGGGAAATTACAAAGGAATTAAACAGATTTCACTGCGAAACTTTTTGTTGGCAGAGGATAAAGAAAAACTGTAAATTAACGATTCAATCTCTACGAATCAATATTTAAAGTAAAAAGCCGGCCCTTTGTGTGAACCGGCTTTTCTTATGTAATTTTTTTAATTTTCAAATTACTCTGTCTCCAAAGAGTTAAGGTATGCTTCCGCACTCAAGTAGAGATAAGACGGGTTGGTACAAGGATATGCACCACCGTCTTGATAGTCAGCCATACTTACGTACAACGAATTGGCTGGGAAGGTAATACTACCGGCCTTTTCATTATAAACTCCCAAAGGATAAGAATTTATATTAGTAGATAGGTTGCCATATACAGAACCACCGCTGAACATACCATATCCCCAATCCATACCATATTGAACCGGTTTCAAAGAAGCACCTTCTTTAGTCACATCAATTACGAAAGTATATTCACCTGGAACTACATCAGCCTCTTCATTAAAGGGATAACCGTTGAAACCGCCAACCTCATCTTGTGCAGTCGCAACTTTGGCAAACGGACTGTCAAAACGGAAACGTGTACTGGTAGCAGTTGTAGTTTTTTCAATTTCCACAGCCATCGGAACAGACGGATCTACGCCAAAGAAATTAGCAACTGTACCGTCCAAATAGTATCCGGTACCGATAGATTCCCACTTCAAGATAGCAAAATTTACTGATATTTCATGGTATCCGGAAGAATAGTTGCTGACATCATTACCACTCAAAGCCAGTTGTAGATTATAAGTGATACCCTCGGCAGCTGACGGTGTTTCAACTGTCAACTTGGCTGTTTTCTCTCCAGCAGCAAATGATACAGTGGAAGGGCATACAAATATATTCTCTTCATTATTTATCACAGTAACATCAACCGTACCGGCAGCATCTGTCAAGGAGCGTGTCAAAGTTAAATCAAAAGAGGTTATTCCCGGCTCAACTTCCACTGTTTGGGTGTAATTGCCCACAAAGCAGATGCCTTGATTACCGTCTTCCAGTTCACCCGGAGTATAACTTTCTGCATCAGGATCGCAAGAGGTAGCTATCAGTGCGATGACAAACAGACTAAGTATCTTATTTATATATTTCATATTCCATATTTTTAATAGTTAACATATACATTATTCTACATCAGGTATTGGTGTAGGTGCCGAAACCAGCGGATTGTTCTCCAATAATGGGTTATATTGTACTTCCTTATTAGGAATACTGTAAATCTGAACCGGATCACCTGCTGTAATATTAAATACGGCAGTAGTCGGGAAGCCGCAGCCTAAACGGTTGACTCCCTTGTTCAGACGCATAATATCAAAATATGCCATACCTTCTCCCCAGAATTCAAGACGACGTTGTTGCCAAACAGCTTCCTGCACAGCTTCCGGTGTAGTGTCTTTTCAAGCAGAAGACGGCATACGATATGCAGTAACAAACGAGTTAAGGGTAGATACACCGCCACTAACATTACCACTCATAGCTTGTGCCTCAGCCTTGATAAGATACATTTCCTCAACACGCATCAATATTATATCCGTAGCATTGTTGTCAGTTCCCCATTGGTCATTCAGCACCCCATACTTTACTTGTGTATAGGCAGGTGCCTTTTTCCCAGTAATGTATGTTTGGGCCGCAGCAGGCAAATTGGCAGATACACCTTCACCGTTCAGGAACCATCCCTTGCGGACATCACTGGCAGGAATCTCACTATAGAGTTTCGGACTGATTCTACGCCATCCACCTACAGAAGCATAACCATAATTCAAAGAGCCCATATGTGAAGGGAAATTACAAATACCGGTTGTACTTACACGGTCCTGTTCTGTAATCAAGATACCCCACATCCATGAATTGTCTTCGATATTAATGAATGAAGGCTTGCTTACATCAGCACGGGAGTATGGAGTGGCAGTAGTTTTGGCCAGTGCGGCTTCCGCATCCTTTAAAGCTTCCGCATAGTTGTGCATTGCCAGATAGACACGGGCACGGATACCGTAAGCGACATCCAAGCTGACATAGCGCTTGTCATCACGTTCTTTTGTAGTGGCTGTCAGCAGCTCAATAGCTTTATTCAGGTCTGCCAAGATAAAATCATAAGTTTCTTGCACAGTAGAACGGGCGCAGCCATTGGCTGCAACTTCTGTTGCATTCTGCTCTGTAATCAAAGGCATACCCATAGCGCTCTCATGTCCTTTGTAATTGAACTGATACAACTGTATCAACGTAAAATAGTCAAAAGCACGGACAGCTAATGCCTGCGCCAGATAATATTGTAACGTAGGATCTTCAGTTTCGTTATCTACAGTACCGATTACGTTATTGGCTGTAAAAATCTGATTGTACAATGTACCCCAGAATTCAATGGTAGCTGTACTTGTATTCAAGCAGTCACTGTAATCGGCTGAATTGGAATACCAGTTATAACCAGTAATATCTGCCACCATGTCCGTACCTCTTGATTCCGTGGCCAGCATAATGGTCGGATAACCTATATCACTATGCACATTGTCATCTTCTGTGTAGATTTTGGCATATTGGGTGAAATTTGCAGCCACAGCTGCTACGCTGGCTTCCAATCTGGAAGGATCAGATTCAACAACTTCTTCCTTTTGGTCAGATGTAATAGTCGAACTCAGCGGTTCTGTATCCAGATCTGTACATCCAGCTACCATCAAACCGAGCATAACATACGGTGTTATCTTATATAATTTCTTCATATTTTTTCTGTATTTTATTATTGAACTATTATCAGAATGTTACTTTCAAACCGCCGGAAATAGTACGTATAGGCGTATATCTATCTGTAGAAGCTGTTGTGTAGCTCATACGTGGATCAAGCCCTTTACGGGCAGAGAAAAGAGCCACATTGTCAGCCGCACCGTAAATACGCAAGCTTCCGATACCCAGACTTCTCAACCATCTCTTAGGTAAAGTATAGCCCAGGGTGATGTTATTGATAGAGAAATAATCAGAACTTGTCAACCAACGGTCTGATGAAGAGTTGGTGTATTTATCAATGGCATCTACACGCGGAATATTGGTATTTCTATTCTCTGGTGTCCATGCATTCAAGATATCCTTGTGCCAGTTATATCCCATGTAGTGGGAGTCACCGCCATGCATGAAAGCTTGATAGCCACTATCATAAATCGTACCACCCAACTGATAAGCACACTGGATGGAGAAATCAAAGCCACGGAACTCCAATGTTGTACCGACACCGCCATAGATAGTAGGCAACAGGTCACCGGAAGCTTGTCTATTGGAATTGTAGGCAGCAGACCAATCTTTATCCTTATACTCTACACCGTTTTCGTCCTTTGCCCAATACAGAGCTTCGCCGGAATCAGGATCTACCCCTGCATATTTTGTCAAATACATCTGGTACAAAGATTCACCTTCACGATAAATATAGGAACCATCAATCATCTCTCCTTTCAAATCCGGATGCAGCTCAAGAATCTTATTTTTCATCAATGTTCCATTCCAATTGATCACCCACTTTAAATCATTAGTTTCAATAGGAGTATAGTTCAATTCAATTTCCACACCGGAGTTGCGTACCGAACCGATATTCATAGGAAGTTGGGTATAACCGTTAGACATCGCTACCGGTTTATAATACAACATATCCTTAGTCTGGCGGTTGAAGTATTCGATTGTACCGTCAATACGTCCTCCCAAAAGAGCGAAATCCACACCTACATTGAATGAATTGGATGTTTCCCAAGTGATATCTTTGCTCCCCTTGTAGTAGAGCACACCATCAGAGAATACACCGTCAGACCCGCTAACCGTGAACTGATCCAGATACGGATAGTAGTTTGTATATCCCTTATAATAGAGGTTGTCATTACCCTGCTGACCGAAAGAAGCCTTCAGCTTCAGCATGTTGATCCAATCGTATTGACTGATAAAGTTTTCTTTTGCCATATCCCATGCTGCACTCACACTCCAGAAGTTACCCCAACGGTTATCCGGATGGAAGCGTGAAGAAGCATCACGACGATAAGAAACACTACCATAATATTTTTCATTGAAATCGTAGCTGGCACGTGTAATGATACCGATTGTGGCATATTCATTGTAACTGCCAGAACCATTCTTGCGGTCGATAACATTAGATGCAGTCCAGTTCTTGTCACTATACATGTTATATCCTAAAATATAGTGACTTTCCGTGTTGAAGTCCATACTTTCATAGCCGGCAAGAATATCCAAGTTATGGTTGCCGAATGTCTTTTTGTAATTCAACAGATATTGTTGGTCAAGCGAATAAACGCGTGAGGAGTATTGCATAACAGAACCGCCATAGGAAGCCGACTGACCATAATACTTGTTACCCACACTATGCTGGCGTGTGTTGTCAATATGCAAGCCCAAAGAAGCTGTCAATGACAAACCGTCAATGATATCAATCTTTGCATACCATTTCCCATTCAGAATATCCATCAGATATTTTTCAGTATCATAAAGGAAACCGCTCATAGGATTGGACATGCTCATAAAATTACGGGTGAAGTTTGTACTTGAACCATCACCATAGTCATATACATGATAGCCAGTATTGGCATTATATTGGAAACTGCCGTCTGCATTCCGTACATACATCGGATAGATTGGTGCGATAAAGTTACCAACAAAGAACGCATTACCGGAAGAAGTAGCAGCATCGGTATCCTGATCGCCCGGTGAACGGCTTGTTACATTTGAATAGCTAAGATTAACTCCGAGCTTCAACCACTTTTTAGCCTGATAATCCACGTTCATACGAGTGGAGATACGTTCGAAACCTGAATTTTCAATAATACCTTCATCATTCAAATAACTGGCAGACAGATAGTAGCTTAATTTGTCCGAACCACCAGAAACACTAAGATTATACTCTTGGCGCAAATTACTTTGGAACATCTCATCAGACCAGTTATCCGGTGTATAATAATAGTCACCGTCACTATATCCCAGAGTTGCATAAGGGTTCAACTTGCCGTTCCGGCCAATAAGATATTGTCCATCAGGTATGGTATAAACTTGGTAGCCCAGCTTTGGAAACAAGTCTGCATTGGCCAATTGATAAGCCCGTTCTGCTGTATATCCGCTATTATATAGGTATCCGTTATACAAAGCAGAATATGCAGTCTCCATATAGGTATTTGCATTCTGCAATACATCATAGTTTTTCACTAAGCGGGAGTTGACTCCCCAACGGGCGTCTAAAGAAATCTGCGTATCACCGCTCTTACCTTTCTTTGTAGTAACCAAAATAACACCGTTTGCACCACGTGCACCATACAAGGCAGCAGCTGCGGCATCTTTCAATACGGTCATTGATTCAATATCTTGTGAATTGACAGCGGAGATATCTCCTTCATAAGGAATACCATCCACTACATACAGAGGATTGTTGCTGGCATACATAGAACCGATACCGCGAATACGAACTGTCGCACTCGTACCCGGCTGGCCATTTGTACTTTGTGTCTGCACACCAGATACAGTACCGGAAAGTGCATTCGATAAGTTGGAGACCTGACGTTTCTCCAATGTCTCAGACTTGATCACAGAGGCTGAACCTGTAAAAGCAGACTTCTTTGCTGTACCGTAAGCTACCACCATTACCTCATCAAGCATCTCAGAATCGGAACGCATGAATACTTTTATATTCGGCTTAATATCAACCTCTTGAGTCTGCATACCAATGTACGAAATCACCAAAGTTTTCGCGGAACTACAATGTGTATAATATATTGATAATAAAGAATATACAATAAGTCAAAGAATTGGCTAAAACAAGGAATACTCTTTTCAAAGCTGTCCTATATGGGTCTACAATAAACAAAACCTTACTTATGTGATACCATTAATAAATGTAATATTTTGATTAATAGCTGTTTGAGTATCAATTAATGTACTACGGTTGTAAAATTAGTATTCCTCTTTTTAAAAGAATGGGTAATTATGTCAATATCTATTATTTGTTTATTTTTCGTTGAATATTTACTTGTATTACTTATTTCATCCATAAGAATATTGCATTTCATGTAAATACTATTTCAAATTACAGAATAACCATTCCCATTTCAGATAGAGATAAATATTAGTTTAGGCACTTATATACAAAGTGACACTTGATTCTTCTTCATAACTTTTGGTTATGCTCGCTCTTTTACATATTGATTGGTCTTATGAAGCGAAATGCAGATGTTAATAAGTATTGCTTCATTCTCTTGGATAGTTACGAACTTATTGATTGTATTGTACTTTATTTAATAGTATGACTATGAAAAAGACAGATAAACAATTAATATTCTCTAAGTTATTTCCTGACGAGGAGAGTTGCATTAGATACTATGAGGACAAAAGATGGGGTGGAAATCCGGTTTCTCCGTTTGACCCTTCATCTAAAGTCTACAAGTGTCGCAATGGGAAGTATAAATGCAAGAATACTGGTAGATACTTTGACGTGAAAACGGGAACTAAATTTGCTAACACAAAGTTACCACTACGATATTGGTTCTATGCAATGTTCTTGTTTCTATCGCACAAACGTGGCGTTTCTTCTTGTCAGTTGGCGAGAGATTTGGGTATTACTCAGAAATCAGCATGGAAAATGCTTCAAAAGATTAGGGATACAATGGGAGTTGAAAATGAACATAAATTGAAAGGAGAAGTTGAGATTGACGAAACCTTTGTCGGAGGCAAGAACAAAAATCGGCATAAGGATAAGAAAGTTGAGAAATGTCAAGGTCGTTCTTTCAAGGATAAAGTTCCGGTATTCGGAATGCTGGAAAGAAACGGTCATTTAGTAGCAAAGGTAGTGCCCGATACCAAAGTAAGGACACTGCTCCCTCTGATAAAAGGCTATGTTAAATTTGGAAGCGTCATATATACTGACGGCTGGGACTATGGAGGAATAACCAATGATTACATTCAAAGGTCAGTAGACCATGAGAAACATTACTATGGCTCTACCTACACAACAGATAAGGGAGAAGTCATACAAGTAAGTACAAATGGTATTGAAAATGCTTGGTCGCACTTTAAAAGAATGATATTTGGAACTTATTACTCGGTTAGTAAAAAGCACCTCCAGCGATATATTGACGAATATGTTTTCAGATTTAATACCCGAAACATTAGTGATATTGAGAGATTTAATTACTTTTGTCTAACATTTATAAACTATCATGGCTAAAAAGAAAAAAGAAAAGGAAACAATTAAGGAGGCAGAAGTCACAGCCTCAGAGAAGGAGTTTAATAAACTTCTTATGGGAATGAGTATTCCTAAAACAAATATTAAAAAAAAGAAAGTATAGTTTTTAAATAATGCTTTATGAATTTTTTTATCTCGGTGGATAAGTCCAGTTCTTCATTACCAAAAATATTCCCCAAAATAAAGTCCTTTGCATTATATCTATTTTCACCATTCGCAGCAAAAACCATATAAGGACATATTGCCACATCGCCATTTGTGAAAACATATAGAACAGATCCAATAGGACATTTTCCAATAGGTTTCTGCTCATTATTAGGGAAACGTATATAAACAATTTGAAAGTTATCCGTCGCAAGCAGTTCTGTTTGCTTTTTCAACAAACACATTTCATTATTTGTATAAGCTAACTGTTGTGTCTTTACTCCTCTCCCAAACGGAGACAAAGGATTCATAAGGACATAATGTGCTCCTACCTTTTTAGCAAAACAGCATAGATCAATATATTCATCAATGGTAGCGTAAGTGTTGGGCGTAGTCAAAATGCCATTTAGAAGTTTGTAATGTCCTAAAGTTGTTATTGTAGATATAATTTTATCGAACATCTCTATCGAAAGATTTCCTCTAAATCTTCCATGCGATTCTAATCTCATACCGTCCAAACTGACATTAAAATGTACATTTTCATATTTTGAAAGATAAGCAATCCATGCCGTATCAATTAGCGTTGCATTTGTACAAATACTTACTCCAATATGGTTGTCTAGCAATAATTGAACAATATCTTTAATTTGCGGGTTACAGAGCGGTTCGCCGCCGGTCAAAGTAATTTTAACCACCTGGTTTTTTAAAAGCTGCGGGAGTATCTTATTTTGTATCAACTCCAAAGACATTTCAGTTCCTGTTCCACTTGCATTCGCAAAGCAATGCGCACAATGTAGGTTACATTTTTGCGTTATCTGCAGCATCATTTTCCTTTTTGGGGGTTGAACGGAGCTCCTGAAGAAACAAGCAGACGCACATTTATCGTCGTATATCCAATCAACCATTTTAAACACCCTTTCTTAATTTTTCAGACCGTCATTCATCCTTTTTCGCATTGATATCAACAGATAAAACATTATATACAACCCGCTTGCCTTGAACACGGGCACCAACATTAAGTGCGCCAATCATAAAAAGGATATAAAAAATAAACGGTTCAGAAAAATCCATCAAACCAGTAACAAGCACAAGGGCAACATATACAACCATCAGCATCACCATCTGTGCATGCATATCTCTTAGCAACAAATAATCTCGATTTGAACCAAAAACAATGGGGTTACTTCTATTGCGCTCATAGATGGAATACCAATACGGGGTTTGGTCAATGCCTTTTGGCAGATTATCGATTATCACATAAATGTCGTTATATTTCTCTAGAACAGTGGACAGCGTAAATCTATTATCTTGAAGGTTTTTAAGCATATCTGTAAAAATGGTACAACTTGGTTGTTTCTTCCACCAAAATATTAGTTTCACTTTAAAAATCGGGGGAAGAATTGAGTCAAAAATAAAAGTCAAGATGTACGCGCAAGAAGATACAGCTGTAATACTAATAATTTCACTTATAAATGAGAACACATTAGCGTCTTGGGAATCAAATTTTAATCCACCAGATGTTACCAACATTAAAAGAATATTGGCGAGCAGAAACCACTTCAGTTCACTATTCCTATAACTCTTCAAATTTTTTTCTGTAGAATCTCCCATATCATGGTTCAACTCCTCAGAGTTCTATATTTCGTATCATATAACACGGACACTATCTCATAATTTATATACTCATATTATACCACAAGTAGGATATTCACGCATCAGAACTATTGCAAGATTCTTTTATTATTTCTTTACCGGTATGCAATCGCTCCACTGTATAATACCTATCTCTCACATACGCTTCATGACTTTCCTTTGGTCACATTATATCTTCTACCTACTTCCGCCTTTCGCACAGTTCCGCTAAAATAGCTCGCTTTTGAAGGATAGAATGTAAACCAACCTCGTTGCCCCCCAGAAACTCATTATAATAATTGCAGACTTGTTTGCCTGTCATTCTCATCATTCTTTAATAAGCTTGCATATACGTGTTTGATCTGTTTTCATATTTTCTCTCCCGATATGCACATAATACTTCGAATGATAATTAGAGATTATCCTTCATATAGATTATTATACCATAACAGGAATGTTTCCGCATTGACATATTCCCCAAATATCCAGCGAATTTTTTGGAGTTTTCGCCATATCCATTTTCCCATCAGTTTGTAGAATACACAAAATGGCGAGGTTGCCCCCGCCATTGAAAGAGTTATTCTCTAGTTCTATTATGCAAATTGCAATAACAAGTTGAGCAACAACACAAATTTTCAAAACCTTTGCTGCAATCGCTCACTGCGGTTCTACTTGCTGCACATCTGCCTTACCCATAGGCCAGGTTCTATTCTCTGCCCTTCCGTACCTATATTTCGTCAGGCACGGGCGTGTCTTGTCGCTCTATCCCCTGAAACCAGAGGATAATCAGAAAGGTTGCTTCAGGACTCTTGCCTGCGTACTACTTTCCTGTGCCAGCCACCCGGTAGAGGTGACCGCTTCTGTGGACATCTATCCTTCTCGGATAGTTACGTCTATTCTGTTTTCAAGGTTCCTGTAATTCATTACTTCTGGCGTTATGACAGAGGCTTCTCGCTGGTAGGCTTTCCGATCCCATGGAACTGCGTCGCCCATCCAATATTTCTTGACTGTGTTTCTAGAAATTCCCAGAATTTTAGCTGCTGCACGCTGACTGGTTACTCCTTCAAGTTGCAGCGCGCGGATTGATTTGTAGACATCCACCGATGTGACCACCTTTCTATCGCCTCCCGCATAGTAGTCTACATCTATTATACGGGAAGCCATTAGGTGGCTCAAATATTCGCTGTCATTTAGCTGGAAAGTGGCTCAAGTATATATTAGCATTCACATCATGCGCGATATATTAAGCAAAAGCCGGTTGCTTTGCATTGC
>OLPI01003363.1_pt1 | contig 11431 bp, 10 predicted proteins | sample 1672361 | NCBI WGS metagenome assembly OLPI01 (sample SAMEA3136675, study PRJEB25190) | human gut metagenome
TTGGCCTGCGGCCGTCCGGGCTCGGTTACAGGAAAAACTTTTTATGCAGCGATTCCCGCAGCGGGCGGCAGCAGCCGATGACGATGAGCATCAGCCCCAGCAGGATGCCGGCAGCCAGCGGGTAGATGGACCACAGCAGGGCATCGTGCAGGCCGAAGGTGAGGTTGAGGAGGAATTCCACCAGCACCATAAGGCCGCCGGAAAGGATGAACGCCCCGCCGAATACAAACAGGTGTCCCCCCGGCAGGTAGCGCAGCAGAGCGACCATGGCGGTGATGAGCAGTCCTGCCGCGCCCACCACCGGGAAGGCAAAGGAAAGGAACCAGTGCCCGCCGGAGGCAAGATCGATATACAGCAGGTAAAGCCCCAGCACCGCAAAATCGATGGGGACAAAGATGACGGGATTGCCGCGGCGGAACCACAGCGGCAGCACGATGACGGTATAGCTGACCAACAGGGCGCCGGCCACATAGCCCGACCAGACCAGCCGGCCGTTGATGCGCCAATCGCAGAGGATGCAAATGACAATGGGCAGAAGCGTGAGCACCGTTATCACAAACAGCGCCCCGCTGGGGCTAACCTCCTTGTGGAGGTGCTCCTCCGGGGGGTAGGGGCCGTCATCTTTCGGGGGCTCCATTTCCGGGTGGAACACCGTGGTGCCGCACAGCGGGCAGGTTTTTTCGCTGTCGCCCAGCTCCACACCGCATTTTACACAGTACATATGAGACCTCCTTTGGCCTTATCTTCTTCCGTTGCTTTCCGCCTTGACCGGCAGGCCCATCCAGTGCAGCACCTCGTAGAAGTGACGCTCCAGCTCCGGCTCCCGGATATTGCGGATCATGTTGATATAGACGGTATCGCCCCAGGTGATGATGCCGCAGTTGTGCGGCGCCTTGGCCTGCACCCCGATGATGAAATCCGTGCGGCGGATGTAGGGGCGCATGACCTCCGGGACCTGAAATACCCCCAGATTGGAAAGGCACAGGCAGCTTTTGCACTCGCCTACCGTATCGAATACCGCCTTCATGGCAAGGTTTTTCACAAACAGCGGCATGATTTTAAGAATGGGGATGCGCTCGCTGTTGACATTGGTGGCGATGCGGGCGCTCATGTTTTTGCGGGTGACCTCCAGCCCCATGCGGTGATGCACCATGCGGCACAGCTCATCCAGCGAATAGGCGCCCAGCCGGGGGTCGGCCTCCGGGGTGACATACAGGGCGAAGTTCCGCAGGGAGCGGCTGGGGAACAGGCTGCGCAGATTGACCGGCACCAGCACCTTGACGGGGCGGCGACGGCGGCGGGACGGTACCTTTTCCGCCTGAAGATTGAGGATGGCTTTCATCATGGCGGCGCAGAGCAGCTCGGTCACGGTCACGCCGTACTCCTTGGATTTGGCCTTGAGCGCGGGGGCGGGGACCATCAGCGTTACCAGATTGAGGGCGCTGCCCGGCTCCGGCGTCCCGGTGAGGTGATAGGCGGTGGCCTCCTTGCGGCTGGCCTGCACCCGCCCGGCGTATTTCTGGAAGCTATCCTCCATTTCCTCCTCCCGGGGCTGGTCCAAACGGCGCAGCACACCGCTTTCCGGCGGGACCTCGATGCCGTATTTGCGGCAGAGATATTCGGCCAGCAGCGTTTTGAGGAAGATGGTGCCCCCGGTGCCGTCGGTGAGGGCGTGGAAAAATTCCACGGCGATGCGGTTTTTATACACCAGCACCCGGAAAGCGCACTTTCGGATATCGTCAAACGGCATATGCACCAGCGGGTAGCTTTTTTCGGGCTGGATGGCCGGCGCCGCCGGGATCTGCTCCAAATAGTACCAGAACATCCCCCGCCGCAGCCGCACCGCGATGGAGGGGAACCGACGGACCGTTACATCCAGTGCGGTTTGCAGTGTGGGCACGTCTACCGCCTCGCTCATGGTGGCGGAAAGCCGGAACAGGTTGTTCCAGTTGCGGCGGCGGGCCGCCGGGTAGATCTTTGCGGCGTTATCCAGCTGCATCCAGCGCAGCTTGCGTTCACAGACTGCGGTTTTATTGAGGAACCTGCCGATCTCCTCGAAGTCGGACATATTTTCATTGAGGCAGTAGAGGACATAGGCGTGCCAGCGCTCCGGCGCGGTGATTATTTTGCTTTCGCAGCCGCAGTCCAGCAGCCTTTGGTGCAGGCGGCGGGTGTCGTCCAGCAGGATCTCATCCCCGCCGACAAAAAGCAGACTGGGCGGGAAGCCGGTGAGGTCGCCGAACAGCGGAGAAACCAGCGGCTCCTCCTTGGGGGTGCCCCCGGCGGTGTAGCAATCGGCATAGAACCGCAGCAGCTCCTCCGAGAGGGAGGGGTCCTTTTCCCGGTTGAATTCGTAGCTTTCCGCCGAGCAGGTCAGATCGACCCACGGGGAAATGGCGATAAGACCGGCCGGCATCGCCATTCCCAGCTCCTTCAGCTTGAGGCACAGGGCGCAGATGAGCCCGCCGCCGGCGCTTTCGCCGCACAGCACGATCTGCTCCGGGCGGTAGCCCTTATCCAAAAGATAGCGGTAGGTTTCCAGGGCGTCCTCCACGGCTGCGGGGTAGGGGTTTTCCGGGGCCAGCCGATAGGCGGCACACAGCACCCGCACCCCGAACTCATCGGCCAGCGTTGCCCCGAAGCCCTTGGCGTAATCCAGATCGCCGCAGGTATAGCCGCCGCCGTGCAGATAGAGGATGACGCCGCCGCGGCGCTCATCCCGGGGGATGAGCCAAGCGCCCCCGAACCGGGAAAAGAGATAATCCCGGACGATGACGTCCTTTTTATGGATGGCCTCCATCAGCTCGCCCAGCTTATCCTGACCCTTTCGGGTCACCTCCAGCGAACAGTTTGCCACAAAGGGCTTGAAAAAGGCGAGCTGCGAGTGGACCAGTTTGGCGGGAAGTCCCATAGGCGACGCCTCCTTTCTGCGGATCTCTAAAAATCTATTATAGCATACGGGCGCAGGCGATGTAAAGATTTCGGGGGGCGGCAAAGGGAGGTTGGGCATCCCGGCGGGGGGATAAACGGGCAGCAAAAAAGAGCCGCCGGGGGGCGGCCCTTTCGGATGGAGAGATTCGAACTCTCGAACGGGGTGGAGGGACGTTAAGCGAGGTGGGAGCGCAACATTTGCATGCACTTGGCGGTGGCGAACATGATGAACTCATCCCGTTCCTCGGGGGCGAGCCAGAGGCTTTCTGCCGGGTCGGCGGCGGCTTCCCGCGCCAGACGCTGCGGGATATCGTGCACCTGCGTTTCGATATCGTCCTTTTCGTAATAATCAAGATAGCGGTTGGGGAAATCCCGGATGCTGCGCAGAACCTCCAGCGGGGCGTAATCGGGGTGCTGGCGGTAATCGGCAAGGTCGGCACGCTTCAGGTCGGTGCGCATGGCCCGGATATTCTCCTCGGTGGGGTCGGCGAGCGATTTTCTGCGGGGGCGCAGCACCTGCTCCTGCCACATGGCATCGGTGACGAGGTGGATATAATAGCCCCAGTAAAAAGAACGGGCTTCGGCATCGGCGGCAGCGGGCATGAGGCTATGATAGAAGCCTTCGAAATCGATGAGATAACGGTCCAGCGCCTCATCCTTTTTGAGCCAGTGGGTCACCACACGGCCGGGGAGATAACGGGGCGTGCCGTTTTCATCGTACTCGGTGCGGCCGCAGTCCGGGGCGATGGCGCCGGCGTAATAGTGGGGCAGGGAAATATCCTGCGGCAAAAGGCGCAGCAGCGCTTCGGCTACGCGCAGGTGGGTCATCCAGTATGCCATGATTATGCCTCCCGATTGGTGTAAACTTTGATGGTGCCGCCGTCATCCTGCAGGTAGCTATCGGCGGGCTGGGTGAGCACGATGGCAATGCCGACAAATTTGCCGCCCCAGCCGGAAAGGGAGACGAGGAACATCAAAAAGGGAACCCAGAACCACTGTTCTGAAACGGCAAAAGCGGCGGCCAGCAGCAATCCGCACCAGACGATGGCGGGCATGATGGTGGCGGTGAGCCAGGCGTTCCGGCGGACATAGGCGCGGCCGGTGCAGGCGACGATATAGAAGCCCATGGAGACGTACTCGATGGGGCAGCCGCAGACCTTATACAGGCAGAAGCCGTGGAGCTTGGCCTGCAGGCGCATGGAGGCGACCATGAGCAGGAACGCCACGAGGCAGTAGATGAGTGAGAACAAAGCGTTTTTGGCGGAGAAAAGCAGGTTAAAGGGGTGCTTTGGCAGCACCAGCAGCACCGGGCCGACCAGCAGCACCAGAGTGAGCAGCAGGCCGATGACATTTTCGGCGGAGAAATTGACGAAATCGATGGTACGGGTTTGGCGGTATTCACCGGGCAGTACTTCGCTGGAATTGCGGTTCATGGGGTAGGCCTCCTTGATGTAAACTGAAATGGGAAAAGCAGGGCGGCAGGCGGGTTCGACGGATTCCTGCAGATAGATGTATTATACCACAAAATACAGATGGTGCCAAAACATTTTTTCCGGCGGATTGCTATTTGCGGAAAAATAGATTATAATAGGGGTGGCGATACGCCGCAGAAAGGAGAAAATGCCATGAGAAACAAGAAATGCTGTTGGGGCGCTGTGATTGCCGCGCTGCTTGCCCTGCTGGGCGCTGCCGCTGCCGTAATGGTTCTGCTGCGCCGTCACCACACCGCCTGCACCGAGGAGCTGGAGGACGGGGATCTGGTGGAATATCTGGACACCGAGGACGGCAAGCAAGCCGAGGAGTAAGACGTAATACACAAGAAAATCCGGGGGCGGGAGAGAAAACTCTTGACACCGGAGCGCAGTTATGGTATAGTAATATGGCACCCAAGAGGTGCCATCGGCGCGGAGTAGAGCAGTTCGGTAGCTCGTCGGGCTCATAACCCGGAGGTCGGAGGTTCAAATCCTCCCTCCGCAACCAGAAAAGTATTCCTCACTCATTTTGAGTGAGGAATATTTTTATGTTTGTAGAGAAAGTTTGCATCTACAACTCTGGGTTATGAGACCGACGAGCGTGGCTCGTTGGGAAACGCCCCCGAGCGCCGCCGGCGGCGGATACAGCGAGGAGGGCGTTTGCGCAGCGGTCGAAAAAATCGAGCGGGCGAATAGCGTGAAGATTTTTTCGGGCACCGCAAGAGGCGCGAAGCGATAACCCGGAGGTCGGAGGTTCAAATCCTCCCTCCGCAACCAGAGGCCCCCACTCGAAAGAGTGGGGGCTTTTTTGTAGTATTCAAGCGGGTTTGCGGGCATTACCCCTGCCGCATAAGCTCCAACACTTCCTGCTTCTCCGGGATACTATTGATGCCGCCGTGGTGGCGGGTGGAGAGGCTGGCGGCGCAGCAGGCGAAGCGGGTGATGGCGGCCATGTCCTCTGCTGACAACGCCTCCGGGGCTTTACCGAGCTTCAACATTTGGCTCATAGCACTGCCGCCGAAAATATCCCCGGCTCCGGTGGTATCCACCACATGGATACCGGTGGGGCAGGCGGTCGTGCCGCTGCCGTTACGGTTGGCAAAATAGCATCCCCGGGGGCCCATGGTGACGTAAACAAGGCGGACGCCGTACTCCCGCAGCAGCTTTTGTGCCGCTGTCGCCGGGGTGGTGTGCCACAGGAAATCCACTTCTTCATCGCTGATTTTGACGATATCCGCCTGATGCAGCCCCCACTCCATCTGCGTTGCTGCCGCGGCGTCGTCCGGCCAAAGCGGTTTGCGCAGGTTGGGGTCAAAGCTGATGAGCTTGCCCTGCGCTTTGGCGTATGCCACCGCCTTTTGGGTTGCGGTTCGCGCGGGCTCATCAGTCAGACTTAATGTGCCGAAATGGAACACCCGGCAGGCGTCGATCAGGCTGTAATCCACCTCGTGCTCGGCCAGGCAGGTATCGGCGCCGGGCTTGCGGGCAAAGCTGAATTCCCGGTTTCCATCGGCATCCAGTGTGACGAACGCCATGGTGGTGAAGGCAGCGGCGTCTTTTATGATGCCACGGGTCTCAATGCCGCAATCGGCGGCGGTTTGAATGAGCAGGCGGCCAAAGCGGTCGTCCCCGACCTTCCCGATCATTGCGGTGGAGCAGCCGTATTTTTGCAGTGCGGCGAGGAAATTGCAGGGTGCGCCGCCCGGCTGGGCCTTTAGCGTGGGGTAGCCGGCGGCGTCGGCAGCCACCGGGGCAAAGTCAATGAGCATTTCGCCCAGGGCAACAATGGTGGGCATGGGAAAACCCCTTTCTATTTTGCACAGTAGTGCATATGCAAATGATGCACTTCACAAGAACGGCCTCGACGTCTTTTCCGCCCCGTGCTATTTCTTTGCAATGATTTTACCTGCTTTGCAGGGATCTGCGGCGGTATCTGCACTGCGCTGCTCGATGGAAAGAATGATACCGTCCTCCGTTTTGCCGCTATCGCGGAGCAGCAGCTTTTTTACAGCAAAGTTATTGGTGCCAGTAAGGCGGATGATGCACCCCCCGGCAGCTCCGGCTTGTCCGTATCCTTTTCAAATTTCCGGGTGGGATCTTGGTCAAAACACGATGCGGCAGTAAAGCTCCGGCAATGGGACGGCGAAGCACTCCTGCAGGCTAAACTGTATTATTTCGTTAGGCATGGTGGGCTCCCCTTGACTGTTCCACCCAAATTCTATTTAGCATCATCTTTTTTAGGCTTCTTTACATATTACTGATATAAACCAGTATTTCTGGCATCTTCCATGAGACCCTCGTATTTCGGCATATTTCCGTAAAGGGTAGCAAATACCTCTTGATATCTTCTGTCCTCAAAAAATGCACGCGCAACTGCTTCAAAAAAATGATAGTCATTTTCCAGCCCGTGACGACCACTGAATATTTCATGCATCCTTTTTTCGTACATCGCAAAAGTATACTCTCTGTGACTACAGAGTTCATTGCGGATCTCGTCCATAAGATCCAAGATTTTGTGGTAGTCCTGTTCGTTAAGACCGCATTCGAAAAGCATCTGGTTCACATTGCTTGGCATTCCCAACAGTGCTATCCGGAACTCTAGCTTTTTTACCTCTTCCCTCAATTCTTGATTGCTTTCCTCGAGTCGCGCGATTCTCTCTTCAGTATTCATGTGCTGTGCTCCTTTCTTGTCATATCAATGGATGTTTATTGAAATCCCATGAGGTTTCATAGGAGCTCCAATCTTGCTGCGACAATTTGACTTTTTCAATGGATCAACAGTCTTTTTTGGGAAAATCCATTTCCCTTTTTCCCAACTGGCGAAAGACCATGCTCGGAAAATCTGTTGCATAGACAGTACAGATCTTGATAGGGATTTGCTTCATTTAAATCGCAATCCTGCATTTCCAAATATAGTATATTACAAATAGGACACTAATTCAAGGAAGTTTGCCATATTTCTCTGTGATATAGCTAAAAATGAGCTTCCTTCTCCGTAATTTTCCATTATAGTTGACAAAACAATATACCGGTTTGAAATACAATACGCAGCAATTGCCGATCCGCCCGGCATCGATAAAATGCAATAAAAGCCGCCGCCGGTATCGGGTCATCCCCGGTTCCGGCGGCAATGTTCTTCTTGTGCTGTGTCCCATCTAGAACACAGCACCACCGTTCCCGCACCATTTCCGGCATCTGCCAATTAATCCCCCGCCACCTGCCATCACTCAAACAGCTCCCGGTGTTGCTTGAAAAAGCAGTAATAGAGTTTCGCGTTCTCCAGCTCCCACCATCTTTGCACCTGTGCCGGTGCGGCGTCCAGATTATAGATGCGGGCATTATTCATGGCAAGCAGAAAGGGAGAGTGGGTTGCGATGATAAACTGGCAGCCGCAATACCTTGCCAACTGCTCCAGCATCGCCGCCAGCTCCTGCTGCCTCTTCGGTGATAAACTGTTTTCCGGCTCGTCCAGGCAGTACAGCCGGTCGTTTTTCAGCCGTTCATCAAAGTACCGCAGCGCGGTTTCGCCGTTGCTGTTCAACTTGACCTCCTCCCCGGCGACCCGGCGGATGAACTGCTTTCGCGAAACGGACCGGCTTCTTGCCAAAAGCTGCATCCTGACGGTATCGTAGTCCTCCATCCCGCGGAATTTGACGGTGTTGCCGTACCGCAGCGTCCCCCATTGATCCCGGGCCTCCTCCCGGCATTCCCCGATCTCATCGTTATTGGTGCGGACGGTCAGCATATAATCAAAAACATCATCACTGGTGATGATCCGGCTGCCATCCGGGACGGTGTGCCGGAACCCCTCCTCGTCAAAAGCCATCTCATAGCGGCAGGCGTCCACATAGGCCTTCACCATCTCGCCGGAATTAAAGGGTGCGATCCGGTTCAGCTTCAGCTTTTCCGCAATCAGATTAAGCAGGGTGCTTTTGCCGGAGCCGTTGCCCCCGTAAAGGATGGTCGTTTTTTGGAAGTAAAGCTCCCGCAGCCCCCTTGCGGGGAATAGCCGGCAGGGATACGGGTTATCCACAAAGCCGGCACAGTCCCGGGTTTCACAGATGCGCTCCATGATAAGCTCTTCCTCCTGCTCCGCATCGGGCAGCGTAAACCGTTCCAGATACATGAGATCCCCTCCTTGCAATATGCTGGTTTCTCTGCCCAGTATAGCAAACGCCCCTGTACATGGGCTTGTACAGGGGCTTGTACAGGGGCTGCTATGTTGTGGCCAAACACCCACGGCCATTCAATGGCTGGCGCTCAAATAACACAGCCTGATTCATCATCAGACCTCCCTGGGTTGGAGCGAATAAAAAGTGAATTTCACTCCAACCCTACTGAAAAACATGAAAATATGAGCATAATATAATCAAGCAATAATGGCGGTACTATTTCCTATTGCATCGTTATGATGTTAGGGCGTTCAGATATTCTTCCACGTTCTGATACTGAATGCCCTCAACCACTTGACTTTCTCCGCGGTAGAGGACGAACTTTCCGGTGATCGGGCCGTAGCGGTGCTCCGTCTGGGCGCATTTTTGCTCATCGATCAGATGGCGATACTGCTGCGGGACAGCTTCTTCGCTGTGCTTGATCTCGAAAATCCGGTAGGAGCCTGCCTCCGGGTCAAACACCACCATGTCAAATTCGCCCACAGGGAATTGCAGGACAAATACCTGCTTCTTGGGGTTTGCCAACTTGGTTTCCAGCAGGACGATGTCCTCCAGCATCCGGCCCTTGATCTCCACCGCGTGAACATCGTCCAGCGCTACGGTCTGTTCCGCCTTGTTGCGGATCTCCAGCAGCTTCCGCAGGCTGTCGGTGACAAGCGCAAGGTCGGTGCGGTCAAAATGTTGGATATCATTTTTGTGGCGCTAATAAGCACATTACTTTTTGCACTCTATCATCGCTTTTACTTCCGCTGCTTTTTCTGATAGTACCTGACTGTTCTGCAAAAGCCCCGAATAAAACCTTTTTACATCTGTATCACCAAGGATGTAGCGCACCTGGCTATTTTGTAGAGCGATTTCAAATAGGCATTCTCGATCATTTTGATTCCAATCGTTAATGGATCGCATTTTCTCTACTACCGCATGGGTATTAGCAAAGCTGCTACTACCTTCTAATTGTAGCAAAAGTTCTTTCTTTCTTCTTTCTTCATGGGTATTTTGCCTATCATTTTCTATTTGTTCGTTTTTACACTCAAAGAACTTTGCCTCCAATGCCTCATTCTTGGCTGTTCGATCAATAATTGCTTTAATGAGCGCATCCAATTCGGATCCTTCTGAATAATCAGCCATTGCAAAATAACGAGTGCGATTATCTCGCATCATCTTATATACCTTGGCTTTATCGCGTGTTACTGCGCTATACACACCGATAGAGTGTCCGCCATAGGTATTTACTAGTTTCATACATGGGATGTCTGTATCGCTATCTCCGATATATACCATATTACGGAATGGTACACGTATTTCATCCGGTGCAAAAGAGTCGTTTACACCGGAATCGTTGATGTCCAAAACGCCTTTTTCAATGCGGAACAGGAATTGTGTTTTACTTGTATAATTTACAACCTGTGCAGGCCATTCAGCTACACCATCAGCGTCGTAATAAAAGGAGCTTGCATATATTCTTTTGAATGCACCCTTTTTCGCAACAGATGTCCCTTCAATCATTTCCTTGAGACCCGATGAGATAATATAGTGCTCAACAATAACACCGTGCTCCGCTCCATATGTACGAACACGTTCAAACCAATCCTCAACACCAGGGAATAGGGTAACCTTTGCGCCATACTCTTCAAGGGCCTTACGCGTGAACAAAACCTTTCCTGCTGCTTTCTTCTTCATTAAGAGCATATACGCCAGATTCTGATCCATATCATTTTTGACCGCCAGTTCATTTGACTCGGTCCAGAATTCTCCCACATCATATCCAACAGATTGGATATATCCCTGTGCCTGCATATCGTCAGGTGACAATGTCTTATCAAAATCATAGCATATTGCAAGAACAGGCTTATCTTCCTTGCGTTCTCTTGTGTACTGACCCGATGACATGGTGTACTCTCCTTTCTATCCACTGTAAATTTTCTTTTTTGAAACTTTTCCGATATAGAAACATGAACTTTCACCCCACCACCAGCTTGTTCGTCTTTTTGAGGAACTTTGCCGGGATCGGGCGGTCCAGCCGCCAGGTGATATTCATCGGTCTGCTGCCGTCGTGCTTCACATAATTTGCCGTGCCCAGATAGGTGTATGCCTCTGCGCCGCCGGTCACGCGGTCTGACTTAAACTCACGGACAAACAGCAGCACCCTGCTGCCGCGCTCCTTATGATGGATATAGCGCTGCCCGGTGGGGGAGCTTTCCGCCGTGGTGCTTTGGCTCTGCCAATGGAACAGGCTCTCATTGATGGAATAGTCATTATACATGGTGGTGGGCGAATAGTCCTTGTCCGCCTTGTTGAGCGTCACAAAGAACACGTCGAGTTGCTTCTCCGGCAGCCACTTTACGCCCTCACGCACGGTAGACGGCTTCATAAAATCCAGCGCCACCAAAAGCTGGTCGCGGGTGTAGGTGCAGTGCAGGTCCAACGGGCAGTCAAAGCCCAGCTCCACCGGCTCGTCAATGAAGTCGATCTGCTCAAAGCGATAGCGCAGCAGCGCCAAAAGCTCGCCGAGCAGAACCGCGCTGTCGGACAGGGCATAGAGGTTACTAAGCACCTCTTCGTCGTCCCGGTCCTCCACAGCCTTGCCCCAGACGGTGACATAGAACATCTGCATTATCCGCTTTTCCGCATCCGGGAGCGCCGCAAAATCAAGATTGTCCAAACGAGGAAGGACATTCAGCAGGAACGAGATCCAGCGGCGAGAATCAACCACGGCGAGCTTTGCAAACGCTTTGGTCAGAATATCCTCCAGCGGCTCCGAAAAGTCCTCGATGGCATCCGCTCTGGCACAAATGCGCGAGAAGGAGGAAAACTTGTAGATCGCCCGTGGGTCAAGATGGTAGTAATCCAAGAAAT
>OLPI01003366.1_pt1 | contig 11424 bp, 6 predicted proteins | sample 1672361 | NCBI WGS metagenome assembly OLPI01 (sample SAMEA3136675, study PRJEB25190) | human gut metagenome
GTTTCCGGCGAAAATACGGAAGGCGGCCTGTGCCGCCGGACAAATCTGGCACTTAATCACTTTCCGCGAATCTCCCGTGCGGAGCGGCAACGAGTAGAAATTTTTCATGGCTTCCAGATTTTTGATGGGTGTTCTGTCCTGCCGGTAAATTTTTAGTATATCCGGTTATACAAAATTATGTTTTTGTATCCTTTGTGGAGTATGAATTCATCTGAAAATAGTATGATTATATATCGGAAATGCGGTTGTTATGCCCTGATTTATTGCCGATTTGCTTTCTTTTCCCTATTTTTACATGGAAACGGAGTATGTTTTTATCTAACCGTCTTATGCACCTGAGGTATCTGTTGCTGGTCGCCGTGTGCGTCGCGGTACCGGCGTTGTCCCAGAATATTTGCCGTATCTCGCACCGCGAGGGGTTTTCGAATTGTTCCATCCTCTCGCTTGCGCAGGATGCGGACGGATATGTCTGGGCCGGGAGTTGTGACGGACTGAACCTTTGGGACGGGCATTATGCCCGGAACTTCCGGCTTTCCGGTAACCTGGTGCAGGAGATCGTCGCTACGGACGACGGCTACCTGTGGGTGCGCACCAACTATGGGGTCGACCGGGTCGATGCACGGGCCCGAACCGCCGAACTGCATGCCGACTTCCCGCGTGTTTACCAATATACGGCACGGAGCCGTGACGAGGCGTTCTTCCTGTATAAAGGGCGTTTGTACGGGTATGTCGCCTCCGAGTCGCGTTTCGAACCGCTCTGCGGAGTCGATGCCGACGATGTATTGCGCATTTGCCTCGACCCGGACGGGGTGCTCTGGTTCGTGCGGCGCGACGGCATGGACTGCGCTCCGGTAGTTTATGACGCCGAGGGGCGTGCGGTGCTGGGGGCGTGGAAACACATTCCGGTGCGCAACGGTATTTCGTTCGTCCGCTATGACGGTGACCGCACGGTCTATTTCGTCGACGGTGCGGGCCGCCTCTGCCGTTTCGATACCGAGCGGCAGTTGACGTCGGCCATCTGCGGGCTCGCGCAGGAACTGGAACGGCGCGGGGAGCTTGCGGCCGTTATCCGCGACGGGGACGACTATGTATTGGCGTTCGAAATGGGCGGGGTGTTGCGCCTCCATGCTTCCGGGTCGGAATCCGGGGGCTATACGCTGCGGGAGATAGATGTCGCTTGCGGCGTTTTCTCGCTGCTCAAGGATTGGAACCAGGATATCGTATGGATCGGGACGGACGGCAGCGGCCTGCTCCGCCAGTCGGCCGGGGATATCGCGGTACGCTCCATAACCTATGACATGCTGCCTTACAAGCTTACCAAACCGATCAAGGCGCTGTTCGTCGACGAGCGCGGCAACCTGTGGGTCGGGACGAAGAACGACGGGATCCTGTGCATCCGCGATTTCCATGCACAGCGGGCGTTCGGACGGGAAAATACCCGGAATTTTATAGCCGAGAATACCGCCCTGCGTAAGAATTCAGTCTATGCCTTTGCCGCGAGCCGGCGCGGTGTGCTGTGGATCGGGGGCGACGGCGGGGTGTGCTATTATTCCTATGGCGACGGACGCATCCATGCCCTGGCGGGCTGTGAGCAGTTGGCGAATGTACACGGCTTGCACGAAGATGCTGCCGGGGTGCTGTGGGCGGCAACGATCGGTAGCGGAGTATACCGCATCGAGCTTGCAGGCCACGCAGGCGCCCCCGTTGCCCGGCTGGCCGAGTCCGTGGATCTGGGGAGCCGGGAGCGGAGCCGGAATTTCTTTTTCTCGTTCTGCGAGGAGTCCGATTCGACGTTGTGGTTCTGCAACCACGGCATCGGGGCGGTGCGATACCATAAATACGCACGCCGGGGCGAGGTGATCCCGCTGGACGGACGCCGTGGGTTGGCCGCGAACGACGTGACGGTCGCCGTGCGCTGTTCCGACGGGACGCTCTGGTTCGGAACGGGGTGCGGCATGGGGTGTTACCGCCCCGGGGAAGGGGCGGTTGCCGTCGAGTTCGCCCACGACCAGTTGCAGACCGGGGTGATTCACGGACTGCTGGCCGATTCGCTCGACAATGTCTGGGCCGCCACGAATGCCGGGATTGTCCGCTATAATCCGGCTGCGCACCGTTCGGTGGCCTATGGCGCTTCGTACGGGCTGGAGGTCGTGGAGTTCAGCGACGGTGCTTATTTTTACGACCGCCGTGCCGGGAAGCTGCTGTTCGGCGGCATCAACGGTTTGGTCGTGGTCTCGGGCGGCGAGTCGCTGCACCGGGGGTATATGCCCCCGGTGCGGTTTCGGGATGTGACCATCGACGGCACGGATCACAGCATTTCGAAGCTGATGCGCAAGGGCAAACTGGTGCTTACCCACCGGCAAGGGGCTTTCGGTCTTTCGATCGTGGCGCTGGACTATATCAACGGCGGCAACTATTCGTACCTGTATAACCTCGAGGGGTTCGACAGCCAGTGGAATGACAACCGCCATAACAACCGGCTGCTTTTCGCCAACCTTCCGCCCGGCAATTATTCGCTCAACGTCCGCTACCGGAACAATATGACCGGGGAGCTGAGTCCCGTAGGCCGGCTGGCGATCCGGGTGTTGCCGCCGCCCTATGCTTCCGCTTGGGCATGGGTGGTGTATGGTACGGCCGCGTGTGTGTTTGTTGCGTTCACGGGGCGCTATCTGGAGCGCCGCCGCCGTGAACGCATGCACAGGCGGCAGGCGCTTTACGACCAGCACTCCAAAGAGCTGCTCTACGAGTCGCGTATCCGTTCGTTTGCCAGCCTGACCAACGAACTTTCGGTGCCGCTGACGCTTATCAACGGTTCCTGCCAGCAGATCCTGGAGTGCGGGGCCTCCGACGGCTTCGTGCTCCGGCAGGTGGGATTCATTCATCGCAATGCCCTGAAATTGAAAGATCTGACCTGTTTGCTTAATGAGCTCAGGGCGGCCGGGGCGGCGGATCGTCCCGACGACGTCGAGCTGCTCGATGTCACCCGGATGTGCAACGGACTGGTGCAGACTTTTGCCGAGTATGCCGAAACACACAAGGTAGGCTACCGTACCGAGGTGGGGGAAGGTATGCTCTTCCCCTCGGCGCGCGGTACGTTGAGCATGGTGCTGAATATCGTGCTGTCCAATGCCTTCCGGCGCTCGGAGACGGGCGGGGAGGTTTTCTTCGGTGTATCCGTTGTACAGGATAGGCTGCGGGTTGTGGTTTCCAATCGTGGGGAGGGCGTAGATCTGGGGCAGATCGAGTTCCTCTCCGACCGTTACCGGCTGCTGGACTATCTGGAAAGCCGCGGTAAGGGCGGCCTTTCGCAGAAAGGGGATATGGAGCTGGCGATCTGCCACAACCTGGCAGCGAAGCTGGGCGGGGAGTTCCGGATCGCATCGGAAGGCGACGTTACGACTGTCACGTTGTCGTTTCCCGAACTGGAGATCGCCCGGGTAACGCAGCCAGTCCTGCAGGTGGACATGGCTTCCGACCGGCAGTTCGGGATGCCCGGCGCCCCGGCTGTTTCCGCCGTAACCTCCCGCGATGCGTTGCCGACGATGCTCGTGGTGTGCGAAGACCCCGACATGGCTTCGTTCCTCGCGCAACTCTTCGCCGGCGCCTATGACCTTAAGGTCATGGGAGAGCTCGGGCAGGCTGCGGAGCAACTGGCAGCGTTGCGGCCACAGGTCGTCATTTGCAGTGCGGTGACGCTCGATCCGGCCATGACCGGTGTGATCCGGCATATCCGCAGGAGCAGGCACATGGCACAGGTGCCGGTCATCCTGCTGACGTCGGCCTCGCGTTCCGGGATGAAGATCGAGGGACTGGAGTCGGAGGTGGACATCTGCCTGGCCTTCCCCTTCGACATCGCGCACCTGAGAAACGTCGTGGGGCAGTTGCTGCGCCGTTATGAATCGCTGAAGGATTACGGCCGTTCGGCATACAGCGCGTTCGACCTGGCGCAGGGGCACCTGCTCCACAAGGAAGACAAGGTTTTCCTGGACAGGATGCTCGAGATCATCCACGGCAATATCCTCGACACGTCGCTTTCCACACAGTTCATCGCAGACCGGATGGGGATGAGCCTGCCCAACTTCTATCGCAGGCTGGGGGGCGTGACCGATCGAACCCCGGCCTGCATCATCCGGGAATACCGGCTCGGTCTGGCCGAACAGCTGCTGGTGACCACCCGGCTGTCGATCGACGAGATCATTTACAAATCGGGTTTCTCGAATCGCAGTACTTTCTTCCGGGGGTTCGTGCTCCGTTTCGGATGTACGCCGAAGGTGTACCGCGAACAGAAAGTCAGTGAGGCGATGGAAACGGATGCAGGGCCGGGCACAGAGGCGGGAGTGGAAGCCGAGACAACCTGAGGTGGCTGTTCATCCTGCCGGCCGCGCGTTTCGCGGCGGAGCGGGGCCGCGCTTTTTTGTTATTCGGCCCGAAATCGCTATATTTGCCTCCGGAGTTTCCGTGTACGGTTCGTCCGAGCGGGAACGATGGTCATTTTTTAACGATATCAACATGAAAATTGCGATTGTGGGCGCCAGCGGGGCTGTGGGCCAGGAATTTTTGAAAATTTTGGAGGAACGCGACCTGGGGATCGACTCCCTGTTGCTGTTCGGTTCGGAACGCAGTGCGGGACGGACGTACAAATTCCGCGGAGAAGATATTACCGTCAAGCTGTTGCAGCACAACGACGATTTCAAGGGGGTGGATTTCGCCCTGACGTCGGCCGGTGCCGGGACATCGCGCGAGTTTGCGGAGACGATCACCCGGCACGGAGCCATTATGATCGACAATTCGAGCGCCTTCCGCATGGATGCCGACGTGCCCCTGGTGGTGCCCGAGGTCAATCCCGGCGATGCGAAGGACGCTCCGCGCCGCATTATCGCCAACCCCAACTGCACGACGATCCAGATGGTCGTGGCGCTGAAGGCGATCGAGGATCTCTCGCACATCCGCCGCGTACACGTTTCGACCTACCAGTCGGCCAGCGGGGCGGGAGCCGCGGCGATGGACGAACTGGTCGCGCAGTATGCCGAGCTGGGCGCCGGCAGGCAGCCTACGGTCAGCAAGTTCGCATTCCAGCTGGCCTACAACGTAATTCCCCATATCGACGTGTTCACCGATAACGACTACACGAAGGAGGAGATGAAGATGTTTCACGAGACGCGCAAGATCATGCATTCGGACATCGCCGTGTCGGCGACGTGCGTGCGCGTGCCGGTGATGCGTGCCCACTCGGAGAGCATATGGCTCGAGACGGAACGTCCCGTGTCGGTTGCCGAAGCCCGCGAGGCTTTCTCCAGGGCACAGGGCGTGGTGCTGATGGACGACCCGGCGGGCAAAGTTTACCCGATGCCGCTGTTCATCGCCGGCAAGGAGCCGGTATACGTGGGGCGTATCCGCAAAGACCTGACCTGCGAGAATGGCCTGACGTTCTGGTGCGTCAGCGATCAGATCAAAAAAGGGGCGGCGCTCAATGCCGTGCAGATATTGGAGACACTGGTCTGACGGCCGGAAATTTAAAAAACAGGAAAAGGGGAGACTGCGGGTCTCCCTTTTTTTCATACCTTTGTTTCCAGCGTAAAGTTCGTGCCCTATGGAATCCAAGTTTTCAGCCCGTATCGCTGAGTTGCCCGGCCCGGTGTGGGTGTTCGGGGCTTATGTCGTTTCCCGTATGGGGGAGTGGGCGTTCGGGCTGCTCATGCAGTTCGTTTCGGGCTCGTGGCGGCTGGGCGGTGGCACGGCTTTGATGTTCCTGATCCCTGCGGCCGGCGTGGCGCTGCCCGTCTGCGTGCTGTGGGGCTTGGTCGGCCGGAGCCCCTACGGGTTGTCGCTGGCGCGCTGGTATGCCGGGCTGCGTGTGGTGTTGCATTTCGCTGCGCTGCTCATGCTGCTCTTTTCCGGATACGATCCGCATCTGTACGGAGGTACCGAAATGTTTATCCGGGGCATTGCCCGGAATGTCGTATATGGTGCCTTGTGGTTCCTCTTCCTGCTTTATCTGGAGCGCTCCCGTGCGCTGGATGCCGCGATGTCCGGGGAGCGCTGCGACCTGCCTCTGTGGTGCGTTGCCCTGATGGTCGTGGTGTTGGCGCTGGCGATGTAGGGCGTGCTGCCGGAGCCTTGGCACGGGCGTGTGCGTTTTATTCTGCCGGCGATCGGAGAAGGCTCGTTTCCGGGTCTTCGTATGGCACATTTTGGGTCTGAAGTTAGCGAATTTGAATTTTTTATTGTAATTTAGGGTCGCGACAGTCCCGAAAAAGAGGTGCCGAAGTTGTATTTTTCGAATATATTCACTATATTTGTGATACATACTGACTAACACGGAAAGTGTAAGTTTATTCTCGAGTGGTAAATCTTGCAAATTAATACTGAGAAGAGAATAAGCCGGCATTTCTCCGCGTCTTATCCGTTTACGGATATAGGCGTGGGACTGTTGCTTATTTTATTCTCGAGGTTTTGCAAGAACCTTCCCACTCTGAAATATAGCTACAGCACCACGCTTTCCTTTTTTTTTAATTTTACATTTATTGCTTAGTTCCCAGGTGCGGGGGACTGCAGGAGCTATGTCCCATCATAAAGCATGCGATTCCTAACCCTTTTAATCTCAGCTATATTTATGAAAAACTGTTTCAAAACCGTTTTGGCCGCTGTGGCCGTGCTTGTTTGGCTGGGCGCCTCTGCCCAGGACGATCCTTCGAAGGAGACTGTCATCATCAATCCTTTTACGCACACCTCCGCTGTCAGCCAGGCAGCCTGTGACAACATCCGGGCGGCCGTCCTGTCGGGTTTTGCCGACCGCGGCCGTTTCCACATCGTCGACGCACTGACCGACGGTACGCTGTCGAAACTCTATGCCGACCGCAACGTCGAGGACGTGGTGAACGATGCCAACTGGAAGAGCGAAAGCGAAGCCGCCTACAAGGCGTTGGGTGCCAGGAAGGTCGTCATCGGACAGGCCAACAACGTTTCGTTCTCGCAGTTCAAGTCGGATATCGACGGCAAGATGTACAACAAGGCCGAGGTGACCTATTCGCTGAAGGTATATAACATTGCCGACGGCGCCATGATCGGTTCGGAAGACCTTTCGGTTTCGGGTATCGACGCCGATTCGAAGGACGGCGCGTTCAACGACGCGATGAAAGACCTCCGCAAGGGCATGGTCGGGTTCGTGGACAAGCATTTCAAGTTCGAGACCTATATCCTCGAGCTGGGCGAGGCCGACAAGAAAGGCCGTGTCAAGGAGCTTTATATCTCGGGCGGTACGGAGATGGGCGTTGCCAAAAAGACCCGTTTCAAGGTGTTCCTGGAGCGTAAGATCGGCCCGAAGGTAACCAAGTCGGAGATCGGCACCATCGTGGCTGTCGAGGTGATGGACGGCGTTACCAAATGCCAGGTCGCTTCGGGCGAGGATGCCATCAAGGAGAAATTCAACAACGGCGACAAGCTGGTCGTCATCCTCGACAAGCAGGGGACGGCGGCGGGCGGTTTCTTCAAAGGGCTCGTCGGTGCATAAATTTACCGCATATAATTCTTCTGGAAACGATCTCCGGGGTGTCGCTGACGGTACCCCGGGGATTTTATCCGTTCAAACTTAAAATATTTATCAGATGTTTAGGAAGTCCGTATTGTCAGTCATCGTTGTTCTCTTGTCGGCGCTTTTTCCCGCCTCCGCACAGAATTATACGACCGATGCCATCCTGAAACGCACGACCGGAAAGATCGCTACGCTGGAATGTTCGGGGATCGCCCGTACGAAGAAGGAGGCGATCGAGATGGCTAAGAAATCGGTGATCTACACTTATTTATATAACGGTATAGACGGCCTGAACGACAACAAACCCCTGTTGGGCAGCAAACCCTCGGCCGGGGCGGCCCAGTATGTCGGACAGTTGCTCGGGACGACCCGTTATGCCAACTACATCCGCAGCTGCACCATCGCCGACAAGACCAACAAGACCGCCGCCAAGGACATCCAGGTCTTTGCGACGATCGACCTCTACACCGAATCGCTCGAGCGCGACCTGGTCAACAACGGTATCATCGGGCGCAATGCCGCCGATATAGCGCTCTCCGAAACCCAGGAGATGATCGCCATGCCGACGGTGATGGTCGTGCCCTTCCGCAAGAGCGGCCAGTCCTACGAAGAGGCCATCCGCGACAATTCGGATATGCGCATGGCCATTTCGAAGGTCAACGAAGGTTTCATCAAGCAGGGCGTGGAGACCAAAGACCTGCTCACGTCGCTCAATAACGCCAATACCTATCAGGTGCGCATGGGCGACGGCATGTCGCTCGACGACGCGATCCTCATCAACTCGGGTGCCGACGTCTCGGTGAGCGTCGATATCAACCAGGATGTGAACGACGGCGGGGTGCGCGTGTCGCTGACCCTGCAGGCGATCGAGATCGCCACGGGCAATACGCTGGCCACCAAATCCGAAATTTCGGGGCGCAAACGCACGACGGCCGACGTGCTGTGCGGCGTGATGGCGCAGGCGATGGTCGGCGACTTCATGAAGCAGATATCCACACGCATGGCGACCAAGATTTCGACCGGGCAGAGCGTGGCCGTGCGCTTTACGATCGACCCCGGATCGGCCATCAACATGGATACCGAGATCAACAACATCATGCCGTTGTCGGACATCCTCGTTTCGTGGGTGAAGCGCCATGCCAAGAACGGCAAGTACCATACGCAGGGCCGCACGAGCACGCTGCTGGCCTTCAGCGATATTTTTGTGGACAACTCCATGGAGGACGGTATGCAGTCGGACGTCAATGATTTCGCGCTGGCGCTCTACCAGTACCTCAAGGGGCTGAACCTCTCCGTGTCGCGTACGATCACGGGTAATTCCATCGACGTAATCATCTACTAAACAACAGACCATGAATCTGCTTCGTAAACTATCGTTCTCCCTGGTGTTCGTGCTGGCCGCGCTGTCGCTCCGGGCCCAGGCCGTAATCGACCTCTCGGCCTATATCGACGACGAGACGGCCGCGCAGCTCGGTGACAACAACGCCGCGGCCCTCAAAAACAAGATCAGCAAGATCATCACCCGCAACGGCATGGCCGATGCCGCGGGGCTTTTCGTCGTCACGCCGACGCTTACGATCACCGACGACGGGGCGGTCGATACGGGGATGACCACGCTGCACGTGCTGCGTGCCGACCTGACCCTGTCGGTCAAAAATCTCTTCGAAGATACGGTTTTTGGCAGCCAGACCATATCGCTCCAGGCCAATGGCAAAAGCATGGAAGCCTGTATGCGGTCGCTGATCAATAAGGTGAACGTCAACGACGCGCGTTTCGCCAAGCTGATCGGTGACGTGCAGCAGGGCATCGCCGACTATTATACGCGCCAGATGCCGAAGATACTCGCCAAGGTCAACTCACTCGTCGCCCGTGAGGAGTACGAGGATGCGATGGCGGCGCTGGCCGTGATTCCCGAGAGTGTCGACGAATACGAGGCGGTCGAGGAGCTCAAGGTGCAGGTCTACGACAAACTGCTCGCCGGCGAGGAGACCCGTGCCGTTGCTCAGGCCGATATTCTGGTGCGCCAGGGCGATATCGACGGGGCGCTGGAGTTGTGCCGTGCGTGCAACCCCGTGAGCCCGAACTACGGTGAGGTGATCCGGTTCCTCAACCGCCTCGATGCGCAGGCTGCGGCGGCCGAAGCCGCGGCGATGGAGCAGGAGTTGCGGAAAATGGATGCCGAGGCAATGCGCGCGCGGACGCAGCAGGAGGCTGCCGTCGAGGCGCAGAGCCTCAAGGCCGAGCGTGCCGAGTCCTCTGCCAAGAAGGGCAAGTCGCTGGGCGAATGGCTCTTCGGACTCTGACCGAACGATTGTCTGACTAATCTGGAAATACGATGAAAACCTGTCCTGTCTGCGGAAATAGAATGGAGGATTCGCAGCACCTATGCCCGGATTGCGGCGCCAACTACGTCGAGGCCGTCGTCGACGATATTGCCTCCGGTGCGGGGGCGGATTCCCGGCTGATGCTCGCGAGCCTCGAAGAGGGGCTTGCCGGGCTGGATGCCGTGCCGCTGCCCGCCCTGGGCGATACGGCCCGTAAGATGCTCCCTGCGCTGTGCGCTGCGGCGCTGGTGCCGCTGGCCGTGTCGCTGCTTGCCCGTATGCAGGGGAAACTGCGGTTGAGTGCCGGCGAAGTGGTCGTAAGGGCCGCCGCGCGGGTCTTTGCCGAGGATGCCGCTTCCGTGCGGGAGCGGTTTGCCGGAGATGCCGAGGTGCTGGCCCGGCTCGATGCCATGCAGCTGCGGCTGGATGACGCCCTTGCACGGCAGGCGTCGGCGCATGCGCAAAACCGCCGCAAGGTGACGGTCATTGCAGCCGTCGTGCTGATTTGCTGCTCTGCGGGTGCAGGGGCGTTGGCCGTGCGAAACCATGCGGCCCGCAAGGCCCAGGCCGCCTATGCGGCGCAGCCCGAGTGGGTCAGGTTGCGCGACAGCTACGCCGACGCGGCCGGGGACGACGAATATGCGGGCAAAGACCTGCGGATCGCCGTCGTGCGTGCCATGCTCGCCGACGGGCAGGGCGCTGCGGCCGAGGATTTTTTCTTCGCCCATTGCCAGGGCAAGGTCGGGGATGCCGATTGCGCCATGTTGATCGCCGGCCATTACAAAGCGAAGAAGGATGCCGTTGCGCTCGACGCCTTTGTCGGCAAGGTGTCGCTGCGCTACGATTCCGATACGCAAAAGGTTAAATCCCTAACGAAGTGACCCGATGAAGCGTTTATTACCTATTTCGCTGCTTTTGGCGGCACTCTGCATCTCGACGGCGGCTTTTGCCCAGAAGGACAAGGTCGTCGAGGCGAGCAGCAAACGGAAGCCGGCATGGATCGGCAGTTCCGACCGGTCGCATTTTGCGGTGACGGAAGTGGGGGAGACCCTTGCCGCCGCCTCGGGGAAATGCATGGCCTCGATCCGGCAGTATATCGTCAATGCCGTGGCCGTGAATGTCTCGTCCGCCGAGAAGATGGCGACGCGCCAGATCACGCGCGACCAGCTGGTCACGGCGATGAGCGACTATTCGTCGGCGCTGATGACCGAGGCCGGACAGCTGCCCTACCTGAACGACATCACCCTCTCGAACGCCGAGGCGGTCTACTGGGAGCGGATATACAGCAAGAAGACCAAGACCTACCGCTATGAATATTCGGTGCTGTACCCCTTTCCGGAGCAGACGCGGCGGCAGCTGATCGAGGCTTTCGTGGCCATCGACGACGCCAAGCAGGCCGAGTATGAACGGCTGCGGCGCGAACTGGGCACGATTACGGACATAGACCGTATCCGGCTGGCGGTAAACGAGCTGGACGGGTTGTACGACTATTTCTTCGACGCCACCCGCAAGGGCGATGTCGAGACCCTGCGGCGCAATTACCGGGCACTGTACAATGCCGTGTCGATC
>OLPI01003368.1_pt1 | contig 11422 bp, 8 predicted proteins | sample 1672361 | NCBI WGS metagenome assembly OLPI01 (sample SAMEA3136675, study PRJEB25190) | human gut metagenome
ATGCTGTTTATATGACAAAGTTGACAAAGAATACTTTGCATAGTATAAAATATGAGAATATAAAAGATTATTGCAAATTGATTTAGGAGATATTACTATGGATGAAAAAATAATGGTTACCAGATCATCAATGCCACCAATGGAGGAATTTATTGAAGAAATAAAGTCAATATGGGAAACTCATTGGCTGACTAATATGGGTGAAAAACATAAAACACTCGAAAAATTACTTAGAGATTATCTCGGTGTTGAGAATGTGTCTCTTATGACCAATGGGCATATTGCCCTTGAACTGGGTATTCAGGCTATGAATCTTAGTGGAGAAGTAATTACCACACCTTTTACGTTTGCTTCTACAACCCATGCCATAGTAAGAAACGGGCTTACACCGGTTTTTTGTGATATAGAAAAAGACACTTTTACAATTGATGTAAATAAGATAGAGAGTCTTATTACAGATAAAACAACTGCTATTATGCCGGTGCATGTATATGGTAATATTTGCAATATTGAAGCTATTGAAGATATAGCCAAAAGACATAATCTTAAGGTTATATATGATGCAGCACACACTTTTGGAGAAAAATATAAAGGAAAAGGAATTGGCTCATTTGGGGATGCGTCGATGTTTAGTTTCCATGCTACAAAGGTGTTTAATACCATAGAAGGTGGATAGTGATTATGGCCTGGATTTATACAGGTTAAAGAATTTTGGTATCAGAGATCAGGAAACAGTTGATGCTGTCGGAGCTAATGCCAAGATGAATGAATTTCAGGCAGCAATGGGAATATGTAATCTCAGGCATATTGACGAAGAAATTACAAAACGTAAAACAGTATATTTCAGATATCGTGAAAATCTCAATGATGTAAAAGGAATTCATATGCCGGAACTTAACCCTGATGTAAAATATAATTATGCATATTTTCCAATTGTGGTTAATCCTGAATTGGCGGGATTTAGCAGAGATGATGTGTTCAATGAATTAATGAAAGAAAATATTTATTCAAGAAAGTACTTCTATCCGATTACCAATGCGTTTGATTGTTATAAAGACAGATTTTGTTCCGGAGATACACCAATTGCACTTGATATTTCCAATAAAGTTCTTACATTGCCAATGTATGCAGATTTAACAATAGATTCTGTTGATAAAATATGTTCTATAATTAAAAGATTAGCATAAAAAAATAGGAGAAATTATGGAAAAATTAAGAAAGAACACTTGTCGGAAAACGATTTCTTTTTTTGTCACGGGATTGTTGACAATCGCTTGTCTGCCCGCAAATGTTTCCGTTTTTTCAGCAGCTTGGAACGGAACTGTGGATACCAGTTGGTATCAGGCAGACGAAACACAGCTTTCTATCTCAAATCCGGAAGAATTGGCTGGACTGGCAAAATTAGTGAACGATGGAACAACCAATTTTGAGGGCGTGACCATTACGCTGGAAGCAGATTTACAGATGAATCCGCTGACCAACTGGGAAAAATGGGAAACCGCCGAAGCACAGCCGTCTAACACTTGGGTTCCGATTGGAATTGTCAATCAATCCTTGTTTCATGGAACATTTGACGGCAATGGACATACAATTTCGGGCTTATATGCTCAAAAAAGCGGGGAAACAGGCTTGTTTGCCGGACTTTATCGAACAGCAACGGTAAAAAATCTGACCATCGAAAAAAGTTATCTAAGTAGCTATGATACCTTTGCAGGTGGTATTTGCGGCTATAATTATAAGGGAACAATTGAAAATTGCGAAAATCGAGCTGTGATCTCTTCTTGGTATTACATGGCTGGCGGTATCTGCGGCGTGAACTTTAACGGAACAGTTTCCCGTTGCAGCAATGACGCATTTATTTCCGGACAGGAAGCAGCTGGCGGAATTGCTGGGCAGAGCATCTGTGCAACTGTATCAGAAAGTTGCAGTACAGGAAGAGTTTCTTCGCTGCAATTTGCTGGCGGTGTCGTTGGACAAGAAAGTGGCGGCATCGTGCAGAGCTGTTACAACACCGGAGCGATTAAAGGAAATACCATAGCTGGCGGCGTGGTTGGAGCATTTGAATGTGGTTCGATTGAAACTTGTTTCAATATCGGAACGGTTTCTGGAAATGAAAAAATAGGTGGTATTGTTGGGGACAGCAATGCTGACTGCACAATGTGTTATTATCAATCCGGTGTGACGGATACGCAGCCAATTGACCGAGAAATTTGCACGGCAATGAAGCAATCGGAGATGCAGAAAGCAACCTTTGCACAAAAACTCGGAGCAGCTTATTCCGGTATTACGGGTAGTTATCCGCTGTTGTCCTGGCAGCAACGACATGCTCAGACAACTGAAACAACAACGGATGCAACCACAGCAGGAACGACCAAAGCAACTGCAACTACTACTACCACAAAAAAGACCACGACAGGCACAACGAAGCCTTCCAACACCACAACTTCTGCGAGAACTACGCAGACCACAACAACTACCTCTCTGGAACAGCCCGTCACTGGAACAACCCTAGAGGGTGAGGGAAGAGTCGTTACACAGAAAAACATCAAGGAGATTCACCAAATCGGTGCAACGCTGCAACTGTATTACTTAGGAGAAAAGGGTGAAGTGCCTCAGTGGGTTTCGACGGATGACAGCGTTGCAACGATTGACCAAGATGGCGTATTGACAGCGGTTTCCGAAGGAAGTGTTATCGTTGGGGCGTTGGTCAACCAGAAATTTTATAAATTGACCATTACCATTTCTGTTCCAAAGACCACAGCAGAAACGACGATACCAATAGAAACAGAAACCACCGATTTGACAACAGCGACCACCGAACCAATGACAACTACAATTGTAACCACGACAGCCACCTTGCCTGACCCCTATGAAATGGGCGATGTAGATGGAGATTCTACGGTTAGTGTAGATGATGCCATACAGATTTTGACGTATTATGCAAGACGTGCTGCCGGATATACCACATTCTTCTCTGAGATTGCTCACATCAATGATTTGGCAACGAGTGCTGCTGATATCAACGGCGATGGTGTAATTTCTGTAGAAGATGCCGTTGCAATTTTGACGTATTATGCAAAAACTGCTTCTGGTATGCAGCCGAGCTGGGCGGATGTCATTGGCACTTCATCGAAACAGGCAAATACAGAGTCCGGAGAACCAGTAGAATCATTGTTGCCGGAAGAATTTGCACTGCTGCTGATGGAAGGCACAGAATAACAGGCTTATGATATAGTTTATCATAAATTGAGGGAAAAACAGTCCTTTTTGAGAGAAAGGGGCTGTTTTTTTATTGTTCGCATTTTTTGCGGTGATTTGGAAGAGAATCGCCGAGCAAATCGGAATTGCACACGAAGAAACCGCAACGACAATCCAGAGTGGCAGATGAAGCAGCGATTTTGTTTCTGACTTGCATTCAAAAATAGGAATCAACTGCGAGAGAATCACCAATATTTTTATCGTTCACCCTTTTTCTTTGCAGTGATTTGGAACAAAATTGCCGAGCAAATCGGAATCGCACACGAAGAAATTGCAACGACAATCCAAAGTGGCAGCGACAGCGGAACAGTCGTGAAAATCATCTGTAGAGCCGAACTTTCCACCGCTGCAAACAAGATGCCAGCAGAAACCGCAACCGCAGCCAGCAGCTTCCAGTTGTTCCAGAGTGGCAGATGAAACAGCGATTTTGTTTCTGACTTGCACTCAAAAACGTGAATCAGCTGCGAGAGAATCAGCGTACACAAGGCAGTGGTACGGGCAGCCTCCAGCGTTCCGCCGAGTCGCAGTGCCATCGAGAATGCCCCCAATGTGCAGACTCCAATTAACAGCCCTCGAAAGACAATTCGCTGCAACAGACCGCCGGAGAAGAACGGCTCTTCTGGTTTTCGAGGTGGCTGCCGCATGGCATCCGGTTCGGGCTGTTCCATGCCAAGGGCAATCGCTGGCAGCCCATCCGTGACCAGATTCACCAGCAGCAATTGCGTGGGCAGCAGAATCACAGGCATGCCCATGAGAATTCCCAGCAGCATCGTGATGACTTCCCCGATGTTACAGGAGAGCAAATAGCGGACAAATTTTCGGATGTTGGCATAAATACAGCGTCCCTGCTCCACAGCATAAACCAAAGTCGACAGGTTGTCATCCAACAGAATTACATCTGCCGCCTGTTTTGCAACTTCTGTTCCAGATTTCCCCATAGCAACGCCAACATCTGCCTCTTTCAGGGCTGGGGCATCGTTTACACCATCTCCCGTCATTGCAACAATCGCCCCCGTTTTCTGATAGGCACGTACCAACCGCAGCTTATGAGCAGGATTGACTCTTGCAAAGACTGCATATTCCTGGATACAAGCGGCAAGCTGTTCATCGCTCAAAGCATCCAGTTCCTGTCCTGTCATCGCCTTTTTTCCGTGCAGTAGCCCTGCTTGCTCTGCAATGGCAAGGGCGGTTTTTTTGTGGTCGCCAGTAATCATTACAGTTTGAATTTTCGCCTGTTCGCAAGTGCGAATCGCCTGCTTCGCAGATTCTCGAGGAGGGTCTAACATACCGCTCAACCCCAGAAAAATCCAGTCACCATCTGATTCCCGATAGGCAAACGCCAATACTCGCAGAGCACGTTCTGACAAAGTTTGCACAGCGGAGCGGACTTCTTCCCGAAACGATTCGGTCAGCGTGGTGACCGTTGTTCCATGCAGCAATTGCGTGCAGAGTGGCAACACACGGTCTGCTGCACCCTTGAGGTATTGCCGTTCTGTGCCATTGTAAGAAACCGTGACTTCCATCTTTTTGGTTTCGCTGTCGAAAGGCTCCATATGGTGGAGGGGATAGCGTTGCTTGCAGCGTTCCCGAGAGAAACCAGCCTTTTCCGCTGCGATTAGCAGGGCGGTTTCTGTCGGGTCGCCGATGGGATTTTGTCCGGGGGTATGTTCTGCCGTGGTGCAGAGCATACAGCATTCCAGTAAAGTTTGTAAAGCCGGATGCTGTTCGGGAGAAACTGCCGCTCCCTGTTGGCGAATGCACTGGTCAACAGAGAAATGTGCGGTACTAATCACCAAGTCTGTGACAGTCATGTCATTCTCTGTAATTGTCCCTGTTTTATCCGCACAGAGAATCCCAGCACAGCCCAGTGTTTCAACACTGTGCAGACGGTTGACGAGAGCCTGATGTTTCATCATACGGCTGACTGCCAGTGCAAGGGCAATGGTAACAGTTGCCGGTAAGCCCTCCGGAATGGCAGCAATGGCAATGGTGATGCCCGTCATCAGCATATCAAAAATCGGTTCTCCCCGGAAAACCCCTGCGAAAAAGACCAGAATACACACGACAATGCAGAGCAATGCAACGACTTTTCCCAGTCCGGCAAGACGTTTTTGCAGCGGTGTTTGAGAAACTGTGACATCGTGCAGCAAGTCGGAAATCTGTCCCATCTGCGTTTTCGTGCCCGTTGCAATGACGCAGGCAGTGGCAGAGCCTCGCAGGATGGCAGTTCCTGCATAGATGACATTTTTCTTGTGGAGGGCGTTGTCCGTGTCGGTTTCTGCTCCAGCAGTTTTGGAAACGGCAGCCGATTCGCCTGTTAAAATCGACTCATTGGCAGCAATGCCGCTGGCAGTCACGAGGGCAGCATCTGCCGGAACACGGTCGCCGGCTTCCAGCCGGATGAGGTCACCCCGTACCAGTTCCGCAGCGGAAATGGTCTGCCATGTTCCATCTCGGCAGACGGCAGCGGTGGGGGCAGTCATCTGCCGGAGTGTTTCGAGGGTGCGTTCTGTCCGAAATTCCTGAATGAACCCTAAAATTGCATTCAGCAGAACAATTAAAATAATGGTGATGGCATCCGTCCATTCGCCCAGCAAAACAGAAACCATGGTTGCTGCCAGCAAAATCATAACCATGACATCCCGAAATTGGCCGAGGAACATCCGGACGGGTTTGGATTTGGGGGCTTCTGCGAGTTCGTTTTTCCCGTCCTGTCGCAGACGGTTTTTTGCCTCCTGTTGGGTTAATCCCTGCATCATGGAACGCCTCCTGTCTGTTGAAATGACATTTTGTTATCAGCATATGCAGCAGCCGGCGGCGTTTATGTCAAAGAAAAAGGTTGACGAATACGGGAAATTCCGCTATAATAGAAAGTACACGTTCATCCATTCAAGGATTATCAAAAGGAGAGGAATTAAAAATCATGCGGAATACAACCAGTTATGAAAGTCCGTTTTGTACACGGTATGCCAGCGAAGAAATGCAGCACGTTTTTTCTGCTGACAAGAAATTTTCTACTTGGAGAAAGCTCTGGGTCGCTCTGGCTCGGGCAGAAATGGAACTCGGTCTGCCGATCACACCTTCTCAGGTAAAGGAACTGGAAGACAATGTTTATAACATTGATTATGATGTTGCAGAAGCACGGGAACGGGTCGTTCGTCACGATGTCATGTCCCACGTTTATGCATACGGACAGGTTTGTCCGCACGCAAAGGGCATTATTCACTTGGGAGCAACTTCTTGCTACGTTGGCGATAATACCGATATTATCATCATGCGGGACGCTCTGAAAATCATCCGCCGGAAGCTGATCAATGTTCTGGCAAATCTGTCGAAGTTTGCCATGCAGTACAAGGGCATGCCGGCACTGGCATACACCCACTTGCAGCCGGCACAGCTGACAACGGTCGGCAAGCGTGCAACGCTGTGGATGAATGAACTGCTGATGGATTTGGAAGAACTGGATTTCCGGCTTGCCAACCTGAAACTGCTCGGCTCAAAGGGCACAACGGGCACACAGGCTTCTTTCATGGAACTGTTTGAAGGCGATTCCACAAAGGTAAAGAAGCTGGAACAGATGATTGCGGAAGAAATGGGCTTCACCGGTGTTGTTCCGGTTTCTGGTCAGACTTATTCCAGAAAGATTGACTCCCAGATCCTTGCAACTCTGAGCGGCATTGCACAGTCCTGCTCGAAGTTCTCCAACGATATGCGGTTGTTGCAGAGCTTTAAGGAAATGGAAGAACCATTTGAAAAGACCCAGATTGGTTCGTCTGCAATGGCATACAAGCGGAATCCGATGCGGTGCGAACGAATCACCTCTCTGTCCCGTTATGTCATGATTGACAGCCTGAATCCGGCATTCACCGCAGGAACACAGTGGTTTGAACGGACATTGGACGACTCTGCAAACAAGCGGATTTCTGTTCCGGAAGCTTGTCTGGGTGTGGATGCCATCCTGAACATCATGCTGAATGTAACCGATGGTCTGGTGGTTTATCCGAAGATGATTCGGCAGCGGATTATGCGGGAACTGCCGTTCATGGCAACCGAAAACATCATGATGGATGCCGTTAAGAAGGGCGGCGACCGTCAGGCACTGCACGAAAAGATTCGGGAATACTCCATGATTGCTGGAAAGCACGTCAAGGAAGATGGTCTGGAAAATGACCTGTGCGATATGATTCTGGCTGACCCGATGTTCATGATTACCAAGGAAGAACTGGATGCGATTTTGCAGCCGGAAAACTTCACAGGTAGAAGTGAACAGCAGACCGAAGAATTTGTAGACAACTGCATTCGTCCGATTCTGGCAGCAAATGCATCCCTGATTGGCGAACATTACGAAATGAAGAACTAAGATTTTCTTTTTCAGGAAGTGAGAGAAAGACCGTTTTCCGCCGATATTTCCGGCTGGAAAGCGGTCTTTTTTGCTCTGTTGCAACTTATACAAAACTGCATGTGAAAAAATCGAAAAAAATAGTTGACATTTCTAAAAAAATGTGGTAAAATAAAAATACCTTCTACAGAGCAGGATATTTTCGAGAACGCTTGTTTTTTCAGGAGCAATCATTCTGTAGAATGTTGGTATGCTATCCTCTCTTCTATTCTATATCAATCCAGAAGCACCGTTATCCGATGGGTAACGGTGCTTCTGTTTGTTTTTGATGATTTTTGCACACTTTTGGAATCTCTGTCTATCTCATGCAGACAATTGTCCTTTTGTGGAGATGTACGAAAAACGATATGAAAAAATAATAACTTTTGACATTGTGGACGGCGACTTTTGAAAATGTACTTTTTTGACGAAAAACGCCTTATTTTTCACGGAAAATCGTGTAAAAAGTTAAGTCTGAAACCGTTGACTTTTTGCTCCGAAAGTTCTATAATGATTAAAAGTGGAGAATGGAATGCGAAAGATTTTCGGTACTTTTGGAAACTTGCAAAAAGCAACAGTTTCCGGAAGATTGTCCCATATCCGTCATTTTGCCGCATTTTAATGCTTGCAATTTTACACAGCCGTGTGTATAATAGAAAGCAGAACAGTAAACGACACTGTTCTAACATTCAACACTTTGAATGCTGCCGTTGATACCAAGACGGCAGATGCCTTTTGCAGAAACTGCAAAAGAGCTTGTGAGAGAGGATGGTGAGAAGATGGGAGAAGCATTGGCAGAAGAACTGCAAACCGAGGTCGCCTTTACGATTCCGCTGTTCGGAGGAATCCCCGTGCATGAATCCATTGTGGTTATGTGGGGCATTATGGCGTTCATCATGATTGTGGTTCTGCTTTTGACACGCAATCTGAAAATTGTTCCCGGCCGTGGGCAGGCGATGCTCGAATCTGCGGTAACGTGGGTGAACAATTTCTTGGAAGGCAACATGGGCAAAGCCGGTAGACCGTATTTCGCATATCTGGGTACTGTGCTGCTGCTGCTCGGCATTTCCAACCTCATCGGGATGTTCGGCTTTGGTATTAAACCGCCGACCAAAGACATCAACGTCACGGTTGCATTTGCATTGCTCAGCATTATCCTGATTGAAGTGTCCACATTCCGGGCACAGGGCGGCTTGAAAGGCTTTTTGTCATCCTTCACCAAACCAATGGCAATTATGACCCCGATCAACATTATGGAAATCGGCATTCGTCCGCTTTCGCTGTGTATGCGACTGTTCGGTAATGTTTTGGGTGCATTCGTTGTCATGAAGCTGATCGAACACGTCTGCGGGCTGATTGTCCCAATGGTATTCAGTATGTACTTTGATGTGTTCGACGGACTGATTCAAGCGTATGTATTTGTATTTTTAACTTCGCTGTTTATGGCGGAGGGCATGGAACACCACGAGAAATAAGGAGGAAATCATCATGATTGCAGCAGGAATTGCCGTTTTAACGGGTTTAGGTGCAGGCTTGGGCATCGGGATTGCTACCTCAAAGGCAACCGAAGCCATTGCAAGACAGCCGGAAGCAGCTGGCGACATCAACAAGACGTTGTTGCTCGGTAGTGCACTGGCAGAAGCAACTGCGATTTACGGTTTCGTTGTCGCATTGCTCTTGGTTATTATGAAGTAAACAGAAAATTGAAATCATTCCACATAGGAGGAAAAGAATCATGATTGCAGCAGGAATTGCCGTTTTGACCGGCTTGGGTGCAGGTCTGGGAATCGGAATTGCTACCTCAAAGGCAGCAGAAGCCATTGCAAGACAGCCGGAGGCAGCCGGCGACATCAATAAGACACTGCTGTTAGGTAGTGCCCTGGCAGAAGCAACCGCCATCTATGGTTTCGTTGTTGCACTGCTGCTGGTCATCATGAAGTGATCAGCAGGGAATCCTTTAAAGAAAGGAGCTGCGTTCTGCCAGAGAGCAGGACGAAACAGAAATTATGTTAGAGTTTGATATTTGGACGATTGCATTTTCAATCATCAATATTCTGGTACTGTTCTTGTTTCTGAAGAAGTTCCTGTTCGGACGCATTCAGAACATCATGGATCAGCGTGCCGCAGCGGTACAAGCCGATCTGGATCAGGCAAAAGCGTCCAAAGAGGAAGCACATCAGCTGCGGCAGCAGTATGAAGACACGCTCTCCGGTGCAAAGCAGGAGGCAAGTACGATTATTGCAAACGCCAGAACTGCCGCAAAAGAACAGGGAAATCAGATTACCGAACAGGCACAGCAGGAAGCAAGCCGCATGATTCAGAATGCACAGAAGGAAATCGATGCCGAACGGCAGAATACCTTGGCTGGTGCACAAAAGGAAATTGCAGACTTGGCACTCGCTGCTGCTGCAAAGTTGGTAGAAGGAAAAATGGACGATGCCGAAAACCGGAATCTTGTTGATGCGTTCTTGAAGGAGGAAGGTGTGAATTCATGAGCCGACCAGCTGAATGTTATGCACAGGCAATGTTAGAACTGCAATACCCGATGGATGTGGTGGAGCAGGCACAGGCAATCTGGGAATGTTGTCCGGCACTCAGCGAAGCTCTGACGAATCCCACCATTTCCATTCCGGAAAAGGAAGCGGTTGTTCGGAAGGTATTTCCGGAGGCAGTGCAGAATCTGCTCTGTGTGCTCTGTAAAAACGCAGAAACTGCCGATGTGCCGGAAATTTTTCAGGCATTTTATGAGAAGAAGCGACAGTCAGAAAGCTGTGTCCACGCTGTTGTGGAATATGTCACACCGCTTACAGAAGCCCAGCAGGAAGGCTTGAAACAGTTTGCCATGAAAGTGACAGGCAAACAGCAGGCAGTCCTTACGATGCAGAAAAATCCAGCATTGCGGGGCGGTTTTGTATTGCGGATCGGTGACTTGGTGTATGACCGCAGTTTGCGGAATACCTTAAAAACCCTGCAAAAGAAATTGGCAGGACAGTGACAGGAGGGAATGTGTACCCATGAATGCAAGTGAAATCATTTCCGTTTTAAAGAGTGAAATTGCGGATTTCGACCGAAAGACCGGCGTGCAGGAAGGCGGCACGGTTGTTCGGGTCGGCGATGGCATTGCAACCGTTTATGGGATGCAGCATGCCATGTACGGCGAACTGGTGGAATTTGAAACCGGTGTCCGTGGAATTATTCAGAACTTGGAAGAAAAGACCGTTGGTGTCGTTCTGCTGGGCTCTGATTATGGAATTGTAGAAGGTACACAGGTCATGCGTACCAAAAAGCGTGCCGGTGTCGGCGTTGGCTCTGGACTGATTGGCAGAGTCGTTGATGCACTGGGTGCTCCGATTGATGGCGGTGCACCGATTGAACCGGAAGACTATTACCCGATTGAACGGGAAGCAGCCGGTGTTGCAGACAGAAAGTCCGTTTCTGTTCCGCTGCAAACTGGTATTCTTTCCATCGACTCCATGTTCCCGATTGGACGTGGACAGAGAGAATTGATCATCGGTGACCGTCAGACGGGTAAAACTTCGATTGCTGTAGATACCATCATCAACCAGAAGGGACAGGATGTCATCTGTATTTATGTTGCCATCGGTCAGAAGTCCTCAACGGTTGCAAAAATTGTAAATACTCTGAAAACCCATGGTGCAATGGATTATTCCGTAGTTGTTTCCGCATCCGCCAGTGCTCCGGCTCCAGTGCAGTATATTGCACCGTATTCCGGTACGGCGATGGCAGAATTCTTCATGCATCAGGGCAAAGACGTTCTGATTATCT
>OLPI01003373.1_pt1 | contig 11414 bp, 8 predicted proteins | sample 1672361 | NCBI WGS metagenome assembly OLPI01 (sample SAMEA3136675, study PRJEB25190) | human gut metagenome
GTCAAGTGCGCGCAGACACAAATCTCGCGATTGAAAAATTTTATTTTTCAATCTTCTCCCTCTCCTGTATCAGATATTTGTCTCACACGGAAAACATCATCAGCGCCAGCTTGGTCAGATGAAGCTCTTCCACGATAATCGTGTCCATCTTTCTGTGAAGCTCTTCACTCTGTACGATTTCGGAAATTTTGTATTCCCGGCTTTCGTAATGCCCATGCTTATGCCTTTTCCCGTCCGCCTCTATCCATACGCTCATCTTAAACGATGCCTTCAGCTCCTGAAACGTCTCATAAGAAAAATCATCCTCTTTCATAAAAAAGATATGATTTTCCATCGTCGTCTCCGGCGAGGTCTCCTTCAACAGATAATGTCGGATGATCGCTTTCCATTTATAAGGAATCTCCTCACTTTTTAACATTTCCTCATAGGAATAACGGGCACCGATATAAATATTTCCGAAATCCTGCAGGACATACTTAAAATCCTGATTTTGCGGCATATCCATGCGTCAGCCCTCCGATTCCAGAAATTCAATATGATCTGCGGTGATTCTGGCTGCGTCCCGAATTTTTTCTTCCGAAATTCCGGTTTCTTCGGACAGCTCTTCCACCGTCACCTTGTGGCCGAGCTCCTTTGACAGTTCCTCCGCTTTTTCCAGAATATCATTGGCATTTTCAGCAAGCATTTCGCCCGTCTTTTTTTCGGAAGCATTTTCAGAAATATAATTTTCCATCGCCTCCATGATCATGCTGGCGATCGTGCCCTCAGCTTCTTTGGCATTCTGTGCACAGTCCAGCATCTCTGCCGCCATCGTCAGCGCCACATTGCCTTCTCCGATCAGGTCTTCCAGAAAAACGCCCTGTCCGGCGTAGAGCTTTGCGATCTCCGCCACCTGCGGCAGAAAGATTTCGATCATCCGGTGCTTTGCGTCCGCATCGCCCGCCATAGCGGATAAAAGGACCGCTTCTTTCACACCATCCGTCACATCCGCACCAGCCTGCACTGCCTTTAAATATTCTTCCAGATAGTCGATTTCTTCCTGTGTCATATAGTCAAAGGGATCTGCAGGCTGCCCGATGCCGATCTTTTTATTTTTGAGATAGGCAAAAATCATCTCCAGCTGCGGCTCTCCCAGATTCAGCTTTGCCTTGTCAAAGGCCTCTGTAACCTGTTCCTCCGAAAGCATATTTCCCTGCTCCTTTGCAAGCGCTGAAAGCTCTTCCAGTGTTTTTGCAAAAATTTGTTCTTCCCTCATAATTTTCCTCACAAATTTTATAATTTCTCATGCCTGCCCGGACAGCGCCAGCGGATACCGCCGTTTCGCTGCAAAGCCTGCACGCCTTACTTTACATGCTCGTGCGTAAACAGATGATACTGACAATATTCGTAGTTGCCGTTACACTTGGAGCAGAAACGGAATTCCAGATCGTCTCCGTCCAGCTCCGTTCTGCCGCAGATCGCGCATTTGTGCCGCGTAATCCCTTTCGTCTGCCCTGCCGACCGCATCTTCTGATGAAATTCCTGCTGCCGCTTGATCTGCCCCACTGACAGATGCATCTTTCCTTTCGAGCGCAGGAAAAATACCAGGAAGTTCAACAGCGAGAAAATCACCACAATCCAGGTTGCGATACCGCCCTGAATGCAGTTTACCAGCAAAATGATGCCGTAAACAATACCGAGCCATTTGACCTTGATCGGAAAAATAAACATCAGCAGCACCTGCACGTCCGGGATGCTGGCCGCACATGCCAGGAAAATGGACATGTTGATATAATAGGTGGAAAACTGTCCAAAATATACTGCATTGCCGTTGTTTAACAGGTACAATCCTGTATACATCGTCGGCTGCGCACCCATCAGCACGCTGTAACCGCACAGGACGAAGGCGCCGAGGATCGTAAACAACAGACCGGAGAACAGATATACATTATATTTATATGTTCCCCAGATGCGCTCCAACAGACCGCCCAGCGAATAATACAGATACAGCGTGATCAGCACAAAGAAAATATTCGAGCTATCCGGCGGAATCAGGATCCAGGTGACCAGTCTCCAGACCTGTCCTTTTAACACGAGGAACGGGTCGAGCATCAGATACTGATACCCTGCGGGCACCAGATACTGCATCAGGTAACCGATTCCGTAACAAATAATCAGATAAAGCGTAAGATTCGGAATGGCATATTTTTCCAGCTTCCGTCTCAGTCCATTATGTTGATTCATAGGATAATGTTCCTTTCCTTCTATTAATAGCAAACGCATTTTTTCGCGCCGCCGTTTCGGGTTTTCCATAAAAATTTATGAAAGACTGTGTTTATGATATCATTCCAACAAAAAAAAGGCAACGATGTGCCTTTTTATTTTATCGTTTTTATAATTCTTTAAGAAATCAAAAATTTCCCACTTTATACAAATTTTAGCAAATTTTTAGCAAATCACCGATTGAAACCTGAAAAATCCTGTCGTATAATGATTCAGACTCAAAATAGAAGAACTATCACACATTTAATAGGAAGAAAGTGACAATCGCTTATGAATCAAATGCAATATACCCTCGGAATCGACATCGGTTCCACCACAGTTAAAATCGCCATTCTGGACGAAAATCACCAGATTCTGTTCTCCGATTATAAACGGCATTTTGCCAACATTCAGGAGACACTTTCTGACCTTCTGAAAGATGCCTATACAAAACTCGGCAATATCACCCTGCATCCGATGATCACCGGCTCCGGCGGTCTGACCCTTGCAAACTATCTGCAGGTTCCTTTTGTGCAGGAGGTTATCGCTGTATCGACGTCCCTGCAGGAGCTGGCACCCAAAACAGATGTTGCCATCGAACTTGGCGGAGAGGACGCCAAGATTATTTATTTCGAAAACGGGAATGTTGAGCAGCGTATGAACGGCATCTGCGCCGGCGGTACCGGTTCCTTCATCGACCAGATGGCTTCCCTGCTGCAGACAGATGCTGCCGGCCTGAATGAATATGCAAAAAGCTACCGCTCCCTTTATACTATCGCGGCGCGCTGCGGCGTATTTGCAAAATCTGATATCCAGCCGTTAATCAATGACGGCGCGACCAAAGAAGACCTTTCTGCTTCCATTTTCCAGGCAGTTGTCAATCAAACCATCAGCGGCCTTGCCTGCGGTAAGCCCATCCGCGGACATGTCGCATTTCTCGGCGGTCCGCTGCACTTTTTATCCGAACTGAAAAAAGCCTTCATCCGCACGCTGAACCTGGATGACGAACACATCATCGACACGGCCAATTCCCACCTTTTCGCCGCCATCGGTTCCGCCTTAAATGCAAAGGAGGACGTCTTTTACACGATGGAGGAAATGGTCAACAAGCTTTCCTCCGGCATCAAGATGGAATTTGAAGTAGAACGTATGGAGCCGTTGTTTGCCTCCCAGGAAGAATATGACGCCTTCTGCAAACGTCATGACAGCCACTGCGTCAAAACCGCGCCGCTCGAAACCTATACCGGTAACTGCTATCTGGGTATCGATGCAGGTTCCACAACGACAAAAGCGGCCCTCGTCGGAGAGGACGGCTCTTTGCTGTACTCTTTTTATTCCAACAACAACGGCAGTCCGTTAAAAACCGCCATCGGTGCGATCCAGGATATCTATAAAAAACTGCCCGCCGGTGCCAAAATTGTCCGTTCCTGTTCTACCGGCTATGGTGAAGCCCTGATGAAAGCCGCATTCTTGCTGGATGACGGTGAGGTTGAGACGGTTGCGCATTATTACGCTGCTGCTTTCTTTGATCCGAAGGTAGACTGTATCCTCGATATCGGCGGTCAGGATATGAAATGTATCAAGATCAAAAATCAGACCGTAGACAGCGTACAGTTAAACGAGGCATGTTCCTCCGGCTGCGGCTCCTTTATCGAGACGTTTGCAAAATCCTTAAACTACAGCGTTCAGGACTTCGCCAAGGCTGCGCTGTTTGCAGAACACCCCATCGATCTGGGTACGCGCTGTACCGTATTTATGAACTCCAAGGTAAAACAGGCGCAGAAGGAAGGCGCTTCCGTTTCCGATATTTCCGCCGGACTGGCTTATTCCGTTATCAAAAACGCGTTATTTAAAGTCATCAAGGTGTCCGATGCTTCCGAGCTGGGCAGTCAGATCGTCGTTCAGGGCGGTACCTTCTATAACGATGCCGTACTGCGCAGCTTCGAAAAGATCGCAGGCTGTGAGGCGATCCGTCCCGACATCGCCGGCATCATGGGCGCATTCGGCGCAGCTTTAATAGCTCGCGAGCATTACACGGACGGCTATCAGACCTCCATGCTTTCGATTGACGCGATCAATTCCCTGGAATTCGATACCAGCATGGCAAAATGTAAAGGCTGCACCAACAACTGTCGTCTGACAATCAACCGTTTCTCCGGCGGCCGTCAGTATATCTCCGGCAACCGCTGCGAGCGTGGCCTTGGCAAGCAGAAAAACCCGAACCAGGTACCGAACTTATTCGACTACAAATTAAAACGGCTGTTTTCCTACGAACCTCTGACCGCTGACCAGGCGCCCAGAGGACCGGTCGGCATCCCGCGCGTTTTAAATATGTATGAAAACTATCCGTTCTGGTTTACATTTTTTACAAAACTGGGCTATCAGGTCATCCTGTCCCCCGCTTCCAACCACAACATTTATTCACTGGGCATCGAATCCATTCCCAGCGAATCCGAATGTTACCCGGCAAAGCTTGCCCACGGTCATGTGACCTGGCTGATCAAACAGGGCGTTCCGTTCATCTTCTACCCGGCGCTGTTCTATGAAAGAAATGAGACCCCGGATGCCAATAACCACTACAACTGCCCGATCGTTACATCCTATTCGGAAAATATCAAGAACAATGTGGAGGAAATTGGCCGCGGGGAAGTGAAATTTAGAAATCCTTTCATGGCGTTTTCTTCCCTTGAAGTTGCTACCGAGGCGCTGATCAAGGAGTTTTCTGACATTCCTGCAGAAGAAGTCACTGCCGCAGCCCGTGCAGGCTGGGATGAAATGGCAGCTGCCCGGGACGATATGCGCAAAAAAGGCGAAGAGGTCCTGGCGTGGATGGAGGCAAACCACAAACGCGGCATCGTGCTGGCAGGCCGTCCTTACCATGTCGATCCTGAAATCAACCACGGTATCCCGGAACTGATTACTTCCTACGGGCTGGCTGTCCTGACGGAGGATTCCGTTTCTCACCTCGGTCACCCGGACCGTCCGCTGATCGTTTCCGACCAGTGGATGTATCACTCCCGCCTGTATGCGGCGGCAGCCTATGTCCGGACAAGGGACGATCTGGATCTGATCCAGCTCAACTCCTTTGGCTGCGGTCTGGACGCTGTCACCACCGATCAGGTCAATGACATTCTCTCCGGCTCCGGCAAGATTTATACCTGTTTAAAGATCGACGAAGTCAACAACCTCGGTGCGGCAAGAATCCGTGTCCGCTCCCTGCTTTCTGCAATCCGTGTCCGCGAAAAGAAGCATCAGGAACGCAAGATCATGCCGACCAACTTAAACCGCGTCATCTTTACAGAAGAAATGCGCAAAGACTACACGATCCTCTGTCCGCAGATGTCCCCGATCCATTTCGATCTGCTGGAACCCGCTTTCCGGTCCTGCGGCTATAATTTCGAAGTATTAGATAATGATAATCGTCATTCCGTTGACATTGGCTTAAAATACGTCAACAACGACGCCTGCTATCCGTCCCTGTGTGTTGTCGGCCAGATCATGGATGCCCTGCTTTCCGGTAAATATGACCTGCACAAGGTTGCGGTTGTTATCACCCAAACCGGCGGCGGCTGCCGTGCAACCAACTACATCGGTTTCATCCGCCGTGCATTGGAAAAAGCCGGTATGGAATACATTCCGGTCGTTTCCATCAACATGGGCGGCATTGAGACAAACCCCGGATTTAAACTGGATGCAAACCTTCTGACCCGTGCGGCCTTCGGTGCAATCTTCGGCGATATTTTCATGCGCTGTGTTTATCATATGCGCCCCTACGAAAAAGAGCCCGGCTCCGTCAACGCGGTTCATCAGAAGTGGATAAAAAAGTGCCAGAATTTCCTGTCCACGAAAAAGCTTCCGAACTACTTCACCTTCCGCAAAATGTGCCGTGAAATAGTTGACGACTTTGACCGTATCCCGATCACAGACGAGAAAAAGCCCCGTGTCGGCATTGTCGGCGAGATCCTGGTTAAATTTGCCCCGGCAGCAAACAACCATCTGGTAGAACTGCTGGAATCGGAAGGCGCTGAAGCCGTTGTACCTGATCTGCTCGATTTCATGCTGTACTGCTTCTACAACCAGATTTACAAGGCAGAGCATCTCGGCACGAAAAAATCGACCGCCAAAATCGCTAAGATGGGAATCTGGGCAGTCGAAAAAATCCGCGGTGCGGCAACCGATGCGCTCAAAAAGAGTAAAAACTTCACGCCGCCATCTTCTATTTATGATCTGGTGTCCTACGCAGAGCCCATCGTATCCATCGGCAACCAGACCGGTGAAGGATGGTTTTTAACCGGTGAAATGGTCGAGCTGATCCACGAGGGTGTCAATAATATCGTTTGCACCCAGCCCTTTGGCTGTCTGCCCAACCACGTTGTCGGCAAGGGTGTCATCAAAGAGCTTCGCCGCCGCTACCCGCAGTCCAACGTCGTTGCCATCGACTATGACCCCGGCGCCAGCGAAGTAAACCAGTTGAACCGTATCAAACTGATGCTCTCTACCGCGCAGAAAAACCTTAAAAAAGAACAGAACCTACGATCATAAAATACCGGGCTTCTAATGTTTTGAACGCATTGGAAGCCCGGTATTTTTATCCTTTCCGCATCTGCCTCCGATAAGCGCTCGGTGTCAGATTCATATGACGTTTGAAGAATTTACAGAAATAAAACTGATCGGAAAAATGCAGGATCTCCGCGATCTCTGCGATGCTGTAATCCTCGGACAGGAGCATTCTGCAGGCCTGCCCTGCGACAAGCCGTTCCAGATATTCACCCGGAGAAATCCCGGTTTCTGCACGGAACCGGCGTGTGAGTGTGCTTTCCGAAACATGGAGCTGTTGTGCCAGCGTCCGCACATGTGTCGCTGCACTGACCGGATTCTGCGCTAGCTCAAACATCTGTCCGATTAAGGGGGAGTGCTCTTTTAACTCCTCCCCATCCAACTTTGCCTGCTCCAAAAATCCCGCAAGGGTTTCCCAAAGCATTCCCTGCAGCCGGATCGCATCCGTCATGGTTTCACTCTGATACAGTCCCTTGACCCTCGCAATTTCCCCTGTCTGTTCTTTTCGCTCATACAGCTGCCGGACCCCATACAATAAATCTGTTCCATCGCTGCAAAGTACATTCAGATGAAAAAAAAGCTGTTCCATTGAGGACTCACAGAAATATCCAAAGGTCATGCCTGCCGGAACCAGCCAGACGCTCCCTTTTTTCAGGACAATTCTCTGACCGTTTACGGTCAGGATGCCCTCCCCGTCAACGATGTAATAAATGCGGGAAAACGGAGAACATACCTTCGGTTCCTTCCAGTCCTGCCCGACAATGGCATGTCCTGCATATATAATATTCAGCTCCAGATTTTTCCATATCCGGATCGCATTTTGATTCTGTGTGATCTGCAAGTTTTTCAGTCCTTCTCTATCTTTTTATCTTCTGTCCGAGCTGCGTGGATATTCCATATTTTTACATCCTTTTGCCATGTTCCTATTGCCCGGTATTTCTTACAATAATGCCATAAGGATTCGTACTTTACAACACTTTTTGAAACGGAGGATTCTGCCATGAGCAGCTACAAAACACTTCCTACCCCCGGTGATACCGCATGGTTTACCCATGATCGCTTCGGCATGTTCATTCATTTCGGCTTATACGCCATGCCCGCACGCCACGAATGGGTCAAAAATTACGAAGAAATCCCGGAAGATCACTACGATCTCTATTTTAAACACTTTAATCCGGATCTGTACGACCCGAAGGAATGGGCAAGACAGGCAAAAGCGGCAGGCATGAAATATGTTGTCATGACAACAAAACATCACGAGGGCTTCTGCCTTTTTGACAGCAAATATACCGATTACAAGTCCACCAACACCCTCTGCGGCAAAGACCTGATCCGCGAATATGTGGATGCGTTCCGTGCAGAAGGCCTCCATATCGGTTTTTATTACTCCCTGATCGACTGGCATCATCCGGAATTCCCGATTGACCCCTTACATCCCCGCAGAGATGATCCGGACGCTTATGAGCAGAGCAAAGGCCGCGACATAAAAAAATATGCGCAGTACATGCGGGATCAGGTGACCGAGCTTTTAACCAACTACGGTAAGATTGACATCCTTTGGTTTGACTTCTCTTATTCCCAGAACAACGGAACCGGCGATAAAGCATGGCAGAAAGGCAAAGGTAAGGACGACTGGGAGGCAGAAAAGCTGATCGCAACTGCACGCGCCCTGCAGCCCCATATCATCATCGACAACCGCACAGAAATTGATCAGGATCTCTGGACACCCGAACAGTACGAGCCCGACCAGTGGGTACGCGACAAAAAAACCGGCGAGCTCGTTACCTGGGAAGCCTGCCACACCTTTTCCGGCTCCTGGGGATATTTCAGAGACGAACAGACCTGGAAATCTCCCGAAATGCTCATTCGCCTGCTCGTCAACACCGTTTCCCGCGGCGGCAACCTGCTGATGAACGTCGGCCCCACCTCCAGAGGCTATCTGGATTACCGCGCGGAAGAAGCCCTGAAGGTATTCGCTGACTGGATGAAATACAACAGCCGCTCGATTTATGGCTGCACGATGGCAGAACCAGAATTTAAAGAACCCAGAGATTGCCGCCTGACCCAGAGTGAAGACGGCAAACGTCTCTATCTGCATCTGTTCGCTTATCCGTTCGGCTATCTGCGCGTTCCCGGTCTTGGCGGCAAGGTGGAATACGCACAGTTTTTGCATGACGGCAGCGAAGTCCGCTTCACCGACGGCACGGACTGCTTCTTCTTAACAGACGACCCGGAGGCTGCAAAGGATCTGGTCTTCTATGTTCCCAACGTAAAGCCCCATACCCTCGTCCCGGTCATTGAGATTTTCTTAAAAGACTGAGTTGGTTTTTTTTCAAATCTGTAGTACAATAAACAGGCTGATAGATCTTTTTCTGTCAGTCTATTTTCAATTCCTGACAACAGTTTTTTTATCCGCTGACGCTTTTTCAAGCCGTCTGCAGAACGGAGTGTATCATGAAAAACTTCAAAGCCCGTCTGGCGGGAATCCTGGCATGTCTGCTTCTTTTTATCGTTCCACTGCAGGCAGATGCCGGATGGAACGCTTCCCCGCTTCCTGCCGCCTCTATCAACACAGTGTTCGGGGATTCCACCTACTTGAATCCGGAATGGATGACGAAAAAGGTGACCATCACCTGGAACGGAAACACCTGGATGACCGGAATGGATGCATTCAAGGATATGCCTGTCCGCCTGACCAACAATAACGGTGCGATCGACTGCACCTTTTTAAACACAGCGGTTTTCCAGTCCTTCTTTTCCGCAATCAACGCGTCTATCGCCTCCATGACGACGACAGCGGCAGTTCCGGTATTCGATAACGGCGCCGGAAGCTATATTCACCTAAGCGGCACTCAGCACACAGAAGCAGTCTCCTCGATGCCCGACTGGCTCGCCCAGATGCTCCATAGCCTGATTCTGACCGGACAGTGCACCGATATCACGCTGGAATTAAACGATTCCCTGATGACACAGGTACTGGACAGTGGAACGGTTTCCACCAGCTCAGACTTTGTTCTGGCGGGCACCTGCACGACCAGCTTCCAAACGAGCGGAACAAACCGCAGCAATAACATCGTTGTGGGTGCGTCCCGGTTAAATAATCTGATTGTCCTGCCCGGCCAGACAGTTTCTGTCAGCGACACGATTCTGCCCAGAACCCGTGCAAACGGCTATAAAGAAGCCGGTGTCTATGTAAACGGTGCCCATACAAGCGGTCTTGGCGGCGGTGTCTGCCAGATCTCCTCTACCGTTTACAATGCGGTAAAAAATGCCGGTCTTACCGTCGTACAGCGCAATCCGCACAGCATGCCGGTAAGCTATCTCCCCAAAGGTCTTGACGCCGCAATCGCTGCAGGCTCCAAGGATCTCAAATTCCGCAACGACTACACGACGCCGGTTGTCCTGTATACCGACACTTCCAACAAGCACCTGACCGTCAACGTCCTTGTCTGGAATCAGGAGCTTGCCGGACGCAGCTTTAAGCTGTGGGCAAAGCAGACCGGAGCACTAAGCGCCGACACTTACTTTACGACCTATCAGGACGGCAAAGAAGTCAGCACGCAGTTTGTCGGTACCTCCCGCTATAATCCCTACCGCGAAGCGGTAAGCAACGACTAAGCAGCTGATACAAACGGCCGGGCGTTTCCAAAAAGCGTCCGGCTGTTTATATCGCAGCGACCGTACTGACGCCAGCACGCCTAGATAATGATACACACCATTCCGCCCGTCGAATCGTTGACGATCTTTTGCATCGTATCCTGCAGCTTTTCCTGGCTTTCTTCCCCGATCATAGAAATCTTTGTACGAATACCATCGTTGACCAGCTGCTCCACAGTTTTTCCGAAAATATTCGTTTCCCAGATGCCGTCCTGTTTTCCCGTCTCATCGATATAACCGATCAGGTCTTTCGCCTGCTGCTCTGTCCCGACGATCGGGGCGATTTCCGTCACAACCGTTGCGCGGATAAAGTGTAAAGACGGACTTTCTGCACGGATTTTCACTCCGAACTTGTTTCCATGCCGGATGACCTCCGGCTGCTCCAGATGGATTTCCTCCCGGCACGGCAGCACCACTCCATATCCCTTTGTATGCACCGCCTCCATCGCAGACGCAACGCGGTCGTATTCCTGTTTTCTGCCGGAAAGCACGCGCAGTGTGTGCAGAAGCTCCTGCGCATTCTCAATTTTTTCCCCCGCATATTCACTGAGCATTTCATAATAATAGCGTTCTTCGATGTCTAAAAGCACCCGCACGCAGCCGTCCGCGAGATCAATCCGTTCCGTCATACATCTGCGGACATACTCCGAGGAAAGGACGATCGGATGCTCCGCCACGTCGCGGATCGTGCGAATTTTCCCGGTCAGCTCCCGAATTTTTTCGATCAGGGCAGTAATCGACTGCCGGTCTCCACGGCGGTTCATTTCCCGCAGCACCTTCTGATCGCAATGCTGTAGCGGAATATCCAGATATTTTACAATTTTATCTTCTTCGGCCATTACTTCCAGCAGCTCGTCGGTAATCCAATCCGGATACGTATACAGCACGCGAATCCAGCGCAGATTTTCAATTTGCGCCAGACGATGCAGAAGTTCCGGCAGCATGGGCTTTCCGTACAA
>OLPI01003374.1_pt1 | contig 11413 bp, 10 predicted proteins | sample 1672361 | NCBI WGS metagenome assembly OLPI01 (sample SAMEA3136675, study PRJEB25190) | human gut metagenome
TTTCAACTCACACGCTCCGTGGGGAGCGTGACATTAATAATGATACAGATACAGAATTGACGCAAAATTTCAACTCACACGCTCCGTGGGGAGCGTGACTTGCTATTTTGAGATGTTTTTATCCATTCCAAAATTTCAACTCACACGCTCCGTGGGGAGCGTGACATATCGGCGGTTTTATACCGCCGATATAAAAGAAATTTCAACTCACACGCTCCGTGGGGAGCGTGACCCGTTTTAGATAGTTCACTGATACAGTTTAAAGCATTTCAACTCACACGCTCCGTGGGGAGCGTGACTCGTCAATAGGTAATAAAATACTACCATTTTCGCGATTTCAACTCACACGCTCCGTGGGGAGCGTGACTAACTATAGTTTTTTTTCGGATATGGTGTATCCGTATTTCAACTCACACGCTCCGTGGGGAGCGTGACCGTTTTCGGGTACCGTTTACGTATTTAAACAAAAATTTCAACTCACACGCTCCGTGGGGAGCGTGACTTACCACTCACCGCATAGCAAAAAAGCAATTTAAAATTTCAACTCACACGCTCCGTGGGGAGCGTGACACAATATCAGGCGGAAAAAAAATCCGCCTGATAATTTCAACTCACACGCTCCGTGGGGAGCGTGACTAAAATACTACCACGTTTGATTATTTCACTGTCATTTCAACTCACACGCTCCGTGGGGAGCGTGACGTCTACAACAACGGAAAAAACAACAAAAACAGCGAATTTCAACTCACACGCTCCGTGGGGAGCGTGACTCTACATATTGTATATGTGAAGTCACACCACCACAACAGAGCGGACATTTTACTAAAAATCACTTTAAAAAGCGATATTTTTTACATAATATGTATTATTTTTTCAGCGAACCTCCATATAAAACCAATATCACTGCACGTTCGCTCACAAAATCAAACTGCCCTCAGGGTCATATGTTTCCTTTGCACCTATATGCTCCACTCTCCTCTTCCAATTATTACCCAAATAATAGAATCGAAGGCTATCTTGTTCTTCATCAATAATTTTCATAAGTCTATCTTTTAATTTCAAGAATGTTCCGTAATCAACATCAACTTCAAACACAGAATTTTGCACTCTTTGTCCGTAATTAACACATTCCTTTGCAACCTTGCGAAGTCTTTTCCTACCTGCCGCATCGACAGTTGACACATCATAACTTACCAAAGTCATCATCAATATCACCTACTTCGCCAAATAACACGGATACTCGTCAATTTCACCACGCACAAATTTTGCAAGCAACATACTTTGCACATACGGCAAAAGTCCCATAGGAATTTTTTCCTTCAAATACGGATGTATCATATCGGTACGTTTTTTCTCCTGCCATTTTGAGAGCACCTTTTTCCTACCGCCATCATTCAAGAAAACTGCACCGCTTAACTGTACGTCAAAATCTTCGGGTTTAATAATTTTAAGATTTATTAATGTCAACACAAATCTTTCAACAATACATCTCCCCTCCTCGACCAAATCGCACGCAAGCGATTCACGTCCGGGGCGAAGCGAATGATAAAATCCCATATAACTGTCCAACCCCACACTTTCAAGTGCCGCCGCATATTCACGGGTAAAAATCGTATATAAAAACGACAACATTGCATTCACCCTATCGAGCGGAGGTCTTTTACTTCTCATTGCAAAACAGAAATCGTCTTTTTGATGAAGAATAAGGCTGTCAAACACATCAAAATATGCCTTTGCACCGTTCCCCTCCGTACCGAGTATGCCGTCATAATCATCTGTGATATACACGCTTTTAATACAACCGTCCAAGCGTTCTATACAATGAGTCAGCTTGCCGTCCTCATCAATTTGCGGATAATCTTTAAGCGTTCTTTTCACAACACTTTTTGTATTCGCCAATTTTGCGGCAACGGTATTTTGTCTTAAAAGTGCAGGCGGTTTTGAAAAAAGTTCGTATTGACGTTTTCTCAGCAACACATTTCCGTGTGACGCACCCTGCACGCGAGCCAAAAATCTGCCTGACGGAGATATGAAGTTAATAGGTATGCCGTAATCGGCACACTTCCCCATGAGTGCAGGCGAACAGCCAAGATAGCTGAAACAAAATATTGCCTCAACATTTGAAAACGGAAGTCGTAATTTAACTTCATTATTTTCCTTACATACAACATTTTCGCCGTCGAGAGTCATGTATATATTTTCATTCGTGACATACAAAGTATTCAAAAGTTTTCTCATACGCAATCCTCCTCAATAAGCTGTTTAATGCTGTACTTTTTCGTTTTAGGCATACACAAATCTTTAATCGAGCAACCACTGCACTTTTGACCTTTTATTTTTGGAGGAATAACACCGCTTTCCATTACGTTTTGCATTTTACCGACCAAATCATCAAGCAATGCTTTATACCTGTCGTACTCCTCATCAAACGGCATTTTCACACGTTTTCTTGTATCGGCATAATATATGCACCCCTCACTGTTGCATTTCCAAATATAGTCCGCACACAATTTTTGAGCAAACACCTGTATCGCGTCAGTTTCTCTTATAGAGCCGTCTTTAGGCTGTGTAGGCTTGTATTCCACAAGTCTGACAGTGTACTTTCCGTCAATACCGTCTATCGGTACGCCGTCTTTATTTTTGCAAAACTCTATACAATCCGCAACGCCATACAAATCAAGTTCATCATTATACAAAGTAACCGAGCTTAAAACAACCTTGTTATTGCTTTTGAATTGGTGTTTGCCCGAATGTACGTTTTCGTGCATAATGTTCGCCAACACAACCGAAACATTTTCAGCCCAGGCATTCTCAATTTCAAGCAATCCGAATCTTCTCGGGCAATACATATAATGCTGTATTGTCCTTATATTAATCATGCTTTCTCCTGAAGTTCTACTCCTTCAGGCATATTTTTATCGACAGTGATTTCATAATCATTGAAACTTCTCGGAACTTCCACTCCGTCTTTTTTGCCGATAACAATTTTGTCAAACAACACATTCGCCGGAGCATTTCCGAGTAAGGAATCATGCTTGAATACATAAAGTTTTCTTACGCACATTTTACCTCTTGCGGCACTTCTGTCGTGTTCAAACATATTGATAATGGCCTTCCACAAAAGTTCAAGATCTTCTTCCGAAAACTTAGTAATTTTCTGTGCAAGCATAGCCGACACATATCCGTCCGCCCTGTACAAGCCATACGGTACTATGCTCTTTCTGCCCATAGTAGCACTATCACTTTCATTTGTTCTTGCCTGTCTTGTAATTGTTATATCCTGTGTAAATATCGGATCAACACTCTTTGCAAAACTAATCTGAACAGGACCTCTGACAATACCGCATGGGTCGTTACCTGTACTCATAACTGCACCGAATGTTCTTACATCAAAATAATTTTGACATATGTAATCCCTTGCCGCTCTTACCGCCTCAGGATTTTTACCCTTTTGACCTGTCTTTTCGCCTATTGCCTCATATGCCTCCGTAAATTTTGTGTTAAGTGCCTTATCAGGCTTTACAAGAATATTATAATACGGCTCATCTTCTTTAAAAATTTCCACAAAGTTGCGGATTTTTCTCTTTAAGCACACATCTGTAACAAGTCCTGCCGACGTTTCGGGATCAATTCTCGGCATATTGCCTGCATCGGGATCACCGTTAGGGTTGCCGTTTTCTACATCAAAAATAACTGTAAATTCGTATCTGTTTTTAATTGGTTCCATAATTTTCTACTTCCTTTCATATTTCCTTATCTTCTTTTTTCTTATAAAAATCTTGTGTTTGCTGATAATAGCCTATAATAAACTTACCTTGCTCGCTAAGCGGTAATGTCTTTGGAAATTTGCCGTTTAGCTTGTCCATAATTTCACCCGTAACTATCTTATATTTAACTTTATATTCAAGTTTTTCAATGTGGTATTGCGAAAGCTTTATAAGTTTCGGAAATACCGTTGACGGATTTGCACAAGCTGACGCAAAATATGAATCCTTAATCGTTCTGTTCAATCCAGGCAATGCGTCCGATTGAACTTTTTCAAGTACGGCAAAAAGTCTGCCGCACAGATACGCTTGATTATTATTTTCAATATCAAGTGCCATTTTTATCTCCTCCTTATTTTTTGAATATCTATCTTTTCTGTTTATGCAAGCCTTGATAATGCCTGCACGAACATAATTCACCGATTTATCCGTTTTCACTCGTCTTACAGCATTTTCAAGCAAAGACTCGGGATAACGTGTACCGTTTATTATAGCACCGAACACCGAAGCCATAAGCGGCGGCGGTGTAGTATAATTTGTGCTTTGAGGCGGTTTTAATTCTCGGAATATTCGCCACATCGGTATATTTCCTTTTGAATTAACAATCATTATATCTGCTTGATGTCTTGCTATATGTGAAAATATGTTGCCGAATTTATCACGGTATATAAATTTCTGTGCAAGACGCGAAACATTCGGAGCAATTCCCACAATATAAAACTCAACATTTTTATCAATATCGAGTTCTGTAAAATCGGGACTTTTGCCCTGATTTACGTCATTAAGCGATTTAAGCAAAATACCGTTCATTTCATCTGCATCAATCTTATCGTCAAACCCAAGCATTGAAGCAAACAAATCCGTTTCTTTTGAATCGTCATCTGACATCGCCCAAAATACAACTGTCATATCATCAAGATATATTCTGTGATTTTTGTCTGCGATTAAAGTGTTTAATGCCTCTGTGTAGTGTTTCATAGTAGTTTGCGTTATGGAACTGTTGTACGCCTGTTCTTTGCCGTATGAACACTCTGCCGTATTATTTACGCAAACCATTAACGCACCTGTTGCATTTGCATTTCTTACACCCTTGATTTTATCGTGCGTTACCGATATTTCGCCTTTTTCTCCCGTAACGGCACATATGTCATTACCCTGCACCGGTCCGGCTGATTTTTTCAGTTCCGTTATCTTTTGAGCAATTTCGCCGTCAGTATCGTGCAATTTTATTTCAGGGTGTCCGTCAAGACCAAAAATAAAATTCGCCGTCGAGTATGCCTTGCCGAGATTTACAAGCAACTCATTTTCGGTTTCGACCTGCGGATTCCACTTTTGCAGAAAGTTTCTGTATGCCGTAACTATATCCGATGTCATACCCTCTGTAAATTCAAGGTTTTTGTCCACAAACGCTTTATGCGATTTCTTCGCCTTATCCGTACTGTCCTCAGTTGAATATGTACCGCTCTTATTGTCATAATTAAGTCCGAAAATGTATAACGGTCTGTGTTCGACAATATTTCCGTCTATACCGGGTTTCTGTGTTCTCTCCGGCAAAACTACCGATATAGGCTGAAGTTTGGTTTTACCCTTACTGTCGGGTTCACTTTCCTGCTCCACGTTTATAATATCGCTTACTGTACCGTCTTTTCTCAGCATAATCATATGCGTGATATTCTGTCTTGAAAAACCGTCTTTGCAAACCTTGTCATTTCTCGCAAGAATATCGTAATATTCATTCAAAGCCTTTATCAGCATTTCATCATCTCCCTATATTTTGCTACATCTATAACACCGTCAATCATATGCGGTCTGTAAAAAAGTGCGTCTGCCTTGTCCGAAAAATTACGTTTATCCCAATCATTATCTTTCGGATGTCCGCCGTCCTCAAACTTCATATGATACAGCATAAATCCTAAATCCGTATCACCTTTTAACGTATCCGAAACATTTTCAAGCGGAAATTCCTCCACAAGCTCAATACTCTTTACGGGAAATTCACGACACCCAAGCACAGGTTGTCTGAATTGTTGACCGTTTCTTAAACGTCTTAGAAGAATATTATAATGCTTTTCCTCCGACTCGTCATCATGGTCACTCTGTATACCCGTAAGTTCAAAGTGAAATTCCACGCCGTAACATACATCTTTCAAAATCATACTTCCGCGTTGATTTATCATATCCTTAGTATAAATCGTTGCATCACCTGTACCGTTTTTCATACTTTTTTGTACCGACTGCAATTTTATTTTTTCCTTAACCTCATTACGGCGAACATTGATAAATGTTATCGGATTAAAAACGATAATCTTATCAATTACATACCGAATTGCCGGTTTCCAATACACCGACTTTATCAGTCCCTCAAGCGCTCCCGGTGTCGGAACATCATAACTCACACGTTCAACTTTCATCTCAGGACGTGTAAATGCGGCATAATCACCTTTAATCATAATTTTAAATCCATAACTCATTTTAACCTCCTCATATAAAACAATCTACATCATTTTCCAACGTCAAACCCACGTCCGACTTATAATAATCTGTATTTGCAAGTATGCAAACACCACAATCAAGCTGTTCTATAATCCCCTCTTTAATCATTTCTTCAAGCTCCCAAATATGTACGGACGCGCTGTACTGCTGTAATTTTCGTTTTACGGACAGTTTTCCGTATCTGAGCTGTTCAATCAAATCTTTATTTTCATCACGCGGAATTACTATTCCTATAACTTGATTTTTGATAAACTTAAAATTCTCGGCATACGTTCTGAACGGTATTTCATCAAATTTCAAATTTTCACCCATAAGCGAAGTTATAGTACTTTTGTCTATATTGCCGTCATTAAACGCAAATAAGCGACTGTAATATTCTTCAATACATTTATCGGTTGAAATATTGTCAAATTCCTCAAACAAATTTCGTGTTATATTTGATTTAAGCTGAATTTCGCCTTTTCCGCCGTCTGTTTCAAAAACAAACACATCGCCCATATCCATCTTACCCTCACGGTTACATCTACCGCCGGACTGCAATATGTTATCAATTCCCGCAATTTCTCTGAATACCGCCTTAAAATCAAGGTCAACACCCGCCTCAATCAGTGATGTTGAAATCACGGTCGTATTAATTCCGTTCTTTATATCTTCCTTTATTTTTGCAATAATCTCCGAACGGTGCAAAGGCGTCATATATGTTGACAAATGATACTTGTTACCGCTGCAAATATCATATAATTCCCTTGCCGTTTTCCTTTTGTTCACAATTATAAGTGCATTGTCATATTCCTGTGCCTTTTCTGCCAGTGAAGCAAGTTCACACTTTCCGATATACTCATATCTGCACTTATCAAATACGTTAAACAACGACGTATCCTTAACCGCATTTTCTATTTTGACACCTGACATATACCTCTCCATAAATTTATCATAATTCGGCATTGTCGCCGACATCAAAATTGCCGTACTGTTAAGATACTTCGTCACATACCCTATAGCCCTTAAACAAGGCTGAATATAGTCAATCGGCAGCATATGTATTTCGTCAAATATGATAACACTGTCCGCCAGATTATGAAGTTTCCTAAGTCGTCTGCCTTTATAATGATACAGTGATTCAAAAAATTGAATATTCGTTGTTACTATAAGTTTTGCGTCCCAATTTTCACAGGAACGTTTTAATTTTTCCGAAGTTATTTCGTTCTCATCTTCATTTTTATCATCATCAAAATCATAATTTGAATGGTGCTGCAACACAGGAATTACGTCACCGAAAATATCCTCGAACACCTTTGCTGTCTGTTCAATTATACTGACATACGGAATTACATATATAATACGTTTTTTCTCATTCTCTATCGCAGTTTTCAAAGCCGCTCTTATACTGCAAAGAGTTTTTCCGCTGCCTGTCGGCATATTCAATGTATACACATTCGCATTCGATTCAACGCTTTTATAAACCTGTTCTTGTATAATACTTCTTGATTCCTGAAGTTTGGTTTCTATTTTAAAAGAATTAAGTTTTTCACATACTTTTTCGTATGCTTTTTGAAAATCTCCGTCTATACCTCTGTCTGTGTTGGGAGTTACAAACCGCTCCGTATCTATAAAATCCGCGTCCGTAAGGCATGAAAACAAATATCTTGTAAAAAAAGAATACCTTTCAATAATTTCTCTCTGATTACTGACATCAAAAAGTTCTCGCAAATTATCTTTGGGATATTCAAGTTTAACTTCATTTTCATACGCAGAATAATCGCCGGTTTTTCGTTTCATTCTGCCGTGCAATGTCGAATCTTCTTCACTGTCAACTTTCGTTCCGCCGTCAGGCAAACCCGAATGATGTCCCGCAACGCAATACTCAATCATAGGCACATATGATTTCGGCGGTGCTTTCGCAACTTCTTTTGCACCGCATATTGCGTGTTCCACTCGAATATTTTCCGCACCGTTTATACGTTTTTGAAACCCCGATGTATACTTGCCTATATCGTGTATTTGCCCCACAAATTCGGCTATATCCGCCCAAAATTCATTCGCATTTTCACGACATAACTTCGACGTTCCGTTCAAGTGGTCCAAAAGCAGCTGTTTCCGTCCGTCCTCTGATGTATGTCCAATATATTCCATAGCAATCATTCCTTTTGTACAAATTATACTTTTATCATATCACTTTATTCGTGCAATTTCAACATATATTTTACTTTTTAGTAATTATCTATTAAATATACCTATAATTTTTATATATTTGCACCAAAAAAGGAACCCATAAACAAAGCATACGCATTGTTTATATGTTCCCCAATGATTAGCTTAATTGAGTCTGCAGACAAATCTGCAACGATTTTAACTGCATTCTGTTTAATTATTATTGATATTAAAGCAATATCTCGCCTTTTCAGGCACTGAGCCTATCATACAAGGATTATGAATACTGAAATAATCCATAACATAACCCTTGTCGGTATAGATGTTTACACTCTTTTTGTCTTTCATCATTCCCGTATTATTTTCAATAACAATCTTCTTTATTTTTTTACAGTTGATTTCAATGTCCGAACGAGTGTAATTGCAAGCGATACTTGCATCTGTATTTTTCAAATTCATAGAATTGTTCAAAATGTATATTCCCTTGTACTCATCATCTCTGTTCGAGTAAGAAGAAAAGCATCTCAAACCTCTTGTTTCGATAGTATTTCCTATATATTTCTGTTCAAATTCAGTCGTCAGCTTAATATATATCGCCTCTGTAGAGCCGGTATAACGTGCAACGGAATTTTCGCCTGTATTTTTTACTGTATTGTGATAAACCAATTCATACGGACCTTCGATACCCGTTTCAACGCAATTTTGTACAACGTTATTTTTCACAATCGTATTAGGGAGTGATGTTCCCATACCCGCGAATATCGCCGCACAACCGACACCGCTTGTAAGTGCATTAGTATCATTTACGGACGGTTTGCCGAAACCGATATTTTTGCACACATTATTTTCAATAACGTCTGCATATTTGCCCGAAACAGTCGGAGTCCAATAATCAATCGCCCCCCAGACACTGTTGTTAATCGTGTTATTTCTTATAACATAATCGTCAACACCGCCGACAAAACTTATCGTCTTACCGCAGCTGTTCTCGAAAGTACAATTTTCAATAAGCACATTTTCAGCCGGGCTTTGTGTATCACCGACTATTCTTATACTGTAACCGCTGTTTGAACTGTCTGAAATCTGATTGCCGCAATTTGTGAACTTACTGTTCAAAATCGCGATATTACTGCAATCTCTGAACACAATTCCGTTGTTTTCAAAATCAATAAAAGAACAGTTGTTGAAAATAATATTATCGCAATTTTCAAACTTTATCATAGGAAAATTTTCAAAATCTATATTTTCGACATATAAATTCTCAACATTCTTCACAATCTGATATGACGGCACATCGTCCGAATAATCCGCAACAAATGTTGCCCGTTTTCCGCCGGAAGTTTTTATCACCGTGTCCGAATTGAATATTGACGGATATTTTCCGTATTTAATCGTACTGTGAACTTTGTATTCATTCGGAGCAAGCGTGTTTATTGTTCCGTCTTTGCCTTTTATGTCGTTTGAAACACTGCCGGCAGAAAATTCATACAAGTCAGTTCCCAACAGTACTGATGACGTATCATAATTCTTAAAATCCGCTTCGGCGATTTCTTCGGGTGTAAGTTTAAACAGTTCACCGTTTTTCGATTGAATGTTCGACTTGTGACTGTCTATCTCCTTACGTATTTGCAAAACAGCATTGCGTGCCGAATTACTGTCCGCCGCGTATACAAAATTCGCACCGAATGTCATGCACATCATCAATGCCGTTAAAAGAGCCGTAATTTTTTTCATTTTCAACTCCATAGCCTTTCTCAAATAAAAAACCAACTTTAATAATAGCGTCTGTAAAATTGCAAATTCAATTCATACAAATTTCAACCGCCATTACATACATTTTATCATTAATTATTCATTTAATCAAGACTTTTCGATTAATATTTTCAAATAAAAAAGCATATCATTTTCAAAAATGATATGCTTAAATTTTTAATAATTTTCTGCGTGAATTTCAAAATATGCTTGCGGGTGATTGCACACAGGACAGACCTGCGGAGCTTTTACGCCTACAACGATATGACCGCAGTTACGGCACTCCCAAACCTTGACTTCACTCTTTTCAAAAACCTCTTTTGTTTCAACATTGTGAAGCAATGCACGGTAACGTTCTTCATGAGTTTTTTCTATTGCGGCTACCATACGGAACTTTTCAGCCAATTCGGTAAAGCCTTCTTCTTCGGCAGTTTTTGCGAAATCAGCATACATATCTGTCCATTCAAAATTTTCGCCCTCTGCCGCCGAAACAAGATTTTCTGCCGTTGTTCCGATTCCGTTTAATTCTTTAAACCACATTTTTGCGTGTTCCTTTTCATTGTCGGCTGTTTTCAAAAACAAATCCGCTATTTGTTCAAAGCCGTCTTTCTTTGCCTTCGACGCAAAATATGTGTATTTGTTACGCGCTTGCGACTCACCCGAAAAGGCAGTTCTTAAATTTTCCTCTGTTTTTGTTCCCGAATATTTGTTTGCCATTTATATTACCTCCGTAAATTTACTCATATATAATATATACCACTATACACGAATTTTAAACAACATTTTTCTATGTCTTGCATTTTTCCGTTTTTTGTATTAATATATGTTTTGGGGTGATGATATGAATGTTGAAAAAAATATGTTTACAATCGGTGAAATGGCAAAATCAATCGGAATTACAAGAAAAATCATATTGAATTACGAAGCAAAAGGATTGATTACTCCGGACGTTAAGGACGGCAAAAACGGAAATCGTTATTATACCGTAGATACGTTCACTAAAATTCGTACAGTACGTATTTTTCAAAAGCTCGGTCTGTCGCTTGATGAAATTCACGACTATTTAGACGGTAAAACCGATTTATTACCGCTTATCCGCCGCCTTGAAGCTATGCGTGACGAAATAAATTTGAATATTGAAAAGTTGTATGAAAGAGCAAACACCAATCTCACACAAATCAAGGAAATCCACATTGGAGAGTGTGAGAAAAAGTCTGTAAAAAATAATCCTTCTATGATAGAATATAAATAAA
>OLPI01003378.1_pt1 | contig 11397 bp, 8 predicted proteins | sample 1672361 | NCBI WGS metagenome assembly OLPI01 (sample SAMEA3136675, study PRJEB25190) | human gut metagenome
AAATCAAAAAAATACTTGCATAGGGCAATAGTTTATGCTATATATAGTTGCATAAAATATACAACGAAAGGAAAACGAACGATGAAGCTGCAGGAAACCCTGGAACATCTGAATTTTTCAAGGCTGGAAGCACAGATTTATATGGCATTGATCGGTTCTGAGCCCATGTCTGCCTATCAGCTGGCAAAAAAAATCGCAATTGCGCGCCCTTCTATTTACAATGCGCTGGAGCACATGCTGGATAAGGGGATGGTGGAGCTGGTTCCGGATCAGACAGCACTGTATGCCGCCCAGGAGCCGGAGGTGCTTTTGGGGCGGATGCAGGCGGAAATGACAGCGAACCTTTCTCTCGCCAGGCAACAGCTGGAAGAATATGAGACGGCGAAGCAGCCGGAGGTGCATTTCGTATTCCGGGGCTTTGAAACGGCGATGGCAAGGGCAGGGAAGCTTCTGGAGGATGCCCGGGAGGAGGTTTATCTGAATGCGGATTTTGATCTTTCCCGTTTTGCAGAGACCTTCCATCGGCTAAAGAAAAAAGGCGTGCGGATCGTTGCGTTTTCCTTTTATGATCTTGGACTGAACCGGGAGGATGTGGAGTTTTATACTCACGGAGGAATGCTGACAGCGCATCAGCCCTCCCGTCTGATGCTTGTGACAGACAGGCAGATGACGCTGACAGCGGACTGCGGTGCATTTGCCAACTGGAGCGGCACGGTCAGCAACAATGGGCTGATGGTGAAAATTTTGTCGGAGCATATTCAACACGACATCACCTTACTGCAGCTGCAGGAAAAGTATGGACTGGAAATGTATTGAAATGAGATCGGCTGCAGTTTAAAAGGATGCAGCCTGGAAAAAGGAGGTCTGAACATGATTCATTTAGAAGCGGTTTATCATAGAGCGTCACAGCAGTTTTGCTATGCATTGAATGAGGAAATTTTGATGGTAGGGCTGCAGACCGGAGAAGAAGTGGAACAGGTTTGGATTCATTATGGCGACCCGTTTTCTACTGGTATTCTGGGCGGAAACGAGGCTTGGGAAGGCAGTCGGGAGGAGATCGTGACAAAAATGCGTCTGCCCCAGCACCTCTGGTGGGAAATTCCCGTGCAGCCTCCCTATAAACGGTGCCGGTATTTCTTCGAGCTGCAGGCAGGAGCAGAACGGGTCTTTTATTTTGAGGATGGCTTTCATTCGCCAGAGGATGTGAAAAACGGACAGCTGGGACAGTGCTTTACGTTTCCGTGGATGAATTCGGTGGATATCAACGTGACGCCAAAGTGGGTGCGGGAGACGGTCTGGTATCAGATTTTTCCGGAGCGCTTTTGCAACGGCAACAAAGAAAATGATCCGGACTGGGTAAAGCCCTGGGGATACCATACCGTAAGTAATCTCGATTTTTACGGCGGCGATCTGGATGGAATTCGTCAAAAGCTTCCTTATTTACAGGAGCTTGGTATTACCGGACTGTATCTGACGCCGGTGTTTGAATCTCCCTCAAGTCATAAATATGATACGACAGATTACCGGAAAATCGATCCGGGCTTCGGAGATGAAAAGACTATGAAGCTGCTCGTTAAGGAGGCCCATGACAGAGGCATCCGCGTGATGTTGGACGGTGTATTCAACCATTGCGGCAGTAACTTTTTACCGTGGCGGGATGTGATGGAAAAGGGGCCCAAGTCCCCCTATTACGACTGGTTTATGATCAATCGCTGGCCCTGTCGGGAGCAGGAGGGCAGCACCCGGGATGGACGCTATTATTCCTTTGCCTTTGCGGAGCGGATGCCAAAGCTCAATACGAGTGAAAAAAAGGTGCGGGACTATTTTCTGGATACCGTTCGTTATTGGATTGAGACATTTGACATTGACGGACTTCGGTTAGATGTTGCAAACGAAATTTCCCATCTGTTCTGCCGTGAGCTGCGGCAGATGACAAAGCAGTTAAAACCGGATTTTTATCTGCTGGGGGAAATCTGGCATGACGCAATGCCGTGGCTTGGCGGGGACGAATTCGACGCCGTTATGAACTATCCCTTTGCTGCAGCCATCCGGGAGTTTTGGTATCAGCCGGAAAAGACAAAATCGGATTTGGAAGAGGCGATCCATGAAAATCTGGTGCGTTATATGCGTCAGACGACAGAGGTTTTGTTTAACCTTATGGATTCCCATGATACAGATCGGCTGATCCATCAGACAGGTGGAAATCAGGATCTCTTTTTCCAACAGCTTGCAATGCTCTTTACAATGCCTGGAAGTCCCTGTATCTATTATGGGACGGAAATCGCGATAGAGGGCGGCGCTGACCCGGATTGCAGACGCTGTATGCCCTGGGATCAGATCGAACAGGGAAACTATGCAGAGATTACGGAGCAGGTAAAGCAGCTGATAGCCCTTCGAAAAGAGCCTGCGGCCCGCAGCATGGAAATCACATTTGAAAATAATAACAGCTCTGACCGGGTGGTGGAATATGTCAAAACCGGGGTAGAGGGCAGCAGGCTCCGGGTTGTGTTGAACGCATCCGGAAAAGAGACCGATGTGGAGACAGAGGGCAGCGTGCTGTTTGCAAGAGGTTATGAGAATGGGGTGCTGCGCGCAGGCGGCGCATTGGTGGAACGGCTGTAAAACAAGGATTTCTGGTCAAACCGCAGTGAAAGAGGACAAAAATTTCACCAAAACTTTACCGGCATGTATATTGACAGAAGACTTTGCATATGATAACCTTACTGCTAAACAAAATTCCCTGTGAGGGAGTAGCGAGCGCAGCAAGTGCAGCTGCCGGAATAAAACAGAGCCGGCGGATCGCCTTTGCATCAGCGTAACAAGTCAACAACCCCGATCCTATGCCGATCTGGCTTGTTTTAAATTGCGAGACTCAGATACTGTTTTCTTTTTGAAAAGCAGTATTTGGGTCTTTTGTGATTCAAAAACACCATCGGGAGGAAAAAGAATGAAGTATTATTGTGAAGACTCACAACAGGTACTGCAGGAGCTGAACAGCCAAAAAAGCGGCCTGACGGAAAAAGAAGCGGCAGAGCGGCTTTTGCAGAACGGAGCAAATGAGTTAAAAGCGGCGAAGGGAAAATCCCTGCTGCGCCGGTTTGCGGAACAGGTGGCGGATCCGATGATCGTGATCCTGCTGGCGGCAGCGGCCATCAGCGGTGTGCTTGCAGTCCTGGAAAATGACAGCTTTGCGGATGTCATCATTATTCTGGCAGTGGTCCTGATCAATGCCGTGCTGGGTGTGTATCAGGAAAGCAAGGCGGAAAAGGCGATCGAAGCGCTGCAGGACATGGCAGCGGCCACCTCAAAGGTTGTGCGGGACGGGAAAATGTCCTCGATTTTGAGCAAAGACCTTGTGGTGGGGGATATCATCTGTCTGGAAGCAGGGGATGCGGTTCCGGCGGATGCAAGGATTCTGGAAAGCGCAAGCCTGAAAGCGGAGGAAGCTGCACTGACAGGAGAATCCGTGCCGGTCACGAAGCTGATCGATCAGATCTTTTTGGCAGACGGGGAACGGGATGTGCCCCTTGGCGACCGTAAAAATATGGTCTATATGGGAAGCACGATCGTATATGGACGTGCTGTGGCAGTCGTAACGGCCACCGGTATGGATACGGAAATGGGAAAAATTGCGGATGCGCTGTCTCAGGCACAGGAAGGACAGACACCGCTGCAGAGAAAACTGACACAGCTTTCGAAGGTGTTGACAAAGCTGGTGATCGGAATCTGCGTACTGGTTTTTGCAATTCAGATGATCCGGGCAGGCAGCCTGAATTTTGAGGTTGCGCTGAACTCCTTTATGATTGCGGTTTCCCTTGCAGTGGCGGCGATCCCGGAAGGACTTGCGGCAGTTGTGACAGTGGTACTTTCCATCGGTGTAACGAACATGTCAAAACGAAACGCGATTATCCGCCGGCTGACTGCAGTGGAAACCCTTGGCTGTGCCCAGGTGATCTGCTCGGATAAGACCGGAACGCTGACGCAGAACCAGATGACAGTTGTAGATTCCTTCGGAGTAAAGGAGCAGGAGCTTTCGGCAGCAATGGCACTGTGCAGTGACGCAGAGCTGGATGCGGACGGTAACGTGACAGGAGAACCGACGGAGGCTGCCCTGGTTGTCTGGGCGAACCGGATCGGGCAGGATAAGAATCTTTTAAAACAGAGTATGCCCCGTGTGATGGAGGCTCCCTTTGATTCCGGACGGAAAATGATGTCCACAGTCCATAAACGCAAGGACGATTACATTCAGTTTACAAAAGGGGCGCCGGATGTGGTTCTCACCCGTTGTGCATTTTATCTGGAGGATGGACAGCTTCTGCCCATGACAGAAGAATATCGGAAAAAGGTTTTGCAGGCAAATAAGTCCATGGCAGATCGGGCACTGCGTGTGCTGGCATGCGGACAGAGAGTCTGGACGAAAAAACCGGAAAGCGAGGATGCGGATCTGCTGGAGCAGGAGCTTTGCTTTTTGGGACTGTGCGGCATGATTGATCCGGTGCGTCCGGAGGTAAAGGCAGCAATTGACGAATGTCGGGAAGCGGGTATCCGACCGGTTATGATCACGGGCGACCATGTGGATACGGCAGCAGCGATTGCAAAAGAGCTTGGTATTTTGCAGGATGGCAGCCTGGCAGTGACCGGAGCAGAGCTGGAAAAAATGGACGATGCAGAATTTGCAGAGAAGTTCCGGAACATTAGCGTTTATGCCCGCGTACAGCCAGAGCACAAGACCCGTATCGTAAACGCCTGGAGAAATGCCGGCTATGTGACGGCAATGACCGGTGACGGCGTTAACGACGCGCCCTCCATCAAGGCTGCGGACATCGGCATCGGAATGGGCATCACAGGAACGGACGTTACCAAAAATGTGGCAGATATGGTGCTGGCGGACGATAATTTTGCAACGATTGTCGGCGCGGTGGAAGAGGGCCGCAGAATCTATGACAACATCCGGAAGGCAATCCAGTTTCTGTTAGGCTCCAATATGAGTGAAGTGCTGAGTATTTTCTTTGCGACACTTCTGGGCTTTACGATTCTGCAGCCGGTGCATCTTCTGTGGATCAATCTTGTAACGGATTGCTTCCCGGCGCTGGCGCTGGGTACGGAAAAGGCAGAGCCGAACATTATGAAGCGCAAACCCAGAGATGCGAAGGCCGGGATTTTTGCAGATGGAATGGGCTTTGATATTGCTTATCAGGGACTTTTGGTAACAGCACTTGTCATGGTTTCCTATTTTATCGGACATTTCATGGAAACCGGAGAATGGACCATCACAAACAGCGCCCATGGCACTACGATGGCGTTTGTCACAATGTCAATGGCGGAAATTTTCCACAGCATGAATATGCGTTCCCAGAGAGGAAGTATTTTCAAGCTTGGCTCGAAAAACTGGCTTCTGCTTGGAGCGGCAGTGGTTTCGCTGCTTGCAACCACTGCAGTGTGTGAGATCCCGTTGCTTGCCGGGGCATTTGGCTTTACGAGTGTGGAGCCTGCAGAGTATCTCGTTGCACTACTTTTGAGTGTGCTGGTAGTTCCCATCGTGGAGCTTGTAAAGTGGATCCAGCGGCGCAGTGCGAAACACGAGGGCTGATCGGCGCAGGTTGAACTTGTTACCGTTCACCCGCGCCATTCGCAAAACGCGTCTTCGACGCTCTCCGCTGCTTCGCAGCTCATTTTTGCTCATAAAGCGGCGCTCCCTCCGTGCCTTTTTATAAGCAGATTTTCATGCGAGCATGAAATCTGCTTATAAAAAGGTACGAGTGAACTGTAATCATAATTGTAAACTTATTCTAAACTTTTTGTTTTTTTCTTGTTTCTGTTCCTGTACTCGTGCTATAATTTACCATAAAATCAGCAAATTCCGGTACAAAAGCCCAATGGTATTCGACGAATTTCAGCTGTCATGTCTATTTTCAGACATATCCTCATTTCTATGTATGTTCCGGCTGTCCTTTGCACAGCAAGCATCCTTTTTCTTTTGCATCGGTACAGCCATATTATTTTCAGAAAGGCGGTATTTCCATGGAACTTCAGGTTACGAATAATTTTTCCGATATTACATCCGAAATCCTTGCGCTTGCAAAAATGAGTGAGCAGGCAGGCTCCATTGCGCCTGAGCTCTACACACAGTACGACGTCAAACGCGGTCTGCGGGATTTAAACGGCAAAGGCGTCCTCGCAGGGCTCACCAATATTTCTGACGTGCGCGCCACCAAAATCGTAAACGGCGAAGCTGTTCCCGCACATGGGCAACTGTTTTACCGCGGCTACAACGTGGAAGATCTCGTGCGCGGCTTCAGCAAAGACAACCGTTTCGGCTTCGATGAGGTAACTTATCTGCTGCTGTTTAACAAGCTTCCTAACAAGGAGGAGCTGGAATCCTTTTCCCGACTGCTCAATTCCTATCGAAGCCTGCCCACCAGCTTTGTCCGCGATATTATCATGAAAGCCCCTAGTAAGGATATGATGAATACCCTCGCCCGCAGCGTTCTGACCCTGTATTCCTACGACGACCGTGCAGACGATGTTTCCCTGCCAAACGTCCTGCGTCAGTGCCTGCAGCTCATCAGCCTCTGTCCGATGCTGTCCATCTACGGCTACCAGGCCTACAGCCACTATCATGACGGCAACAGCCTGTATATCCACCAGCCTTCCCAGACGCTCTCCATGGCGGAAAATATTTTACATATCCTGCGCCCTGACAGCAGTTACACCCCTTTGGAAGCAAAAATCCTCGATATCGCGCTGATCCTGCATATGGAGCATGGCGGTGGTAATAACTCATCCTTTACCACCAGAGTTGTCACCTCCTCCCTGTCCGATACCTATTCTGTTATCGCAGCAGCAATTGGCTCCTTAAAGGGTCCCCGCCACGGCGGCGCAAATATCAAGGTTGTCAAGATGTTCGAGGAAATGAAAGAAGAAGTACACGACTGGAAAGACGATGAAGAAATCAGCCGTTACCTCGCACGCCTGCTCAACAAGGACGCATTCGACCACGCCGGTCTGATCTACGGCGTCGGCCATGCGGTTTACTCCAAATCTGACCCGCGTGCTGTCATCTTCAAGGGCTTCGTAGAACGCCTTTCCGAAGAAAAGGGACTGCATGATGAATTCGAGCTTTATAACAGTGTAGAGCGTCTCGCCCCAGCCGTCATCGCCAAAGAACGTCAGATGTACAAGGGCGTCAGCGTCAACGTCGACTTCTATTCCGGCTTTGTATACAAGATGCTTGGACTGCCGATGGAGCTCTACACCCCAATCTTCGCCATCGCCCGTATGGTCGGCTGGAGCGCGCACCGCATGGAAGAGCTTGCCACCAACAGCAAGATCATCCGCCCTGCGTATAAGACGCTCTGCACCGATCAGCCTTATGTGGAGCTGTCGGAAAGGAAATAACTGCGCGCAGTGGATCCCATAACGTCAATGCAGTTTCAACCATCAAGATAAACGGGCTTTCCCCACTGTTGACAGCCCGCACGTTTTTACAATTGTGTAATCAAGGGGCGACAGCAAAGAATGCTGCCGCCCCCTTTGCCGGGCACACAAAAAACGGAGAACCATCAGGTTCTCCGTCATTTCTATCATCCATCTCTTTGTGATTTATGACATTGGAAAGCTCGCAGAGCACGCATTCTATTGTTTTTCCAAAAACTCCATCACTGCCTGTTTCATGCCATCTTTTTCGCACTGGATGTTATGGAGCACCGGTGCGTTGCGGATTTTTGTGATCGCATCCGGAATCTTCACTCCACTGATCTTTTCCAATTCTTCCGTCAGGGCAAAATCATCCATATCTGCATATTTTTCATCCATAGCACTCAAAACGGTTCTGGTGAATTTATACGGACTTGCAGTAGATGCGATCACAGTTTTTGTCGTGTCGCCGGTTTCTTCTTTATATTTGTTGTAAACCGCTGCTGCAACCGCGGTATGCGGATCGAGTACATAGTCGGTATCTTCGTACAGGCTGCGGATCTGCGCCGCGCATTCCTCCTGCGTCGCATAATTTCCGTAAAAATCACCGAGCTTTTCTTTCATCTCTGCAGTGATTTCATATTTGCCATCACCTGCAAGCGCCGCCATCAGGGACGCGTTGCATGCAGCATCCTCTCCTGCAATCCGATAAATCAGCCGTTCCAGATTGCTCGAAATCAGAATATCCATCGACGGGGACGTTGTAAGGATAAAATCACGATTTCTGTCATAAGCACCTGTACGGAAGAAATCATATAATACTTTATTGTCATTGGACGCACAGATCAGCTTTTTGATCGGCAGTCCCATATTTTTTGCATAATAGGCAGCCAAAATATTGCCGAAGTTTCCGGTCGGAACAGTAACATTGATCTCCTCGCCTGCTTTGATACGTCCTTCTTTTACAAGCTGTGCATATGCATAAACATAATAAACGATCTGGGGAACCAGACGTCCGATGTTAATGGAGTTTGCAGAAGAGAACTGATAGCCTCTTTCTTCCATCCATGCTGCAAGCTCTTTATCTGCAAACAGCTTCTTGACACCGGACTGGGCGTCGTCGAAATTTCCGTGGATACCGATCACGCGGGTGTTTGCGCCGGTCTGGGTGACCATCTGTTTTTCCTGAATCGGGCTAACACCGTCCTTGGGATAAAAGACCATAATTCTCGTGCCGGGCACATCCGCAAAACCTGCCAGAGCCGCCTTTCCGGTATCTCCGGAGGTCGCCGTCAGAATTACGATTTCATTTTTGATCTGATTTTTCTTCGCCGCAGTCGTCATCAGGTACGGCAGAATCGAAAGTGCCATATCCTTAAACGCGATCGTCGGACCGTGGAACAGTTCCAGATACCACGCATTTTTCACTTCTGCCAACGGGGCGATCGCCTCCGTATCGAACTTACCGTCGTACGCCTTGTCGATGCAATAACGAAGCTCTTCCTCTGTAAAATCCGTCAGCAAAAGCTTCATCACTTCATATGCGGTCTGGCGATAATCCATCTGTGCAAACTCGTCCAGCGTTTTATCAAAAGAAGGCAACGCCTGGGGCACAAACAGACCACCGTCCGATGCAAGACCTTCCAGAATTGCTTTAGATGCCGACACGCTCTCTTCATTTCCTCTCGTACTTCTATACAAAACTTCCATGCTTCCTCCTGTTTCTGCTGCAGTTGCACAGCTTCGTTTCTTTTTTCTGTCCGTTTCGCTCAATTTTATCACAGGTTTTCTGACAGGACAATACCTTTTCCGATTTTTTGTCTTTATCCAAAGAACTCATGTCCGCCATGCGCAAACAATCTGACCAGATGTGTATCGAACCAGCGCATATTTTTTTCATTCGCCGCATTTCGCGCAGCAAAGTACAGCGCCCCTTTTGACAAATCCGTTCCATCCAGCGCTAACTCTACCGCCTGTTTCGTTTCTTCACTGATTGAAACAGTGTCGATCGTTCCGTTTTTTACCGGGGAAAACTGATAAACACCGTTACTGTGCTGATACACCACATCTATCACACAATCCGGGAACAGCTCGCTCTTTACCCGGTTTAAGACGACGTTTGCAACCAAAATCCTGCCGTTTAAATCCTCCGATCCGGCTTCCGCCTCCACGATTTTCAAAAGCACCTGATAATCCGCGCTGCTGATAGAAAGCTGTGTGCTGTCTGAAACAGCTGCTGCACTATCCTCCCGTTCCAGCATCCTCACCTGCAGCGTCGGCTCTGCCAGATCGTTTTCCTCCATGGTCCGCCCGTTTTCTTCTTTTTCATAATCCAAAAGTTCCTCCATGCAGACGACGCTGTCCATGCTGTCCAGATACCGTCCCATTTCTCCTACCGTTCCGGTCAGCCGGACGCAAAACCATGCAGATACAAACATCATGGACGCCCCGGTCAGCCATATGCCATATTTTAATGTACTGTTTTTTTCCATTTCCATCCCCGTTCCCGGCTGTACGCCTTCTAAAAGTCTATACAGCCAGTCTGAAAAAAATCACTTTTTTCACAGACAAACTGCGACAGAAACTTCATTTTATGGTAGGATGGAAGAATACTGGGGCAAAATAGAAACGAATTACGCATGTTTTTAGAATTGCATCCGTGCTAAAAGCAATCCAGTATTTTATCTATTACAGTTCACTCATGCCCTTCTGAGTTCAGATTCCGTGCTTGCACGAAAATCTGAACTCAGAAGGGCACGAAGGGAGCGCCATTTTATGATCAAAAAGAGCTGCGAAGCAGCGGAAAGCATCAAAGATGCGATTCATGACAATAGAATGTTCGCGGAGCGAGCAATCTATTGTATAGCGAATGGCGCGGGTGAACTGTAACTTTTATCTTGACCTGAAAGGATTTTTATCTATGTTTATATTGAAAAAACTATTCGCACCGATCGCTCTCCTGCTGTGCCTTATCCTGTCGTTGTCCCTGACCGGTTGCAGTGCATCTTCTGCGCAGCCGTTTTCCAAAACCGGCTTCTATTTTGACACCGTGATTTCCCTGACATGCTATGGAAACGATGCCCAAACCGTCCTGAACGAGGCATTTGAACTCTGCGGGCACTATGAAAATCTGTTGAGCTACACCAAAGAAGGCAGTGATATCTGGAATATTAACCATGCGAATGGACAGCCTGTCACTGTCGATTCTGAAACTGCCTCTCTGCTGCAGACAGCGTTATACTGGTCTGAAAAAACAGACGGTCTGATCGATCCGACAATCACGCCGATTTCCCAGCTCTGGAACTTTTCCGGCGACCCTGCAGGTCCTGTCCCAAAGCAGTCCCAGATCGATGCCCTGCTCCCTCACGTCGATTACCACAATATCCGGATCGACGGCAATACGGTTACCCTCGCCGATCCGGATGCACAGCTTGACCTCGGATTTCTGGCAAAGGGTGCGATCGCAGACCGCCTGAAAGCATTTTTCCTCCAAAAAAATATCACTAGCGCCCTGATCAATCTTGGCGGAAACGTCCTGGCCGTCGGGCAAAAACCGGATGGCACAGCATTTCGTACCGGCATCAAAAAGCCGTTTTCTGAAACAAACGAGCTGGTCGATATCGTCGCGTTAAAAGACCAGTCCCTCGTCTCTTCCGGAAATTATGAGCGTTGCTTTCGGGAAAACGGAGTCCTGTATCATCATATTCTAGACCCTCGCACCGGTTATCCCGCCGACACAGGTTTGAGCAGCGTCACGATCCTCTCCGATTCCTCCACGGACGGAGACGCCCTCAGCACGTCCTGCTTCTTACTTGGATATGAAAAAGGCAGGGAGCTGATTGACTCCCTGCCGGATATTGAAGCACTATTCCTTTTAAGCGACGGCACGATTTACCGCACGGAAGGATTCCCGCAATCATAACCGCTAAAAAAGAATGTGCCTTGGCACATTCTCGCGCCGAGGCGCGGTTGCTTCGGCAA
>OLPI01003379.1_pt1 | contig 11397 bp, 9 predicted proteins | sample 1672361 | NCBI WGS metagenome assembly OLPI01 (sample SAMEA3136675, study PRJEB25190) | human gut metagenome
ACGGCAAAATACCGCGCGCAGTACGCCATCGCCTACAAGGCCCTTGCCGAGGCCAAGCGGCTGCATGACGACCTGGAAGCCGTCTACAATCCGCATGTAAATTTTGACGGGGTTTACGCGCTGGCAAAGGAGCATATTTTACGCCTGCAAACGGAAAATTGACATTGTAAACCGGAACGAAATGATGTAAAATAGGCACGAATAAAAAGAAACCAACATGTATGGAGGATATACAAATGAAGAAACCCATTGTATTGGTCATCATGGACGGTGTCGGCCGCGGCGACGGCGGCAGCGGAGCCGCCCGAGGAGCCGCCGGGCACGCGCTCGGTATCCCAAGGGTTGTTGGTGCGGTGGAACGCCGAGCTCTCGGTAGAGCTGCCAAAGGCAAACTCGTCCATGTTGGCCTTGCCCATGGGCAGGCAGCCGGCGTCGAGCATGCGCTGGACGCAGGTGGCGGTGTAGACGCTCTGGTAGTCCTCGAGCATACGGGACGCGCAGGTGGTGCGCGTGCCCACGAGGTTCATGTTGTCCTTGATGGCCAGCGGCACACCTGCGAGCGGAGGCAGGGGCTCGCCGGCAGCGCGGCGCGCATCGATCTTTGCGGCGGCATCGAGTGCGAGCTCGGGCGCCACCTGCAGGAATGCCTGGACCCCGCCCTCGCGCGCCTCGATGGCGGCAAGGGAGGCCTGGGCCACCTCGGTAGCGGTAAAGTCGCCGGCGGCAACGCCCGCGGCGATCTGGGCGGCGGTAAGGGAATCGAAGCTCTGCGCCATTACTCGCTCTCCCCCTCTCCCAAAATGGACGGCACGCGGAAGTAACGCTCGCGCGCGCTGCCGGCGTTTTCGAGCGCAACGTCGAGCGGCAGGTCGCGCTCGGGCTCGCGCAGGTCATCGCCCATCACGTTGGACAGGCTTCCGATGGGATGGAACGTGGGCTCCACGTCGGGCAAGTCATATTGCAGGACGGGCTCGAGCATCTGGACGGCGTCGTTCATGTAGGACGTCATCTGGGTGAGCTCGTCATCGGTCAGTGCGATCTTTGCGTACTCGGCGATGCCGCGCACGTCTTTCTCGCTGAGTGCCATAGGCGCTCCCTTCCGCATAACAGATAAACCGCTCTAGTATACAAGCCAACGCCACTTGGAGCAGGTGCTTTACCCAAATGCAGCGAAAACGTAACGAGGGCGGTGGATTGGCGGGCGACGGGCTGGCGGTTCTGCAGCGAAACCGCACCGTCCATAGCGAAAACCGCGCCGATCACAACGAAAACCGTCCCGCCCACAACGAAAACCATCACAACATTCGACGCTTTTCGTCAAAATCGCGATTTTCATCGAATGTTGTGATGGTTTGGAAGCCCCGACCACCACAAAGGTGCCTGTCCCCTTTGTGGTGGTTCTGGAGAATGTCTTATGCCGAGGCCTTGGCCTTGCGGCGCTTGCGGACCGCGTGGATCACGATGTCCAGCAGCAACAGCACAATGGCTACGACCACAATGAGCACGGCAAACTCGCGCTTGCCCCAGTGGCGGCCGGCCAGCGACTTTTGCTTGTCGACGTCCTTCTTGTTGTACTTGGTGCGCACGCAATGCACCAGCAGGCGGTGGTCGTTCACGCCGTAGGGCGTGCAGGTGACGAGCGTCACCTTGTCGGCGCCGGGCTCGATGGTCAGCGACTCCATCTCCTCGGGCAGCACCACCTCGGAGTCCACCATCTTGTAGGCGAGCGTCTTGTTCATGGTGTGCAGCAGCACCAGGTCGCCGGGCTCCAGCGAGTGGATGTCGTCGAACATGCTCAGGTTGCGCATGCCCGAGTGCGCGGTGAGCACGCAATGCGTCGAGGTGCCGCCCACCGGCAGGCTCGTGCCCTCCAGGTGGCCGACGCCCGCCATAAGGACTTCCTCGCTCGTGCCGTGGTAGATGGGCATACTCACGTCGATGGAGGGGATCTCGACCCAGCTCATCATGGGGTCGCGGTCAAAGATAAGCTGCTGATCGTAGGGCTCGATCTGGTCGGCGGGAAGCTCGGTGGCCTCGCCGGCAAGCTGCTCGTTAAAGGAGCGCGCCTGAAGCAGAATGCGCTCGCGCTCCTCTTCAGAGAGCGCATCCACCGTGCTGGACACGGTGCTGATCTGGTTGAACACGCCCGAGGCCTCGAGCCGGTCCAAGATCCACGGCCAGGTCATAAGGCCCACACCAATAAGGATGATGACGATGGTGATGAGCCGGTCGGCCCAGCGCGGCAACCGTTTGCGACGACGCTTACCACCCTTGGGCTTGGGCTGCGGGCTCGGCGTGCCGTTGTCCGCGGCGTTATCGCTCTTCATATGTTTGGCGCCCTGCACCATCGCCGGTCACTCCTCTACAACTCAAGTTGTCTAAACAAATAATAGCCGATTCGCGAGCCCCTACCCCGGACAACGCAGCCAGACTGCATTATCCGGACTACCTAACCTCGCTCAACCAATCAGGCCATATGTTGCTTTCATCGTCTCGACTAGCTGTGTCGTCGTTACGCCCGCAACCCCGATCTGCTTCAGATTGATGTCACTCGCCTCACAGTCTTTAACAAACGCAAGCATATCGTCCTTCAGCTCTTCGACTAGGTTGACACCCGCCGACTCACCAAGCAGCTGAGCAAGCCTCAGCGCATCGCGTTTATGCTTTTTGACCTTCCTCGAGTCAACGTTCTCCCCGGCTTCCCTTCTAGCTTTTAGGTCGAGATACGCCTTCGCTTTGAACGGGACAATGTATTCCGTATCCAGAACCGAAACACCGTCTACGGTCCGAATTCCCTGAAGAAACAAGCTGTAGTAGGCATCGTCCAACAAAATAGCCGAAAGACTGCTTATGTTTTCATCAACGTGAATTGGCGTCACATCAACTCCCTCACGACCCTTTAGAAAGTCGGGGCACTTCGCGAAGAGCTCGATCATATGGGGATAACCCGGCCTCTTTGGTTCCGTAAACCGATAAAAACACGAGGCTTCGCTTTCACCCCAGCCGCAGCGGTAGCCGCCATCACGCACCAAGGTCCATATGGCTTCGGCCGTCTGAGGCAACCGGTCATCGGCGACAATGACCACATCAAAATCGTGGGTCGCCCTAAACGAAAGTCCCGCCTCCGCGAGCAAAATGTCGCATGCTGTGCCGCCGATAAGGGCATACGACCCTTCAGCTTCCTGCATATGCTGCCGAAATACCTGGAGACCTTCTACAGCGCTTCCTGCCATGGATATTCCTTTCCAAACATGTGATCGAGTTCGAGCTGAATTCGTTCATCGTCGATTGCCGCCAAAGATAGCGCAAGCGAAATGTCATCGACGCGGGAGGAGTCGGCAAACACGGGCGCATAGCGCCACACTTGGATCATCGCCGTTTCGTTATCCGGCAGCTCCCCGTCTGCGACTTCAAGGTCGCTCAGTTCACGCCATGTACTTCTTAAGACGGCCTTTTGCTCCATGCCCGGCGCAGCGAGCATCGAACGCACAGCGAGCGCCGTCTCCCCAGCGTCAGCAAGACCGTCAACCCGCGGCGTCTTCCTAGCAAAAAAGACCTTCGAGACAGGCGAAGAGAGCTCCGCCATGTGCTCACTGAGCAGAAGATCAACGGCCACGGGGAACACAATGACACGCCGTTCGCGCCGCTCGCGCCTTGCGAGCCCCCTGTCTACAAGCTCGGTTACGGCCTCACTCGCGCGGCTTGCCGAAATCCCAAGCGCACGACAAAGGTCATCGGAATGATATGACTCCTGCCCTGCTCCCCAGATTGCGGCAGCCTGCGCGTTGGATGACATCTTGGTCGCGCGATTATGAAATCTAGTGCCGCCCCTCTCCGTGCAGGCCGCGCCCATAAATGGAAGAAAGGCCTGTCTACCAGGGCAAACAAAGGGGATTCCTTGTGCGACCAATGCCTTGCGCTGGCGCGCATCGGCATCAGGAAACGAAACGACGACAGGAGCCTCCGCACGCAAGGCTAGCTGGCTATAGACTCTCTTAGCCTCGGGAAGCCCAACGCCAGTAGGCAAACTTGCAAGCAAAAAAGAAAAACCGTTTGCGTCAACGGCGCGGATCTCAATCGACCGCAGATGCAGCGGCAAGCGTGCGGATCCAGGCCAAGTTTTGATCTTGGCGGAGAGGCCTAGTGCTTCTTGTAAGTAGATTAGCGCTTCGTTCATTTCCATCGTTTTCGTTTGATTCCAGTTTATATTGGAATTATACATTATTTTCGGAATTAACGAGATTCCTTTCGTGCCTAAGCCAGCATTTGAGTTTTCAAAATGTCCCGGATCGGCGAGGCGATTCGGGATACAATATCAATAGAAAACGACGCACCCCGCGTAAATGTTTGGGAGCGCGGGCGGCCTAGTTTTCAGCTTTTGTTAAATGCCCGGGATCCGACCCCCGGGCATTCTTATTTGCGCTTTCGGCGCAAATGCCTTCTACCGTCCGCACCGCGCGAGCGCCTACGGACCTTAAACCGAACCTCATACGAGTCAAAAAACGCGATGACGGATGAGTCCGCATCGGACGGTGGAGGCTGCCTGCGTTGTCCAAAAAAACGGGGCAGACTCCAGTGCAGAGTCTGCCCCGAAAAGAGAATGGCAAAGCAAGAACGTGGATGGACGAGAAAAGTGTCCGCAAGTCTCATGGCCATCACATCCCACCTGCCAAAGGGATGGGAGAGCGGGCGTTACTCCTTCTCGGACTCCTCAGCCTGCTTACGGCTGCGAATGAGGTGCGCCACGCCGATGCACAGCACCGCGCCACCAGCGATCCAAGTGAAGGTCACGCCGTTAAGGCCGGTCAGCGGGAGGTTGGAGCCCTTCTTGTCAACGATGGTGAAGCTGAGCTTGCCGACTTCAGCTTTCGCGGAGCCCTCCTGAACAACATCTTGACCTGCCACAATGGCGCTCGTCGTGTCGGGCGTCACATTCGTACCGTCCTGATTGAGCGTGCGGCTGATAGTAAAGGTCACACCGTTTGCCGCGGAATTGTTGTAGCCAGGCGCAGGCTTAACCTCCGTGAGGATATAGGTGCCCTCATCGAGGCCGACAACGTTGATCTTGCCTTGGGAGGTGGTGGTCAGTATTGCTTCATTCTCATTTGACGTCGTGGTGCCGTCGGCCTTGATAAATTTGCCGGTGCCTTGCTCCTTCAGCGTGAATTCGACGTCTTTGAGAGTCTTGGGGTTGCCGGCCTCATCATCATCGCTGCCAACCTTGGTAACGTCGATACCATAGGTGTAGTCGTAGGCCGGATGGTCAACCGTGGTACCGGTGCCATTGGTGTGCGGGTTGTTGGAATAGGTCAACTTGACATTGTTCACCTGGGCCTTGCCGAGCATATCCGCGTTAATCTTGCCAGCAACCAGTTTTGCCTCATAGTTCACATAGACTGTCGAACCACCGTCAACGTTGATGAGATTGCCAGCCTTATCCTTTGCTTCTTTGAGGTTCTCGAAGGAAACAGTGAGCGTATTCGTGCTTTCCCCCGGGACATAGGTCGCACTGTAGCAAGCGGGATCCACGACTGAATCGCCAATCTTGACCTCAACGACTGGGTTACCACCCTGAAGCTCTGGAACCATCGTGGAGGGGAGCTCGTCAGTGAAAGTGTAGCTGTACTTGACATACGTGTTAATGTTGCTAGCCACAGTGCCGGCAAGCTGATATTCAACAGGCTGTTCAGCAGCGGAGTCGGCAGCCTTGTTGGCTGCGGTAAAAACATCCTTGCTATCGTCCGTAACAAACTTGCCGTTCTTGTCATCCTTTACGGCCTTGGTCACGTTGGGGACGTCCTTCTTGGGGGCCACGTTAACGTCAGAGCCACCGACGATGGTGAAAATCGGCGAGGTATACGCATCAGTATTGCCATTAGCACCGTTGGTCGTACTGGGCGTATCGGTCACGAAAAGCCAGTAGCCATTATCAAGATCCTTAAAGCTACCTTTGGTGGAATCGCTTGGCTTTGTCCACGTGAGGGTCTCGTCCCCTTCCAAGGCCTTGGCAATCAAGTCAAGAGTTGTGCCAGTATCAACCGCCGTAGTCTCTCCAAAATTAGAGCCCTGAGTCGTGCTGATGAACTCCGCCCACGTCTGGGCGTCAGCATCTACTTCAGGTGCTCCAGTAACGTCTTTGAGCGCAGTCGTAACGAGGGTTTTCACATTACCCGGAGCCCACTGAATATCGGAAAGAGTCTTAGCGGCCGAGCCATCCCAGCTCCCATCGCCCTTCTGATTCTGCGTGACCTTCGCGGTGAAGATCTGAATGCCCTTGAATGTCGTGCCGGTGTATGTTTCGTCGGTGATAGCCACCTTACCCTTCTCCGTGGCCACCGTCGGCGTGCCCGCCGCAAACGCCATGGTCACCGGGGCCATCACGCCGCCGAAGCTCAGCGCTGCTGTGAGGCCGGCGGTTACTGCCAGGCGTGCGATGTTCTTGCTCATGCTCATCTTCTTTTCCTCCGTTTTCCGTTTGATTCCCATTCGATCGGTCATCATCTGTCTGTGTCTTAGCATCTGCTTCGCTACGTCTCGCCCCGCTCTCTGTGGGGCTGCCAGCTACTCTTTATGGCTGCCACCTCCCCGCTTGACCAGGAGCGCGACCACGATGAGCGCGGCTCCGGCGACCGCTGCGGCGGCCGCGGCGTACATTGCCATATCGCCAGTCGAGGGCATAAAGCCTCCGGTGGTAATGCTAGGGGGTGTGCCGGTGGGCGTGTTGATGAGCGACGCCTCCAGGCTGCCCGTCGACCCGTCCGCGCTGTCGGCGCGCAGGGGCGACTCGGCCGTGATGGCGAGCTTGGGCTTGGCGGCGGCCACCTGGTCGACGTCCAGACCCTCGGCCTTGACCGTCACGGAACGCGTGCCCTCAAAGGCGGTGTAGCCCTTGGGTGCCTTGAGCTCGCGGACCTCCAGCTTGCCCGAGTCCACGCCCGAGACGGTCGCGCGGCCGTCCTCGCCCGTGGTGACGGTGGCCTTGCCCTCCGCATCCCACGTGCCATTGGCCGCCAGCGTGCGACCGCGGTCGTCGGTGATGCTCAGGACCGCCCCGGGCAGCGGCTTGTCGCCGTCGCTGCCGCGCTTGGTGAGCGCGAGATCCCAGGTGTAGGCCGTCGCGTCATCGCTCGGTGTGCGGGTGAAGCCGGCGTCGCCGGACTGGTCGGCGAGGGGAGAGCGCGGGTAGCGGAGGTAGACCTCGTTGGGGTTGCCCTTGGCGATGCCGTGGTTGCATGCACTGTTGAGCGGTGCGTTGTACACGGCGACCACGCGGGCGCCCGCGGTGAAGGCGTCGGTCCCGCCGAGCGCGGCGATCAGGTCGCCGGTGCGCACGGTGAAGGTCTTACCGTCGGCCGCTACCTTGGTGGCGCACTGGGCCGTGATGTCGGTCCAGCCCTTCGCGGGCTCGGTGCCGGCGCGCCCGTCCTTGCCGGTCGAGACGGCGTCGAAGTTGCCGTCCGCGCCCGCAGCCACGTACACATGCATGCTCGCGGCGACCTTGGAGGGGTCGAGCCCCGCGCTCATGGTGTCGACGAACTGCACCGCATAGGTGTCGTAGGCAGTAAGACCCGCCGGGACCGTGGCCGAGAGGCGCCAGTACAGGTCGTCGCCGACCGTGGCGTCGGCGGCCTTGCCCCAGGCGGCGGTGCCGTCCTCCAGCACGTGCTTGGCCACCTTGGGCGTCGCGGCCTTGGGCTTGACGGTAACGGCGCTGCCGCCGACCAGGGCCATGATCGGCGCGGTGCCGGCCTCGTCCTGGGCGATGGCGTCGTCGTCGGCGACGATGAGCCAGTAGCCACAGGGCAGCTCGGCCGTCGTGCCCGCGTTAAGGGCCACAGGCACGGCGCCAGAGCTCTGGAGGGAACGAGCGAGCTGTGCGCTCAGCGCGCTCGTAAGGTGGGAATCGGCGTTCAGCCACTCGGCAGCTTCCTGCGCGGTGGTCTGGGAATTGGGCATGCCGGCGCTGTGCAGCACGGGCAGCGCGGCGTCGCGCACGGCGTCGCTTGCCCAGGCGAGGTCGGTGGCGATTTTGGCGTCGCTTTCGCCGTCGACGACGTTGGCGCTAAAGATCTGGTAGGCGTCGTAGCTGCTCGCCACGGTGCCGCTCACCGTGATGGAACCGGTCGAGATCGGCGCGGCCTGCGCGGAAGCGGGGAACACGACCGCGCAGGTGCCGATCAAGAGGGCAAGCAGCGCAAACAAGATCGGGAAGGAGCTAACATTCTTATTCACGACGCTCACCCCCCTTCGCATTCGCCTTGCGACGAATGTGCATCCAGGCCGCAGCAGCGCAAAGCACCGCCGCGCCGGCAAGGTACGTCAGAGTGACGCCCGACATACCAGAAAGGGGCAAAGAGGTGGAGTAGGTGTTGGTGAAGGTGGGGGTGGACTCGGGAAACTCGTGGCCCTCGTTCTCGGCGCTTACCCACTTACCGCCGTCAAAGGTCCCCCTCATGTAGGTCACCTTACAGCTGATGTTCCCATTGTTATTGTCCTTTGCAACAACCGTGAACTTGTAGACCGAATTATCGAACTTGTAATGCGAGAAAATCGAGCTATCGTTCTTCTCGCGCATATAGTACGTGAAGGTCTTGGAAGCGCCACGGCCCGGAACATCAGTCTCACTCTGCTTCAAGCTGTCAAGCGTGTAATTAATCGTGGGGAAGTCCTGGGTCTGAGGATTGTCGCCACCGGCAGTGGTCGAGACGGTCTTGACGCTGTCGTCCGTAAAGTTCTCGTTATCCGCAAACTCGAGCGTAAACTTCTTCATCTCGCCACCCTCAACGACCTTAGTCGCCTTGGGAGTCCAGGAGCCCTTCGAATCGTACTTGGTGTATGCGTTGGTGAAAGTCGTTGATTTTGTTAGCTCGACGCTTGCAACGTCACCTACGGTTGTTGGATTAACCGTAGTATCAGACGTAGCACCATTAGCGGCGATTGTAGTAATCACCACACTATTGACCTTGTAATACGTGTATCGGATATCAAGCACCTCATGCGACTTGCGTTCATCCTTTACGACCGTAGGATCTATCTTGTAGATAGTCTTGTCGTAAGTCACGTCCTTGTCCGTGCCCGGAACCTCTACCAAGTAGTAAACAAGGTCGGCGTCGGCATAGACTTCACCCAGGTCAAAGGTGAAAATTCCTTTCTCATCGTTTTCCACCGTATCGACCACCGAGCAGTCATTGAGCTGCAATTTGCCATCATTAAAGCTAGGGGCCTTACCATCCTTGCCCGGCTTCAAGAGCTGGAACTTAAATTCTCCCGTACCAAGCGTGCGGCCCGTCAGCACCTTGGTGCCATTGAGCTTCATCTTGGGGTAAACCTTGACCTCTTGGGTGGAGCCGGCGACAACGTCGCCGTTGGTCATGATGCCGCCACCGTGGATGTTGGATTTGTTGCCCGTGATGTAGAGGGTCGCAGCCGCGGTAGCGGCATCCTTATCCTCCTTAATCGGATCAGATTTAAGGCCAATCAAGTACTTAGCCTGAGCGCCCTCGTACTTGCCGATAGACGTTGACGTATTGTCGTCGATCGTGCCCGACCAATTGGCAGCTCCGCCACCAAGCATCTGGCCAGTTACGGCTGCGATATACGGATTATTTTCAGAATTGTTAGAGTCGTGAACTAGGAAAAGGTCCTTATGACCGGCACTTATAAAATCTGGGGTTATTTCGCCGCCGTTCCCGTTCGGGTCGGCATCCCGGTCCTCGTTCTTGCCGTTAGTGCCGCCCGATCGGTTATAACCACCGCCAGAATTACCGTCAGAATTACCGAAAATCGCGATGCCATTGGTATCGGTAATGGCAGTCTTACCAGTCGGGCAAGCGGCAAACCCGCCGCCAAAGCCATTGGCATGATTGTTGGTAATCAGCGCGTTATATATCCCGAGGCTTGCCGGCTGAACGTTGTTGTCGCTGCTGCCCTGGACGAATACGCCACCGCCGCCCCAGTCGTTGGTGGTATTGGTCGTATTGTTAGTGATGTAGGCTTTATTGTCGCTCACATTAAATTCGCCAACTGTAGGCGCAGCGATACGGATGCCGCCACCCTCTGAGTTTTGCGCCACATTGCTGGCGATGATTCCATCAGAAAACGTAAATCCGGAAAGAGGTTTATTCCAAGTGCCAGCATAAACGCCGCCGCCAGCCTCGGCAGAGTAGTTGCCCGTAATGTAGCCGCCGCAAATAACCAAACTGCCTTTTTTCTGTCCTTCAAACTGGCTAAAGGCAGCAATGCCGCCACCACCGTGGCAACCGTTGCCGAGATGCTTCGTGTTGCCTTCTTGATTGACATAGTGCTGATACCTGTTGTTAGTAATGTAACCACCCGTAATGGTCACATTAGAGTTCTCAGCACAAATTCCCGCGCCATAACCGAATTGATTATTATTTGTACCGTTACCGGAGATAATACCGTCAACCATGTTTACCGTAGAATTCAGGGCATAAACGCCGCCGCCACTGGGGGCATAGTTACCAGCGATTACGCCGCCAGAGATGTCAAGAGTTGAGTTCTCGACAGAAATACCCGCACCAGCGGCGTTTTCCGGACAATATCCGCCGCAGACATACCCGCCGTCCACGCTGATGGCCGAACTGCCCGCTGCGTACACCAAATTTTTGACACAGTTGTTTTTATCCTGCGTAATCATGCCGCTCTCAAGATTGAGGTGGCCACCGCTATTGATTACGATGAGCCTCAAGTCCTTTGAGCCTGAGCACGCCACGATGGCACCCTTGACATGAGCCTTATACGCCTTAAGAGTCTCGGTTGTACGGGTTCCGTTTGCGACCGATTCGGTTACGTAGTAGGTAAGGCCAGTCGGAATACCATTGGAAGTATCGTATTCCATTAAAGCGAGATTGCCGCATTTATTTGTTTGAGAAGTCGTAATCTCTGTCGCGGCAACTTGCTGACCGTCCTTGACAGTCAACGTTGCACCGCCGGTTATGTTGAATAGGGGCTGGTTCTGACTTGTATGCTTAATTTTGCAGCCATTTAAATCCAGCGTGATATTGCTGCCGTCCTTGCTAAGCGCGATTGTCTCGTTGGTCTCGACATCATTCATAAGCTTGAAGCTAGCAACACCGCCTGCATTCGCCAACTTGGTTTTTAAATCGTCAACGTTTTTTATCTCGTCGGGCGCCGCTTCGGTTTGCTCGCCTTCCGTGGCCGCCATCACAGCGTTGCCATCTGCCGGCTCGTTATCTTCGACCTGCAGCTTACCTTCAGGTTGATCCCCAGACTGACCCTGCTCAACACCATTTGAAGGGTCGGCTTCGCCACCCTCTGCGTCGTCACTATTCTGGTTTTCGGTATCCCCGTTGTTGGTGTTGTCTACATCAGTAGACTCACTTGAGGAACCCCCCCCCATTACAGTTTCCTCGGTAG
>OLPI01003381.1_pt1 | contig 11394 bp, 12 predicted proteins | sample 1672361 | NCBI WGS metagenome assembly OLPI01 (sample SAMEA3136675, study PRJEB25190) | human gut metagenome
CTGTGTCCTTCTTTTATCCGAATTTTAAATTATGAGGTCATTATAGCACATGTATTTCCATTTGCAATAAACGCGTTTGAATTTTACTTTATTTTATTATGTTTTTCCAGTATTTTCCTTATTTTTTTATGTTTAGTTAACCATTTTCCGGCTGTTTTTCCAAATACAACTTAAAGTATTTACCTTTGCCGCAAAGAGTGCTATCCTCGTCCCATTGAAAAAAGCGCGCGAGGATCAAACAACAATAGTAAAGGAAATAAAGGAGATTATCATTATGAAAGAGAAAGAATATATGCGTTTAGAATCTGATTCCATCGGAACCATGGAAGTCCCAGAAGATGCCTATTATGGCGTACAGGCTTTACGGGCCAAAGAAAATTTTCCGATTACCGGAACAAAATTACATCCTGTTTTCATTAAAAATCTTGCAAAAATCAAGCGGGCAGCTGCCATTACCAACCGAAAAGCCGGAAGATTGAAACCGGAAATTGCAAATGCAATTGAAGCCTCTGCAAACGAAGTCATCTGTGGCATGTTCGACAAAGATTTTATTGTCGATGGTATTCAGGGCGGAGCGGGAACAAGTGCCAATATGAACATGAACGAAGTCATTGCCAACCGCGCCATCGAAATGCTCTGTGGCAAAAAAGGAGACTACACCATTGTTCATCCAAACGACCACGTCAATATGGCACAGTCCACAAACGATGTCATTCCAACCGCCGGAAAATTAACGGTTCTCGATCTTCTCAAACCTTTAGACAAAAGCCTTTCCCTTTTAACCGATGCCTTATATGACAAGGCTGCAGAATTTGATCCTATTGTAAAAATCGGACGTACACAGCTGGAAGATGCCGTGCCAATGCGTCTGGGTCAGACATTCCATTCTTATGCTACCATGATTTCCCGCGACCGTGACCGTCTCACAAAAGTCCGCACGGAAATGTATCCCGTAAACATGGGGGCAACCGCTATCGGCACAGCAATCAATACGTCCCCGTTTTATTTAGATAATATTGTGCCAACCCTTGGAAAGATCACCGGCTACCCGCTGACCCAGGCCGACGATCTGTTTGATGCCACCGAGAATCTGGACGGATTTGTACGCGTTTCCTCCTGCCTGAAAGCATGTGCGGTCAACTTATCCAAAATGTGTAATGATCTGCGTATCCTTGCAAGCGGACCAAAAGCCGGGTTCGGTGAGATTACACTTCCGGCCATGCAGAATGGTTCTTCCATTATGCCCGGCAAAGTCAATCCAGTCATCCCGGAAGTTGTCTCACAGGTTGCGTTTCATATTATCGGTCACGACACGACCATCACTATGGCGGCAGAAGCCGGTCAGATGGAATTAAACGCTTTTGAACCGGTTGTTTTTTACAATCTTTTTGACTCCATTACCACACTGACACACGCAGTGGATACTCTGACCGCCAACTGCATCCTCGGCATCACCGCAAATGAAAAACGCTGCCGCGAACTTCTCGATGCAAGCGTCGGTATCACCACCGCCCTGTGTCCGTACATCGGCTACAAAAAAGCTGCAAGTCTGGCAAAAGAATCCTTAAAAACAGATATTCCAGTTAAAACTCTTGTATTGAAATACGGTCTGTTAAAAGAAAGCGAACTGGATTCTATTCTCGATCCTTATGCAATGACCGAAGCCAGAACCAGACAGACACAGGCAAAAGCCGTATAATAAGATTTATCTTTTGTGCAAACTATGCTATAGTAATGGCATAAACCACTACACAAGGAGGTACTCATAATGGAAACAGTAACAGAAGTAGTTAAAAACATGGCCGGCGGAGATGGCGAAGTAACCATCAAACGCATCCTCGGAGAAAAAGAATTAAACGGAAAATGTGGTCTGTATGCACAGGTAACCATTCAGCCGGGATCTTCTCTCGGTTATCACGAACATAAAAATGAAAGCGAGACGTATTACATTCTTTCCGGTACCGCAGAATATAACGATAACGGAACCACACGCACTGTAAAAGCCGGAGATGTAACCTATACACCAGACGGATGCGGACACGCCTTAAAACCAATTGGTAATGAGCCGGTTGTATTTATGGCTCTGATCATCTTTGATTAATTTATCTTAGAAACATGCAAAAGGACCGGCTATCCCAAAAGGCAGCCGGTCTTAAAGCTGGCAGAACTCTTTCCCATATCTGAGGCGGGGCCAAACGTGGAAGATGGATGAATTAAATAAATGCAATCATATACAGCGGCAATGTAATGATACCATCTTCGCCCACACCGATATTTCCATCTGCAAATTTATACCCATAAGAAATATCTTTATGATTCTTCATAAGTGACTTTAAGGAATTTGCCCTCGTATTTCCGCCTTTTACTTCAATCGGAACTACCATTCCATCTTTTTGGATCACTACATCTATTTCTCTTTTCGTTGTCTCATTTTTATAAAAATATAACTGATATCCCTTTTTATACAGAGCATCTGTTATTGCATATTCATAGATACCGCCTTTGGAATTTCCCTTTAAAGTGTTTTCTACAATATGCTGTTTTAATGAAAAGTCCTTCATCGCCATCAACAATGATAAATCAGTTGTATAAGCCCGGAAAAAATCATCTCTTGCATAATCATCCAGATCAAATCTGACATCCGTCACAAGTTTACTTAAATGTACCATATCTGCACGAAGCAACCACTCAATACTTGAAAAATACTTTTGTGCTCTGCCTCCATGCTCAACTTCTTTATATTGAAATTTGTGGTTTTCTTTATCAAGCAGCTGCTTTGCAAGTGAAAGATAACATTTCTCTGCTTTTACCTTTTCTTCCGCAGTTGCATAATGTGCTATATCATACTGATATCCCAATAAGAGGCTCCTCTGTATCTTATCAACCTCTCTGAAATCCTTTGTATCTACATATTTCTGTACAGCTTCCGGCATACCACCTATTGCTATATACTGTCTGTAATAATTCATCATTTGGGAATGAATCGCCTCAGGTATCACGGTCTTTGATTCCAGATATCCGCAGAGGTTTCCGATCATGTCTTCAGAAATCCCCATTCCCCAGAGAAACTCTTCAAAATCAATCCCATACATTCTCAGATAATCAACATAACCGACCGGATAAGACGATGCACGTTTATAATCGATTCCAAGAAGCGATCCCGACACAATAACATCATATCTGTTATCGATTGCCCAGAATTTAAGGGATGTGATTGCTTCCTGGCACTCTTGAATCTCATCGAGAAAAATCAAAGTTTTCCCTGGCAGAATTTTCTTTTCAGGAAAGCGGAAACGCATAGCCATAACCATATTATCTACCGTAAGATCACCGGAAAAAATGTCAACGGCAGAAACCATCTGCTTAAAGTTGATTTCAAGCAGTTCCTCATAATTGTCTTCTGCAAACCGTTCAATAATATATGTTTTTCCTGTTTGCCTGGCTCCCTGTACAACAAGGCATTTTTTATTTTTTGTGTTAACCCAGTTTTTTATTGAAGCAATTGCTTTTCTTTTTAACATAATACCCCCATCAACAAAATTTCTTTCTACCAGTGCGTATTATCAACATTTTGGAAAGTAAAAATGTATTTGATGTCAACATTTTGCATTATTGTATCATTGCTATAGTTCTTAATCAAGTATAATATGCCATAATTTTATTCTTTCCCATAATAAACCAACTTAACATTATTAGATATTGTCACTATGCCATTACATAAAAAAAAGACCAACGATCCATCTTCTGAATCGTTGGTCAAATGTTGTGTCAAACTTGTGTCAACGCTACGTCTCCAAACGCTGAAACCCTTGGTATTACTAGGTCTACTCGCAAACGTAAGGCATCATAGCCAGATGACGTGCTCTCTTGATAGCAACAGTAAGAGCTCTCTGATGCTTTGCACAGTTTCCTGTGATACGACGAGGAAGGATCTTTCCTCTCTCAGAGATGTATCTCTTTAACTTGTTGATATCTTTATAATCGATGACATTATCTTTGCCACAGAATACACATACTTTTTTTCTTCTACGCATTGGTCTTCTCTTCATGGAAGATCCTTCAGCTGTTTTATTGAAAGCCATGTTCTTTAACCTCCTATATGATGTTATGCTCTATGGAGCATTTAGTTGAATGGTAATTCTTCATCAATTCCATCCGGAATATTCATGAAGCCATCTCCGGCAGCTCCGCTTGGTGATGGAGCAGAAGGTGCACCGCCGAAATCAGCATTTCCACCAGCTGCATTTTTGCTCTCCGCAAATTCTACGTTCTCTGCCACAACATCTGTGGTGTAAACGCGCTGTCCATCCTTGTTTGTATAACTGCCTGTCTGGATATGACCCTCGAGAACGAACTTGGTTCCCTTGCGGCCAAATCTCTCCAAAAACTCTGCTGTCTTGCTAAATGCAACACAACTAATGAAATCCGCTGTCTGATCCTCATTGTTCCGGCGGAACCGACGGTCAACTGCCAGTGTAAATCTTGCAATCGCACTGGAACTCTCCCCCTGAGAGTAACGAACTTCTGCGTCTCTGGTTAATCTACCCATAAGAATGACTTTATTCATACAATCTCCTACTTTCTTATACTACTGCTCGTCTTTTCTAACGCATAAGAAACGAAGAACGTTGTCCATGATACGGACATCCTGCTCAAGTTTAGCTGGAGCATCCGATGCTGCGTCGAACTGGATGAAGTAGTAGAATGCTTCGCTCATCTTCTGAACGTCGTAAGCTAACTTCTTCTTACCCCATTCTTCAACTTCTGTAACAGTACCGCCTGCACGAGTGATATACTCTTTTGCTTTCTCAACGGTTGCTGTTCTCGCATCATCTTCGATCTTTGCACTGACAACGAGTGCTAATTCATACTTGTTCATGCGAAATGTTACCTCCTTTTGGTCTCTGGCTCACAGAACATAGCCTGTGAACAAGGAAAAAATAGTTATCACGAGGATATACTATACCATGTTTTATGCGGATTTTCAAGCCTTTTCTTTAACTTTATTTGAGTTTTTCCCAAGATTATGTTATAGTGGGTTCTGAACGGTATTCATACAGAAACTGTATCGACTGCGGTATATTTATGATGTATCGCCCCAAATGAATATGTGAGTCACCTTTACACAGGATTTCGACGGACACCTGTTACACAGGATCCGATCCATTTAATTACCAGAAGGAAGGTGGTAGCATGAAAACAGGAATCATAGGCGCAGGGCGCGTAGGCTGCTCCCTTGGAAAATATTTCCGGAGTAAAAACGCAGACCTTGTGGGATATTATGATACCAATGCCGCGGCTGCAGAAGAAGCCGCCGCGTTTACACAGACTGCCGGTTTCGATCAGGTGCAGCAACTGGTGCGTGAATCAGACATCCTCTTCATCACGACACCCGATTCGCTCCTTGTACCCGTATGGGAAGAAATCAAAGGCATGTCACACAGGAATCAAATTATATGTCATTGTAGTGGCGCACTTTCATCCGATTCATTTTCCGGAGCCAAAGAAGCAGGAGTATCCTGCTGCTCGGTTCATCCCATGTTACCGTTCAGTAACAAATTTTCATCATACCAGCAATTAGAACATGCATTTTTTACCGTAGAAGGGCATCCATATGCCGTAGAAATCATCACAGATCTTCTGACTTCCTATGGAAACGAAGTCTGCCAGATTGATGGCAAGGCAAAACCAAAATACCACGCGGCAGCCAGTATCTTAAGCAATCAGGTGATTGCCGTACTGGATATGGGATACCGGCTTCTTAAGGACTGTGGATTTTCTCGTGAAAAAGCCGTTGCAGCAACTGCTGCGCTTGTCCGTCAGAACATTGAAAATGTAATTTCACAGGGCTGTGTCCATGCACTGACCGGTCCGATTGAGCGTGGAGATGTCGCAACCGTGGAAAAGCACTTACACTGTTTAAACACAGAAGATGCCGCTTTGTACCGCATGCTCGGCACACGGCTTCTGGCAATTGCAGAAGGAAAAAATCCAGCACAGAATTATGAAAACATGAGACATGTTTTACTTGCTGATGAACAGGAAAAAGAAAATGGAGGATCTCATAAATGAAAAATACGGTTGTAACTTTTCAGGAAGCTAAAGACAAGGGCGAAAAGCTTTCCATGCTGACTGCCTATGATTACTCTACTGCCAAACTCATTGATGAGGCAGGTGTCAATGCGATTCTCGTAGGCGATTCCCTGGGAATGGTTGTTCTAGGATACGAAGACACGCTCTCCGTCACCATGGAGGACATGATCCATCACAGCGCAGCGGTTGCCCGCGGCATCAAAGATACACTGCTCATCACCGACATGCCTTTTATGTCTTACCAGACTTCCGTCTATGACGCGGTTGTCAATGCCGGACGCCTGATGAAAGAAGGCCGTGCACAGGCAGTTAAGCTGGAAGGCGGAAAAGAAGTCTGCCCTCAGATCAAAGCCATCGTAGACGCTTCCATCCCTGTTTGTGCCCATCTCGGTCTGACCCCACAGTCTGTCAATGCCTTTGGCGGATTTAAGGTACAGGGAAAAGGCGAAGCTGCCGCACAGAAACTGCTTGATGATGCGCGTGCCGTTGAGGAAGCCGGAGCTTTTGCCGTTGTCTTAGAATGTGTGCCGCAGGCCCTTGCCACAAAGATTACCGAGAGTATTCATATCCCGACCATCGGAATCGGTGCCGGTGCCGGATGCAACGGACAGGTACTTGTCTATCAGGATATGCTTGCCATGTATTCCAACATGAAACCGAAATTTGTCAAGCAATTTGCACAAGTCGGTGAACAGATGCGTGAGGCATTCCGCACTTATAAAGAAGAAGTTGCTGCCGGAACGTTCCCTGCTGCTGAGCATACCTTCAAAATGGATGAAACCGTTCTGGATAAATTATATTAAGACATTCCTACGGAATCATTCGCATTGTTTTTGTCAAATAACAATAAAACCAAATTACAATGAAAATCAGGAGATTATAAAATGGAAATATATGGAGAAATCAGTAAAGTAAGAGCTGCCGTAAAGGCATGGAAAAAAGAAGGATTAACCGTCGGATTCGTACCTACTATGGGATATCTGCATGAAGGACACAAAAGCCTGATCGATGCAGCCAGAAAAGAAAATGATCGTGTCGTTGTCAGTATTTTTGTAAACCCGATGCAGTTCGGACCAACCGAAGATCTGGAGAGTTATCCGCGCGACCTCAAAAAAGATGCTGCATTGTGCGAAGCTGCAGGTGTAGATATCATCTTTCATCCGGAACCGGAGGAAATGTATGCCGACGGCTTCTGTTCCTATGTGGATATGAATGGTCTTACCACCGAACTCTGTGGAAAAAGCCGTCCGATTCACTTCCGCGGCGTGCAGACCGTTGTATTGAAACTCTTCCACATTGTAACTCCGGACCGCGCATACTTTGGCCAGAAAGATGCCCAGCAGCTTGCCGTCATCCGTCGCATGGTCAAAGACTTAAATGTGGATACCCGGATCATCGGCTGCCCGATCATCCGTGAAGCAGACGGACTGGCAAAGAGCTCCAGAAACACTTATTTAAACGCCGAAGAACGCCAGGCGGCACTTGTGTTAAGCCGCAGCTTAAAAGCCGGAAAAGCCCTTGTGGATGCCGGAGAAACACGCGCTTGTGTCATCAAGTCTGCAATCACAGCAGAGATTGAAAAAGAGCCGCTTGCCAAGATTGATTACGTGGATGTCGTTGACTTTGACACCATTACTCCGGTCGAAAAACTCGAAGGTTCCATTCTTGTAGCCATTGCCGTATACATTGGCAAAACCAGACTGATCGATAACTTTATCGTGGAAAAATAGGAGATTACTCATGCAGTACAATATGTTAAAAGGAAAAATTCACCGGGCTGTGGTAAAACAGGCGGATCTCAACTATGTCGGCAGTATTACCGTCGATACCGATCTCTTAGAAGCTGCCGGCATTTTAGAATATGAGCTGGTACAGATCGTCGATGTGGAAAACGGCAACCGCTTTGAAACTTACACCATCGCGGGAGAAGCCGGTTCCGGCATGATCTGTTTAAACGGTGCCGCCGCCCGTCAGGTCGCTGTGGGCGATCATGTCATTCTCATGTGCTATGCACAGATGACACCGGAAGAAGCAAAAGAACATCACCCGAAAGTTGTTTTTGTCGATGCGGATAATCAAATTGCACGGGTCACTAACTATGAAAAACACGGAAAACTGACGGATGATTTTATCGGTGCATAAATGACAGCAGATTTCTATAGTAATTTATCCAATGCTACGGTATAATAAATGTATTGAAAACGAAGGAGATTCCCTATGAAAATTGCCTTATGTGATGACGATGAGAAGGAATTGTCCAACATACGGTCGCTTTTGGACAGTTATCAGAAAACTCACAATATTCCGTTTACCTATCAAGAATATCACAGCAGCTGTGAACTTGCCCTTCGGGCATCAAAGGAACGATTCGACATTTATCTGCTAGACATCCTCATGCCACATATGACCGGCATGCAGCTTGCACGCGAAATCCGTACTTTCGACCATGCTGCCGATATTATTTTTCTTACAACCTCATCGGATTTTGCGGTGGAAAGTTATACGGTAAAGGCCACCAATTATCTGATGAAGCCGGTATCCTCCAACGCTTTCTTTGCTGCCATGGATGACATCCTACGGGTAAAAACACAGGAACAGGGGCATTTTCTTGTACTAAAAAGCCGGATTGGCGTACATAAAGTTCCCCTGTCCGAACTGATCTATGTAGAAGCCCAGAACCGCAAAGTTATCTACTACACGAGTGGAAGGGAACAGATCGTCTGCACAGAACTGTTCTCGTCCGTATGCGACAGCCTTCTGCAACACCGGGAATTTATTCAGGTGCACCGCTCGTTCCTTGTAAATATGAACTATATCCGCTCAATCGGCACAATGGATATGTGTCTTCACAACGGCACAAACATTCCGCTTGCACAGCGCAGGGTTGCCGATATCAAAAAACATTATCTCGCTTTCCAGATGGAGGAATGATTATGCCTGAACTTTCATCCGTTTTTTCTTTAGTTAATTATGCTTTTGTATTATTTTTCGGCATCGTGGCGGCACTGTATTTTGCCGACATCGGTTTTTGCGATCATAAGCGTGTCTATGTCCTGACGCTTTTTTTCTTTGGCATTGCCCAGCTTCTTTTTTATCTGATCATGGGGGAGTCGGTGCTTTACAAATGCTATCCGTTTCTGATCCATATCCCTTTAATTGCCTTAATTTTCCTGCGGTTTCACCGGAATCTGTCAATCTCCGTCATTGCCGTTTTGTCTGCATATCTGCTGTGCACGCCACGCAAATGGTTTGGCACCTTTGTTGCTTTCTTTTTTGACAGAAATCCCGTTGTATCGTACATTGCCTCCATCATTATTACCATTCCGCTTCTTGTTCTTGTGATCCGGTTTGTCTCACCGTATATCATCCGGCTGAAATATGAAAGCGTTTGGGAATGGCTGCTGCTGTGCGGCGGGCTGACCCTGATGACGGTCGGCGCGTGGCTGACGGCTGCGCCGATGTGAACCGAAACGGAGGATAAACATTTGGAACGCATGGACAGAATCCGCAATTTCTGCATCATCGCCCATATCGACCACGGCAAAAGCACCCTCGCCGACCGCATTCTGGAGTCCACCGAGGCCGTTGCCAAGCGGGATATGGAGGATCAGATCCTCGATAATATGGATCTGGAGCGGGAACGCGGCATCACCATCAAGGCCCGCGCCGTTGCGCTGGACTACACGGCCGATAACGGCGAAACCTACCACTTCAACCTCATCGATACCCCCGGCCACGTCGATTTCCATTATGAGGTCAGCCGGTCGCTGGCGGCCTGCGAGGGCGCCATCCTTGTGGTGGATGCTTCCCAGGGCATAGAGGCGCAGACGCTGGCCAACTGCTACCTTGCGGTGGACAGCGGTCTGGAGATCCTCCCCGTCGTCAATAAGATCGACCTGCCCGCCGCCGACCCCGAACAGGTCTGTCATGAGATCGAGGACGTCATCGGCATCCCCGCCATGGATGCCCCCCGCATCTCCGCCAAAAACGGCGTCAATATCCACGAGGTGCTGGAGCGCATCGTCACCGATATCCCCGCCCCGCAGGGCGACCCCGACGCCCCCCTGCAGGCGCTTATCTTCGACAGCATCTACGATAGCTACCGGGGCGTTATCGTCTACCTGCGTGTTATGCAGGGGACGCTTCGCACCGGTATGACCGTCCGGCTGATGAGCACCGGCGCGCAGTTCACCGTGGTGGAATGCGGCGTGATGGGCGCCACCAGTCTGGTGCCCCGGCAGCAGATCTCCGCCGGCGAGGTCGGCTATTTCACCGCCAGCATCAAAACCATTGCCGATACCCGTGTGGGTGATACCGTCACCGGGGCGGAAAACCCCGCCCCCCGGCCGCTGCCCGGCTACCGCAGCGTCAATCCCATGGTTTTCTGCGGTATCTACCCGGCGGACGGTGCCAAATACCCCGACCTGCGGGAGGCGCTGGAAAAGCTGCAGCTCAATGACGCCGCCCTTTCCTACGAGCCGGAAACCTCGGCGGCGCTCGGCTTCGGCTTCCGCTGCGGCTTCCTCGGCATGCTGCACATGGAGATCATCCAAGAGCGGCTGGAGCGGGAGTTCAATCTCGACCTCATCACCACCGCCCCCAGCGTCATCTACCACCTTACCCTCACCGACGGCACCAAGCTGTCCATCGATAACCCCACCAACTACCCCGACCCCTCCACCATCGCCGAGGCGGAGGAGCCGTATGTCAAGGCCAGCATCTTCACCCCGCCGGAATACATCGGCGCCCTGATGGACCTCTGCCAGCAGCGCCGGGGCATCTACAAGGACACCAAGTACCTTGACCCCACCCGGGTGGAGCTGCACTATGACCTCCCCCTTGCCGAGATCATCTACGATTTCTTCGATGCCCTGAAGAGCCGCAGCCGGGGCTACGCCAGCCTTGACTACGAGCTTTCGGATTACCGTCCCAGCCGTCTGGTCAAGCTGGATATCCTCCTGAACGGCGAAATGGTGGATGCCTTGAGCTTTATCGTCTTTGCCGATAACGCCTACCCCCGTGCCCGCCGTCTGGCGGAAAAGCTCAAGGATCACATCCCGCGGCAGCTTTTCGAGATCCCCATTCAGGCGGCCGTCGGCGGCAAGATCATCGCCCGCGAAACGGTGAAGGCCATGCGCAAGGACGTGCTTGCCAAGTGCTACGGCGGTGATATCACCCGCAAAAAGAAGCTGCTGGAAAAGCAGAAGGAAGGCAAAAAGCGGATGCGTCAGCTCGGCAGCGTCGAGGTGCCGCAGGAGGCCTTTATGGCCGTCCTCAAGCTGGACGAATAACCCCCCCGCA
>OLPI01003384.1_pt1 | contig 11390 bp, 9 predicted proteins | sample 1672361 | NCBI WGS metagenome assembly OLPI01 (sample SAMEA3136675, study PRJEB25190) | human gut metagenome
AAAATAACATTAGAAAAACTAAAAAAAGGTACTTATACAATAAAAGAAATATCTGAGGAAATATTAAATGGAAATATTAAATTAAAACCATATTATAAAAACAAAAAAACACCTTGTGAATATTGTAGCTATAAAAATGTGTGTGGATTTAATTCCGGATTATATAAAACAGAATATAATTTTATTAATAAAAAACAAAAACAAGATATTTTTGAAAAATTAGAAAAGGAGAAGTAATTTATGGATTTATCTAATGATATTGTTTTAGATATAAAAAAAGAAAATCAAGAATTTTTACAATTTAAAAAATTGCAAAAATATTCTGATTTAATTTCTCATTGCTATTCTTTAGGAATTGATAAAAATTATAGAACATTTAGAGCAAATAAGGAATCTTTGCCAGAAAATGAATTTGAAAAAAATATGAATAATTATAAATTATTGTGTGAAAAAAATAATTTGAATTATAAAAATATAGTAAAAGCAAGCCAAGCTCATACTGATAATATATTAAATATTAATGAAACAAATTTGAGAAAAACAATAGATACAAATATAAAAGTAGATGGATTAATAACAGATAAAAAAGAAATAGTTCTTGCAACAACAAATGCTGATTGCATATTATTACTAATGTTTGATCCAATAAAAAAAGTTATTGCAAATGTTCATTCTGGATGGAGAGGAACACTTCAAGAAATATCAGTAAAAACAGTCGAAAAAATGATAAAAGACTACGGATGCAATCCAAAAGATATTATAGTATGTATATGCCCAAGTATAAGAAAATGTCATTTTGAGGTTGATAGAGATGTATATGAAATGTTCTATAATCAGTTTGAAAAATTAGGATGTACTGAAGAATTTATTAAAGTAAAAGGCGAAAAATGGCATATAGACACAGTTTTAATTAATAAAATTATTTTAAAAAATGTTGGAATATTAGAAGAAAATATAGAAGATTGCGGAATTTGTTCAGTATGCAATAAAGACAAAGTACACTCATATAGAGCAGAAGGACCAAATTATGGTTTATCAACAGCACTTATAATGCTCAAATAAGAATTTTTGCCCAAAAAGAACCGGTCCTAGTGGGTAAAAAAGAACAAAATGGGACCAAAAAGAACCGACCCCAATGGTCCCAAAATAGAAAAAAGGAGAAAATATGATACCAAATAAATTAAAAAAAGGAGACACAATTGCAGTAATAGCACCATCAAATGCGGTAAATGAGGATGATATAAAATTTTTAAAAGAAACAGAAAAGAAATTTAATAAATATGGCATAAATGTAATATATGGAAAAAATATATATTCAAATACATTAGGATATGGAGCAACACCTAGGGAAAAAGCAAATGATTTAAACGAAGCATTTGAGAACAAAAATGTTCAGGCGATTTTTTGTGCAAAAGGTGGCGAAAATTCAAATACAACTTTTGAATATATTAATTATGAAATAATAAAGAAAAATCCTAAAATATTTTGCGGATTTAGTGATTCTACGTTTTTACTTAATATGATATATCAAAAAACAGGTTTAGTAACATTTCACGGATCAACCTTTAAAGCTATTTCAGATTGGGATTCAAAGTGTGTATTTGAAGATATAATAAACAAAATGATAAATGGAAGTACAAGTTTAAATATGAATCCAGAAACGTTTAAAATTATAAAAGACGGAACTGCAGAAGGAATTTTAATAGGTGGAAATTTAAGTTGCATTAGGGAAATGGTAGGTGGAGCCTACTCAATTGATTTTAAAGATAAAATATTATTTATTGAAGATTTAGGAGAAGAATCAAATCCGAAATTCGAAAGTAACTTTCTTTATTATATGAAACAAAATAAAGTTTTTGAGCAAATAAAAGGATTATGGATAGGAAATTATGAACACGAAAGTAAAATAAAATTAGAAAAAATAGTTTTAGATGTTCTAGAAAATAATTATAATTTTCCTATTATAAAATCAAATAATTTTGGACATATTGCTGAAAAACAAGTTATACCAATCGGCGTAAAAGCTAAAATTGATACAGAAAATAAGGATAAAATAATTTTGATGGAAAAATGTGTTATGTGATTTTTTGTCGAAAAGTGTTGATGTTATAAAATATTTATAGTAAAATAAGAAATGCAAAAAAAATTAAGATAGGATGGAAAACAGATGAATCAAATAATGGGAAAACAAAAAGATGAAGAAATTAATTTAAAAACAGAAAAAAAGGAGAAGGCTCCAAAAAAGAAAAGTAAGAAAAACAAAAAAAGTAAAGGTATTATAAAAAAAATATTAATCACGATAGCGGTTTTAGCAATAATAGGAGGAAGTACTTTAGGAATATTACTATATGGACCATATAATGGATTTAGAGATTGGCTTATAACATCTGCTATGACAACAATGACACATCAATGGATAGCATATTTATTTTATGATGAAGATACAATAAATGCAGTAATGGCAAGCAATAGAGTTGATGAAGTACAAGAAGATACAGACACAAATGCGATTGTTGTTGGAGTATCAGAAGAGCCAGAAAAAACTTATGAAAACGAATATGAAAAAGCAATACTTGAAAAAAATAATCCAAGAGATACATATAAAATTATAGAAATAGAAGGAAAAGGATATTCTGGATATTTAGCAGCTATTTATGATCCTTCAAAAATACATACATTAGTTACATCAAAAATTGGAACAAGTGGACAATATTTGACAACAATGGCTAAAAATAATAAAGCAGTTGTAGCAATAAATGGTGGTGGATTTGATGATCCAAATTATAGCAGTAATGCAGCAAATCCACTAGGAATTACATATTCTAAAGGAAAACTTTTAACATCTTATTATTATGCAGGAGCAGGAGGAATAATAGGATTTGATACAAATAACAAACTTGTATTATCATCAAAATGTACAGAACAATCTGCAAAATCACTTAAAATAAGAGATGCCGTAACATGTGGGCCGTTTTTAATAGTAAATGGAAAGAAATCAGGAGTTGTAGGAAATGGTGGATGGGGAACAGCACCACGTACAGCAATTGGACAAAGAAAAGATGGTATAGTTTTATTTTTAGTTGTAGATGGAAGAACAGTAAAAAGACCAGGTGCAGATATGGATGATTTAATAGAAATAATGCAAAACTATGGAGCATATAATGCTGCAAACCTAGATGGGGGAACATCTACAGCAATGACAGTAAATTATGAATTAATAAATGATCCTGTAGATAGTTCAGGAGCACATAAAACAAGATTTGTATCAACAGGATTTGGCTTAATAGAATAAAAAATAAATACAAAAAATCCATAAAAACTATGGATTTTTTTTGATTTCCTTGATATAATGAAATCGATTTTAAATTTGGAAAAAGATGATAGAAAACAAACAGGTAAAAATACTTGTAATAACTGGTAAAGGAGGAATTAGCTAAAAGGGGCTAAGAAGAAAAGATGGTTTTTAAAGATTATTACAAAATACTAGAACTAAAGACAAATAGAGTATCTTCAGAAGAAATAAAAAACGCATATAGATTAGCAGTCAAAAAAAATCATCCAGATTTAAATGTTAAAGACAAATTAGCTGAGGAGAAAATAAAAGATATAAATGAAGCTTACAAAATACTTTCAGATAGCACATCAAAAAGAAAATATGACAGAATATGGAATAGAAACAATATGAAAGTAAAACAGCAACAATATAAAGAAGAAAATCAAAAAAACAATTCATCATTTGGAGATTTTTTTAATATGTTTTTTGGAACAACAGAAAATATAATACAAAAAAAAGTAGAGAAAAAAGAAAAAAATCCAATAAAAGGTGAAAATGTAGAAACAAGTATAGATGTTGACATTGAAGAAGTTTTTTATGGTTTAGACAAAAAAATTTCATTAAGAACAGTAGATGGAAAAATGAAAGTATTTACAGTATCAATTCCTGCGGGACTTAGAAACGGTGAAAAAATAAGACTTCTAGGGCAAGGAAAAGAGGGAATAGACGGTGGAAAAAATGGTGATTTATTTATAAAAGTAAATATAAAAGACAACGAAAAATTCAAACTAAAAGGAAATGACTTATATACAAATTTATATTTAACACCATGGGAAGCAGCACTAGGAACAAGAACTACAGTCTATTCAATAGACGAGGGAACCGTAGTATATATTCCAGAGGGAATAGAAACAGGAGAAATACTAAAAATCTCAGGAAAAGGATACAAAGACGGAAAAGGTGGCAGAGGAGATTTAATTGCAAAAGTTAATATAATGGTACCAAAGAAATTAAATAATGAAGAAAAAAAATTATTTGAAAAATTAAGTACAATTTCAAGCTTTAATCCTAGAAAAATATAGATTTTCCTAATCTCTATTGACATAAAACGGAAAACTTGTTATAATAAAATAGTGGTTATACAAAGGAATAGTCTATGTTATAAAATCATAGAAAATGGAGGAAAATAAAATGGAATCATGGAAAGGAAAACATTTTAGTGTAACAGACCCAAAAGGAGTTAATACAGTTATATATGAGGTTTATAAAACAAAGAAAGAATATTTAAAAAAATATCCTAAATATACAGTTGAAAGACTACGTTCAACAGAACAATTAGTAGGAGATTTAAAGAAAAAAACTTTTTATGTTGAAGACCCACAAGAAAGCGGAAACCAATTAGTAATATTTTCTTTTGCAAAAGAAAAAGTTGTTATTAATAATGGTTTGCTTATTGACGATGAAGTAAAAATCTCTAAAAAACCAGTTCCATTCAAATTTGATACATTATATTCAGAAGAAGCGACAGAAATAAAAGACTTTAAATATACACCAAACTTAAAAAGGGCAATAACAATAATAGACCCAGAAACTACAGAAGAGATAAAACCAGTTCTTTACTATGACGAAGAAACTGATGAAGTAAAGGGAAAATGCAAATTAAAACCAAACAAATCTTATTTTGCTTTTGAGATAAGAGATGATAAAAATTAAGGAGGAATTCTAAAATGACCAAAAGGGAACAAGAAGCAAAAATAAAGGAGTTGACGGAATTTATGGAAAATGGTGTACCAAAAGAAGCCAAAACACCAAGTTCAGAATCTGATAACTTACATGTTGATGTAATAGATATGAAACAAAAATATGAGGAAAAAACAAAAAAGAAATCTCTAAAAGTAGAAAATGGAAAAGATGTGCAAACAGTTTTATCAGATGCATCAATAAAAACAATAGACGGTGGATATGAAGAAATGAATAAAGAACAAAGCGGAAGAGAAAAATCTGGAAGGTAACCAAAAGAAAAGGGTGAAAATTTATGAATTATAAATTACAAAAAGCATTTAAAAAGGGAAAAACAACAATAATTGTATCTGTAATATTATGGTTACTACTAGCAGTAATTGTAATAATGCCTTGGACTTGCGGTTGTTATCAAATGAAATTATTAGGAAAATTCGATATGGATCAATTTCTAAGAGTTTATATGAAAACAACAACAAGTCCATCAACAGGTTTTAAAGCAATATTTTCAAGTGGAATATTTGGAGAATATATAAAAAATCTATTTGGATTTACATTATTTTATACAATTATTGTAGCAATAGGAATAATAAGATTAATGCCTAAACACCAATATGATGATATAGAACACGGTTCTAGTGACTGGAGTGAAAATGGTGAACAATATAAAGTATTAAGTAAGAAATCAGGAATAATTCTTGCAGAAAATAACTATTTGCCATTAGATAAAAGAGGAAACGTAAATGTTCTAGTAGTCGGAGGTTCAGGTTCTGGTAAATCTGCATCATATTCAATACCAAATGCACATCAAATGCTAGGGTCTTATGTATTTACAGATCCAAAAGGTGAATTGTATGATAGAACAGCAGGATATTTAAGAGAACATGGATATAAAATAAAAGTTCTAAACCTTGTGCATCCGCAATATAGTGACGGATATAACCCATTATTGCATATATCATCAGAAATAGATGTAGACGTAATAGCAAATACAATAGTAAAAGGACAAAAATCAGAAGGTGGAGGATCAGACCCATTCTGGGATGATTCAGCAGAAACATTATTAAAATCATTAATATATTATTTAATGGCAACAAGACCAGAAGAAGAGCAAAACTTAGCAAGTTGTGCAGAAATGGTTAGAGCTGCAAACTCAAATGGAGGAAGCAACTTACTTACGGAATTAATGAGTCAATTGCCTTATGACCATCCAGCAAGAATGAACTATAAATCAATAGAAATTGCACCAGAAAAAACATATAGTTCTATTTTAAGTACATTACAATCAAAATTAGGGAAATTCGACTCAAAGGAAATAGCTGAATTAACATCAACAGATACAATAAACTTTGAGGAAATTGGAAGCGAAAAAACAGCAGTATATGTTATATCATCAGATACACATGGAGCTTATGACTTCTTATTAACAATATTCTTTGCACAGATGATACAACAATTGTATGACTTTGCAGACAATAATGGTGGAAAATTAAAAGAACGTACATACTTTATATTAGACGAGTTTGCCAACATTGGTAGAATACCAGATTTTGATAAAAAAATATCAACATCAAGAAGTAGAGGAATATCATTTAGTGTTATATTGCAGAACTTAGATCAATTAGAGGCAATATATGAAAAAGCAAATGAAACAATTATTGGTAACTGTGATACACACGTATTTTTAGGAAGTAACTCTCAAAAAACAGTTGAATACTTCTCGAAAGCATTAGGAGAAAAGACTATATCACACGAAAGCATATCAACAAACAGAGATAAAGAACATAAAAAGACTGGAACAAGTGATTCTGACCAAATAATGGCAAGAGCATTAATGACACCAGATGAATTAAGAAGAATGGATAATGACTTATGTATTATATTCGAAAAAGGTGTAAAACCAGTAAAGGCTAATAAATTCTATTACTTTAAAAAGCCAATGGCAAAAGAAATGGCAGCCTTAGAGATAAGCCATAATGATATAGGTGAAATCGAAAGAGGAAAATGGAGAAAATATAATCCATACAATCCTTATGTAGAAGAAAAAGACAAAGAACCAGTAAAAGACTTAAAAGTAGAATCACTAGATGATTTGTTTGATGACCCAGATCCAATCGAAGAACCTAAAAAAGAAAGCAAACCAAAACAAGAAGATAAAAAAATAGAAAAATTATCATTAGATGATATAGATAATGACGATGCGCCAATGCTTCCAATGAATGAGGATCCGGAAGATGAATATGACTTACAAAAAGAATTAGAAGCAAAATTTGATGAATTATTTGGACCAATAGATGATGATAATTAAACAAAGAAGAAACACTTAATTGCAAAAAATTAAGTGTTTCTATTGTTTAAAAGCCAAAAACGTAGTATAATAGAAAAGATTTAAGAAAGGAAAGATAAATTATGTTTGAAAAATTAGAATTAGTAGAAAAGAGATATGATGAATTAAATTCACAAATAAGCGACCCAGAAGTAATTGCAAATACTAATGAATGGAGAAAATTAGTAAAAGAACATAGTTCAATGGAAGATGTAGTACAAAAATATAGAGAATACAAAGAAATTTTAAATAATATGAATGAAGCAAAAGAAATGCTAGATGACCCAGAAATGAAAGAACTAGCAGAAGAAGAATATTATTCATCAAAAGACAAACTTGCAAAAGTTGAAGAAGAGTTAAAGGTGCTATTAATTCCAAAAGATCCAAATGATGATAAAAGTGTTATATGTGAAATAAGAGGTGGAGCAGGAGGAGAAGAAGCAGCTCTATTTGCAGGAACACTATTTAGAATGTATGGGATGTATGCAGAGAGAAAACATTGGAAAATAGAAATATTAAATGAAAATGCTACGGAATTAGGTGGTTACAAAGAAATATCATTTATGGTAACAGGAAAAGGTGCATATAGCAGACTAAAATTTGAAAGTGGAGTACACAGAGTTCAACGTGTACCAGATACAGAAAGTAGTGGAAGAATACATACATCAACTGCAACAGTTGCAGTACTTCCAGTAGTAGAGGATGTTGAAATAGAAATAAACCCAGCAGACATAAAAATGGAAGTATTTAGAGCATCAGGTGCTGGAGGACAGCATATCAACAAAACATCGTCAGCCGTAAGATTAATACACGTTCCAACAGGAATAGTTGCAGAATGTCAAACTCAAAGATCACAATTACAAAATAGAGAGTATGCAATGAATTTATTAAAATCAAGATTATATGATATTGAAAAATCAAAACAAGATTCAGAGATTGCAAATGCTAGAAAAACTCAAGTTGGTTCAGGAGATAGAAGCGAAAAAATTCGTACTTACAATTATCCTCAAGGAAGAATAACAGACCACAGAATTGGATTTAGTGTTTACCAAATGGAGAATTTCTTGAATGGTGATTTGGATGAAATGATTGATAATTTAATTGCAGCAGATAGGGCAGAAAAATTAAAAGGTGAAGAAGAATAAAAAATAGTTGACAAAAATAAAAAAACGTATTATTATATTAACATAATATAAAAATAGTAAGAGAAAAGTAAAATAGAAAATATCTTTAAAAGAGAAGTTAGTCAAAGGTTGAGAGCTAACCAAAGTAAAACTATTTGAAAACTACCTCTTCATATTTCTGGCGAATAAGCCAGACGATTAGAATACGTTATAATTCTATTAATTAAGAACAAACAAGGATGGAACCGCGTAAAATATATACGCTCCTATGGATGCAAAAAAGTATCTATAGGAGCTTTTTTGCATAGAAAAAAGGTACAAAAAGGACCGGGTCTTTTTTGTGCGAAATATAGAAAAGGAGGAATAAAAATGATTAAAATAACATTAAAAGATGGAAGCATCAAAGAAGTAGAAGAAGGAAAAAGCGTATTTGATGTAGCAAAGGAAATAAGTGAAGGGCTAGCAAGAGTAGCAACATGTGCAGTAGTAGATGGAAAAGTTGTTGATTTAAGATATATTTTAAATAACGATTGCAACCTAGAAATACACACATTTGAAAGTTCATTAGAAGGAAAAAAGGCATATTGGCATACAACATCACATATAATGGCACAAGCAATAAAAAGAATAAAACCAGAAACAAAATTAGCAATTGGACCATCAATAGATGAAGGATTTTATTATGATTTCGATGTAGAGAAAAACTTTACAGATGAAGACAAAGAAAAAATAGAAGCAGAAATGAAAAAAATAATAAAAGAAAACTTACCAATAGAAAGATTTACACTTCCAAGAGAAGATGCTATAAAATTTATGGAAGAAAAAAATGAACCATACAAAGTAGAGTTGATAAGAGATTTACCAGAAGGAGAGGAAATATCATTCTATAAACAAGGAGAATTTACGGATTTATGTGCTGGACCACATTTAATGAGCACAGGAAAAATAAAAGCTGTAAAAATCCTATCTACATCAGGTGCTTACTGGAGAGGTGATGAGCATAACAAAATGTTACAAAGAATTTATGCTATATCATTCCCAAAAGCAAGTCAAGTAGAAGAATATTTAGCAAAACTTGAGGAAGCTAAAGAAAGAGACCATAGAAAAATAGGAAAAGACCAAGAACTATTTATGACACATAAATTAGTAGGTTCAGGACTGCCTTTATATTTACCCAAAGGAGCAACAATAAGAAGAGTCTTAGAAAGATATATTCAAGACAAAGAATTAGCATTAGGATATCAACATGTATATACACCAAGCTTAGCAAATGTAGCATTATACAAAACATCAGGACACTGGGATCACTATAAAGATGATATGTTCCCAATGATGAAAATGGGAGATGAAGAAATAGTTTTAAGACCAATGAACTGTCCTCATCACATGTTAATATATAAGAGTAAAATGCGTTCATATAGAGATTTACCAATAAAAATAGGCGAGCTTGCAAATGACTTTAGATATGAAGATAGCGGAAGTGTCTGCGGATTAGAGAGAGTTCGTCAAATGTGTCAAAATGATGCACATTTATTTGTAAGACCTGACCAAATAAAAGAAGAAGTTGGAAAAGTACTAAGTTTAATAAAAGAAGTATATCAAGATGATTTTGGATTCCCAGCATCTGCATTTAGTTATAGATTATCTTTAAGAGATAAAAATAATAAAGAAAAATATATAGACAATGATGAAATGTGGGAAACAGCAGAAAGCCAATTAAGAGAAATCTTAAAAGAACTAAATATAGACTTTTACGAAGCAGAAGGTGAAGCTGCATTTTATGGTCCAAAAATAGACATACAAATAAAAACGGCTCTAAATCATGATGTAACAATACCAACATGTCAATTAGATTTTGCTTTACCTGAAAGATTTGAACTTGAATATGTAGGAGAAGATGGAGAAAAACATAGACCTGTTGTTATTCACAGAGCTATACTTGGAAGTTCAGACAGATTTATTTCATTCTTACTTGAGGAAACAAAAGGAATTTTACCTTTATGGCTTGCACCAGTTCAAGTTGAAGTTATGCCTCTTACAGATAAACAAAGAGATTATGCTGTAAAAGTAACAGAAAACCTACGTAGAGAAGGAATTCGTGTGGAGTTAGACGATAGACAAGAAAAGATTGGATATAAGATTCGTGAAGCTCAATTAAATAAAATTCCTTATATGTTAATTTTAGGAGATAAAGAAGTTCAAAGTAACCAAGTCGGTGTTCGTGCTAGAGGCGAAGGTGATATTGGTGCGATGGATGAAAAAGAATTAAGGGATGTAGGGCAATGGGATTGCTTAGATGAAACAGTCACTAAACTGAATGAATGTACTTGTGATATAGGCTATATCATTGGTGTCACAGTCATTGGCAGAGTAGAATTAATGATGAGATAACACGATTATCCAAAGGCAGTCTTCGCACTACTTTAATGGCTGCCTTTAATTCACTTTTAAAATCAAATGATTATGGACGAAATTTGGAAAGATATTGAAGGGTACGAAGGTTTATACCAGGTATCAAATTTAGGCAGAGTAAAATCACTTAAAAGACAAGTAGTTGACACTGTTGGTTTTAGAATTGTGCCAGAATCATATCTTAGAGGACGTTTAAGATATGGATACAGGATAGTTTCTTTATGTAAGCACGGAGAAATTAATAGATGTATGGTTCATAGATTAGTAGCTAAGGCTTTTATCCCTAATCCAGAAAACAAACCTACCGTAAACCATATAGATGGAGTCCGTAATAACAATATTGTTACTAATTTAGAATGGGCGACTTATCGTGATCAACAATTGCACAAATATCGTGTTTTGCATTCTAAAAAAGGGAGAGCGTATCTTGGTAAACTTGGTAAAGAACACAATAAGTCAAAAACAGTCTATCAAATTTTAAACAACAAAATAATAGCAGAGTTTGGTAGTACAA